>ERZ773148.3590-NODE-3590-length-10533-cov-3.093434_pt1 | contig 10533 bp, 5 predicted proteins | sample MGYA00580846_ERZ773148 | MGnify/ENA primary metagenome ERZ773148 (study PRJEB29015, sample SAMEA2737879) | human gut metagenome | biome: human gut; feature: human-associated habitat; material: faeces | place: China | collected 2012 ...
CTCTGCACTCACCTGAAGCTCTTTAAGTGCCTTCTGCACCATATCAGGCGCCGGCTTTTTACGGATGCCTTCCTCCTCCATCTCGCCGACTGCCGATGTCATATACTCCTTGAAATAGAGCTGATTGAGCTCCTTTACCGCCGGGTCAAGCTTGTTTGAAACAATGGCAAGCTTTATACCGTTTAATTTAAGCTCCTTTAAAAGCTCCATGATTCCATCATAAGGTGCTGTATTGTCATTGCAATGAGCCTCATAATATTCCTTGAAATCCGAAAATGTCTTTTCAAACTTTGGATTGTCTGCTCCGTCCGGCACTGCGCGCTCCATCAGAAGCTTTACACCGTTTCCCACAAATCTGCGCACCTCGTCGAGTGTACGCTCCGGCATGCCATTTTGTTTCAACGCATAGTTTGTTGCATTTTTTAAATCCTCAAGTGTGTATAGAAGTGTTCCATCAAGGTCGAAAACGACCGCTTTTTTCTCAGTTGTATTGTTGCTCATTATGTTACTTCCTCTCTTGCTTCTTTTTTACCGTTCTTCTCAGTGTTTCTGAATAATTACCTTTTTATTTCAGGTACGGAAACAGCAGTGAACTTCTGTCCTTCTCGTCAAACATCGAATTGTACTGTAGGATATTGTATGCCTTTATCCATTTTGCCTCGTCTCCTGTTGCGTCATCCACATGCATAAAACACTCATTCTTTTTCGAATAATAGCCCCTTGAATTTATGGCCGGAATCTTCTCCATCAGCTCTGCGAGGAACCGGTTGTATGCCGGCAGATCTATGTTGGCTCTCTCAAGCGTCAGTGTGGACAGGTAGTTGAGGCTCGTCACATCAACTTTCTGTGCATCCGTCTCGTAATTGGTCCATATGAAAAACGGCACCTTGTACAGATTCTCAAGCTCCTGCTCCGTAAGTCCGGAATTGCCCTTGCCATTTAAAAGCTTGATAAAATCATTGCATAATCCCGGCTGGTGGTCTCCAAAAAACACAATCTCTACCGGATCATCCACACCCTTAAAGTATGTGATGAGATTTTCGAGTGCCTTGTCACTTTCATTCAAAAGTGACAGATACTGGTTCGCATCGGTGTATGACGCTCCAACCTTGTAAACCTCCTGGTTGAAGTTGTCATATCTCTCACCGTAGCCACCGTGGTTTTGCATCGTGACTCCCATGATGTAAAGCTTCTCGTCATCGCTCTTTTTCTCGTAGCGGTCAATTATCTTATCATAAAGCTCCTGGTCAGTGATATATTCCCTTAGTATCTTTGTCTGGTCAAAATCATCTATAAAGTAAGTCTCATCATAGCCCAGATGCGGATAAACCTTGTTCCTGCTCCAGCCTGTTGCATAGTACGGATGCATCGCAACCGTCGTATAGCCGATATTCTTCAGGTTTGAGACTATGGAGGTCGGGTCATCATTTATATACTGCTGATAAACCACCGAGCCGTCCGGCAGAAATGCCATCGAGTTTCCTGTCTCAAATTCCCACTCAGAGTTTGGCGTCTTCGCACCGTACACGGACGAAAGAGCATAGCCTTTAAGCGTATTTTCACTCAGAGAATCCATAAACGGTGTGACCTGCGTGTTGGTCTCAAAATCTCCCACCACCGACAAATCAGCAAACGACTCATTCATGATAACAATGATTGTCGGATTTTTCGCATCAGACTGCGAATATGAGCTGTCCGTTTCCTTGAAATTGCCCGCTATCTTGTCAACTGCTGCCTTGCTGTAGCCATGAAAAGCGATACGATCCGTTTTTTCACTCCGCTCTTCCTCCTTAATACATGCATAGGATCCATTTCTGATACAGCTTCTGCCAGGGCTTCAGCTTCCGGCGGAAGCACCGCAGCGTGTCGTCGGCAAAGTACCGCATCTGGCTGCGCTGGGTCTCGGTGATGGGGTGGGAACTGTAGCGGGCCTCGGCATTCAGCCAGACCAGCGCCGGGAAGTCCACCGGCTTTCCCGCCCAGTCCGACACGGCCTTGTCCTGCTGAAGCAGCGAGCCGTTTTCACGGTGCAGGCCGCCGTGCCACATCAGCTCCATGGCGTAGGCGAACAGGGCCGCGGTGGCGGCGGCGCGGTCAGCGCCGTCAAAGGCGGCGGCGCGGCGTTTGCACGTCCGGTGGCGGCGCAGCACCACAAACAGGATGGCCGCCAGCAGCGCCAGCGCCAGCAGGAGCAGCAGCCACCGGCCCACATGCAGCCGGGACAGGCTGCTGCGGAGGGTGGAGGAAAGCTCCTTCCAGATGGTGATGACCTGAGGCTGATCGGCGGTCTGATCGGGTATTTCCACGGTGCTGTGGCGCACCGTACTGTTCTGATTTCCGCCACCGTCCTGCGCCTGGGCGCCGGTCAGGTCGGCGTCGTTATCCGGCTGGAACCAGCGCCAGTCGGACTCCGCCATCACGTTCAGGTAGGGGGCGGCCGTTTCAAAGGGGATCCAGCCCACGCCGTCCTCGTAGTACTCCGCCCAGGCGTGGGCGTCGTCGGCGGTCAGGGTCAGGGTAGTCTCGCCGGTCTTGCCGGACACCATGTCAGGCGTGACGAGATAGCCCTCCACGTACCGGGCGGGGATGCCGTAGTACCGCAGCATCATCACCGCCGTCGTGGCGTACTGCACGGCGCTGCCCCGGCCGGTCTCCTGCAGGAAACTGCTGACGGGGTCGGCGTCCTCCGGCAGCGCAACGGGGGACTCGTCATACTCCACCATTTCCGCGAGACAGGAGCGGATGCGGCTCTTGGCCTCGTAGGAGGTGATGGAGGCGGGCGCTTTGCCCAGAAAACCCGTCAGCGTTTTTTGGGTGTCCTCCGGAATGGTCAGGTAGTTGTCATAGACCAGCTGGCGATAGACGGTCTCCTGTGCCAGATAGTTCTTCAATTGGGGATCCTCCAGATGCTGGCTCAGCACATCCAGCAGCTCATAGGCCCGGGCGGTCAGGTTGCCGGAGGTGGTGTAGGCGTAGTGCTTTTCCCCTTCCGGCAGGGTATCTCGCAGCTGATAGGGGTCGCACACGCCGCTGTCCGACAGCTCGTAGGGCAGCAGGGCGAAGCGGCGGCACGCACCGGAGACGTCGAGCTGCACGTCAATCTGCGGCGTGTCCAGCTTCAGCAGCGCCGCCAGCTGGCTCAGCTGGGTCTGGGAGAAGAAATCGGCGCTTTGCAGCCAATATACGTCGTTGGCCTGGTGGGACAGCTCCCCCGCGTCCAGCGCCGTCCATCCGTCGCGGGTATAGCGCTGGCCGATGAAGCCCCGCAGATACAGGGACTCCGGCCGGGACAGGGTCACCTCCAGCATGGGAGTATCGGAAAAATCCACACCGGCGGAGAAATCGCCCTCCGGCATGGCCTGAGCTTCGTTTTCATAGCGCAGGGCGTGAACCGCCTTGCGGACGGTCTCGCCGGCGGATGTCGTATTCCACGACGCGCCCAGCCCCGTGATGACCGTGACGCCCACGGTCAGCGCCGCCAGCAGTACCGCCAGCGCCGCCGTCCACAAGGACACGGCGGGGGAGCGGCGGCAGCTCCTCCGGCTGCCCAGACACAGCAGCGCCGCGCCCAGACACAGCAGCGCCAGCCACCACGCGCCGCCGGCGCTGCCGCTGACAGCGGCCAGCGCCACGCCTGCCGCCGCCAGTACGATGTTGACCGCAGGCGCGTACACCGCCAGACTGCCCAGCAGCGCACCCAGCACGATACAGGCGGGGAGCGCCGCCCACTGGGCCGCAGTCTCCCCGCAGGCCAGCGGCAGATGGATGCGGCCCGTCAGCGACTGGACATAGGCCAGCACGCCGTTGAAAAGGCCTGCGGCGCTGTCCCGCGCCTGGGGAAGCAGCAGGCACCACGCGGCGGCAGCCAGCGCCAGCAGCGCAGGAAGCCACTGCCGCCAGCCACGGCTCATGGCGCACCATACGGCCAATGCCAGCGCCGCCGCGCCTGCCGCCATGGCGGGCCACAGGGCGCTCCAGCCGAAAAGGTCGCACAGCGTGCCCAGCAGACCGCCGTAGACCGGCAGCGCCGCGAGACTCCGCTCCGCCACGGCCAGCGGCACAGATGCAGTTGTCTCCCGAACCGGCGTCAGGCGCAGGGCGGGGGTGGTTTCGTTCTTCAAAGGAAGTACCTCGTGATAAGTGGGATTCTATTGGTAATGGGTATATAACACGCATTTCCAAGGCTCCCCTTGTTGCAAGGGGAGGCTTTTGGTTTTGCTTCCGTTTAATACAAATCGATCTCGTACAAAGCCGCTTCCGCGTCGGGGGAGAAGCAGTAGCCCCGGCCGGGGAAATCCTGCGGCAGTTCCGCTGCGCAGAACAGCCCCACCAGCTCCGCCGGGTCGCAGACACGCTCCAGCGCGGGACACCCTCCGGCAGAGACGAACACCGTCTTGCCGTTTGCCCGGCCATACTGGCGGAGATACAGCTCCGCCACGCTCTCCAGCGTGGAGGACGCCGGTGCGCTCAGCAGCTTGGGCAGCATGTCGTACAGGTCGTTTTCATCCTCCAGCTCATACAGGGCGCAGTCCTGTCCGGCGGCGTCGTTCCACGCCACGCAGCACCGGACGCCTTGCCGCAGCAGCTCACGGGCCAGCGAGATCACCATTTCCGCCATGGCGCTGGCCTGTTGGGGCGCTTCGCTTTCGGCGCGGCGCTCCCACAGCAGCAGGACGCTGCGCTCCAGCGGCAGGCCGGGGTCGCGGACTACCAGCCGATCCAGCTTGCTGCTGAGCTTCCAGTGGATCTGCTTGGCGCTGTCGCCGGGGACATAGTCCCGCAGCTGGAAGGTATCGGCAAAGTCATAGCCGGGGCGCTCCTGGGAATAGCTGTCGCTGTCGTCGCTGACGCCGGTGCGCAGGGGCAGGTTCAGCCGCAGCTCCATCAGATCCGGCTCCACCGGGAACTCCCGGCGCTCCGCCGGGGGAGCGGGGAAGCCCACCAGACCCAGCAGGTCGCAGACACGGGTCTTTTCCACGCTGAGGCGGTACACGCCGCACAGGGGATCGTCCAGCGTGACGGCGCTCTCGCCGCTGCGCTTTGGCGGGGCGGACAGAGCCAGCGCCGCTGTGGCGGTCTGTCCGGTCAGCAGATTCTCCGTCCGCAGCCACACCCGGACACGGGGCAGCGGCAGCGCCGAAGCGTTCTCCACCCGCACCGTCAGGGGACAGGCGTGATGGGCCACGCCGGTTTGCGGCGCGTCCAGCGTCACGGTGACGCGGCGGCGGGCCAGCAGCGCCAGCACGATACCGCACAGGGCGATCACCACCAGCGCCGCGCCCACGGCCAGCGCCGCCGCGGCCCCGGTCAGCACGTACCACAGCGCGGCACAGGCCAGACACACCAGCCACACAAGCAAAGCCGTCATGGTCACTTCTCCTGCACCTGGGGCATTTTCACGGTTTTCACGATCTCCGCCGTCACGTCGGCGGCGGACAGGCGGTGCAGGCGGGCCTTGGCGCTGAGCACCAGACGGTGGCAGCACACATCCGGGAACACGGCGGCCACATCCTCCGGGATGACGAAGTCCCGGCCGTTGAGGTAAGCATAAGCCTTTGCCATACGGCACACCGCCAGCGCGCCGCAGGGGCTGACGCCCAGCTGCACCATGGGGTGCTCCCGGCTGGCCTGTGTCAGCCGGGTGACATACTCGTAAACGGCGTCCTGAATTTCCGCTTTCGCCGCTTCCTGAATCAGCGCCTGCAGCTGCTCCCGGTCAACCACCGGGGTCACCCGGTTCAGGGGGTTTTCCGTGTGTCTGTCCCGCAAAATGCTGATCTGGCTTTCAAAATCGGGGTAGCCCATGCTGACGCGGATGAGGAAGCGGTCAAGCTGGGAATTGGGGAGCATCGTCGTACCGGCAGAGCCCACCGGGTTCTGTGTAGCGAGGACGATAAACGGGTCTGGCAGGGCATACGTCTTGCCATCGACTGTGACCTTGTGCTCCTCCATGGCCTCCAGCAGCGCGGACTGTGTCTTGCTGGAGGTACGGTTAATTTCATCTGCCAGCAGCAGATTCGTCATGATCGCGCCGGGCTTATAGACAAATTCGTCCGCCTTTTTGTCATAGACAGAGAAGCCGATGATGTCCGACGGCACGGTGTCCGACGTAAACTGTACACGGCGCGTCTCCAAACCCAGAACCTTTGCAAAGGCCATGGCTGTCGTGGTCTTGCCGACGCCGGGCACGTCCTCCATGAGAACGTGGCCCTGCGCCAGAATTGCCATTAAAATCTTCTCGACAATCTCATTCTTGCCGACGATAACGGACTCGATCTCCTGTAAAATCTCATTGATCTTTGTATTCATAAATCTGCTCCTATCGTTATTTCTTTCTTTTATGATGTTCCTTACAGATCTCCGCCGGAGTCTCCTCCGCCGTCATCTCCACCGCCAGCGTCTCCGCCGCCGGTGTCTCCGCCGTCGCCGCCGCCACCGGTGTCACCGCCACCGCCAGTGTCTCCTCCTTCGCCCGGATTCGGGTCAGGATCCGTCGGCGGCGTGTAGTTCGGGTCTGTCATGCTGCAGACCGTGCAGACACCCTCGCTGAACGTATGATAGTCTGTAAACTCGCCCGGATCGCCGAATTTCTCCAACGTCAGGCCGCAGCCCGAGCAGCACCCCACCAGATGCGAGCAGGTGGACTGCGCCGCATCCGGCATCAGCGTACCGTCGCAGTCAAAGCCGTGTATCTGGCCGCAGACGCTGCACTGCCAATCGCCGCCATACGGGACATAGTGATGCTCGCCGTAGGTGTCCTCCAGCTTTTCGCCGCAGATCTGGCACTCCTGATAGTGATGCTTATGATCCTCGTCGCTGATCCACACGTTCTGCGGCTTATGCCCGGCTGCGGGGGATTCTTCTTCCTTCTGCGCATCGCAGACCTCACACTTGGAGGTTTTCACGCCCGCTTCGGTGCAGGTGGCTGTGTCGGACAGCTCTGTCCACTCGTGCGGGGACTGTTCCGTAAAGTCACAGTTCCTGCACTTCGCGGTATGCGTATCTGCACCCTCGTCTGCGGTATATTCCAGCTCATGTGCACGCGGCACGCCGATCTTCTCGCCGCAATCTTTACAGACCTGCACGCACATTCCGCCGCCCTGATCCTGATATTCCTTGTTTTCATGCGGGCAGCCCTCGACCATACCGCAGCTGCGGCAGACGTACTTTGTCGTACCATCCTCCACCGTGACCGTCTCGTAGCTGTGATGAACGGACCAGCTGCCGTTCATGCAGGTAATGCAGTAGCCCACGTTATTGCCGTAGCCGCTTTCGCCCGTGCCGACATCCCAGCCGTAGGCCAGCGTGTAGCGGAGCGTCAGGGTATCACCGTCCTGCAGGTAATAGCCGGACATGGGCGAACCGGGGTAGAAGTCCGCACCGCCGATGGAGTACATCCAGCCGGAACCCATTGTGTAATCAAACTCACCGATGCCGGTGCTTGTACTGGATAGCGGGATGCCGTTGCGGTAGATGCAGCGCCAGAGGATTGCCTCATTGCTGCCCGCGCCGAAATGGCTGTCGATCCCGGCGAGGATTTCGTCCTCTGTACTGCCGAACTGGCTCCAGTTCCCGCTGAGTGCATTCGCGCGGCTGCCAAGGCCGGAACCGTCGTCCATGGTTTCCAGATAGAAGCCGGTATCCAGCGTGCCGCTGTAGGAGCAGCGGCTGGCCGGCCAGTGGAAGCTTGACGCTGCTGTGCCGAACGGGTCGCCCGCGTCATAATCCCACACAGCCTTGGCAACTGCGTAGGAAATCGGCTCCTTGGACAGCACATCGTAGCTGATTGGTCCGCGGACACCAAGCCCCAGCACGCTCATGTCAATATAGATGCTGGCCGTGCCGATCTTCTGACCTTCTTCGGTGCGTTTGCCGATGAGCTTCAGGCGCAGCTCACCGAAGTTGCCCTTTTCATCCTCGGCGTAGATATACAGCTCATGTTCATTCCGGTCGCCCACATCCAGATTCTCCGGAACAAGCAGATACTGCTGCACATAGCCGGAGCTGCTTTCAAACTGCACGGTTTTGCCGTCCAGCTGGACGGTCAGCTTTGTTTCCGTGCCAGTGGCAAGGATATGGCTGACGCGGTTTCCCTGGGCATCCTCCGTCCATGCTTCAACGGTCAGGTTGACCTCCTGCCCGTTGGTGACGGTGTCGCCGTCATGCAGGTTGGTCTGGATTTTGACCTTGTTTTCGCCGCGATGTTTGTACGGAATGCTAAAAATGAACGTATAGCTTTCGCCACCCGAACTGGCGGCCGTGACCGTGAATGTGTTGTCGCCGGTTCTGTCGCCGTCCAACAGCAGCGTCACGCTGCCGCTGGGGGATGGGAGCGTGATTGTCTGAAAGCTGCCGGTCTGGTAGCAGCGGACAGACTGGATGGTCACATCTGCCGCTTCTTCACCACGGATTGCGAATGTGTAGGTGAGCAGTCCTTCCGTCAGCTGATCGTCATAGACTGGCTCCGCGTTGACAGTTTTCTTATTCTCACACGTCAGCACGCAGGGCTTTGCCGCGCCGTTCTCCATGACCGTGTAGGACATCTCCATGCTCACGTCGCTCTGGTAGCGGATCGTAATTGTGAAGTTCACCGTGCGTTCCTTGACCGCTGCGGTCACGAGAACGGTATAGCTCGCGCCGTTTTCGGCAGATTCCATCTGTACAGAACCGCTGTCCGTGCTCATGGACGCTCCGTTGAAGCTGGCGCTTGTGATCTGCGCATCCTCCGCGCTTCTGCCGGTCAGACCGAGCTTATACAGAAGCTCGCTGTTATTGATCTGGTTGTGCTTGATGGTCAGCGCCGCACGCTTGTCTGCATCGCATAGAACGGTCTGCGCCGTGACGGATTTTTCATACCACGCAAACTGGAGCTGAAGATCCAAGCCATCCTCATACGTTACGACGAACGTATAGCTGATGGTCTGTCCCAGCACCTCGGCGGTCACGGCGAGATAGTAGGTTTCCGTATCCTTGCCGTCTGCCGCGGCCATCTGAATTTCGCCGGACTCCGAGAGCGCGCCGCGCTCACCGTCCGTCGCCCAGTATTCCGCCGTGCGGATGACTGCGTCGTCCGCATTTTCGCCGAGGAAGGTCAGCGCGTATGCAAATTTCCCCTCTGTCAGCGTGTCGCTCTTGACCGTGCGGCTGACAGAGCCGTTGGCCGGACAGGTGGCCTGACCATTGGGCTGCCATGTGAGCTGTAAATCGAGATCAATGCCGCTTTCCAAGCGAAGTACAAACGCGAAGTTCACGTCTGTCTCCACGGTTTCGCCCTTCTGGTTCTTTTGCGTCGCATGAGCTTGTACGGTCAAGATATAGTTCTGGAACTCTGCGCCGTCCGGCAGCGTCATGTCCAGCACGCCGCGCGTATCCGCTTTCTGTGATACGCCGTTGCCCACGGCGACCTGCACATCGGTGATCTTGGCATCTTCCGCGTCGAGGCCGGTGAGATTCAGTTCATAGCGCAGTCTGCCGCGGTCGAGCTGGGCCAGTAAGACACGCTTGCCGACAGAGTCTCCGGGTGCGCAGACCATGGAGCTTGCCTGTGATCCGTACTTGTACCATGTCAGCACCGCGCCAAGGTCAAGCTCTGTTTCCGGCAGGTTTTCATCTGCTTCGCCGGTGTTTCCGGCTTCTTCGCCCTCGTCGCCCTTGTTGGAATCCGTGTTCGTGCCGATGGCGGCGTCGGCCAGGATTTCCTGCTGGGGCTTCGACTTCGGCTGCTGCTCCGGCTGGGTGTCCTGCCCCTGCTCCGTCTGGTTTTCCGTTTCCTCTGGGGCGGGTTGCTCCTGCTCGCCGGTCAGCTCGCTGTCGGCGCTGCCGCCCGAACCGTAAGCATCCTTGCTTTCCGCCTCACCGTTTCCGGCATGGCCGGGCGCTTGCCCTGCCTGCAGGACGGTGATCTCCTGCGGTGCGGCGTCCAGAATTGGATTCTCCGGCTCGGCTGACCGCATGCCCATGAGCGGCAGACAGATACTCAGCAGCAGCGCACAGATCAGTACGCCGCAGCCAGCCTGCTGCACCCACGGGAACCTTTCAAGAATTTTTTTCATGTGTGTTCGCCCTCCGGGAAAAGGGCTTCCCCCTTAAAAAAGTCTGCATTTTGTGCAGCTTATTCGTACTTTTAAGAAGTACCCTTAAACGCACGAATAAGCCGCACGGTTCCACGCCGTTTTTTCGGCGTGGAACCGCCCAGCTTAGGGTGGTTATCCAATATTCAATTCAGAATGTTGGACTGTGTGTTTCATTTTGCGATATTTTCCATGAACCGCATGAGGATTGCGGCGGTTTCTGCGCGGGTGGCCTTACCCTGCGGGTCGAGCATGCTGTTGCCCTTGCCGTTGATCAGGCCCTCTGCGTTGGCCCACTGCATTGCTTCCACGGCCCAGGACGAAACCTTGTCCGCATCCTTGAAGCTATCCAGCTTGTTGGACTTGGAGGTGTCGTAGCCCTTGAGCTTTGCGTAGCGATACAGGATAGCCGCCAGCTGCTCACGCGTGATCTCGCCGTTCGGGTCGAACTTGCCGCTGCCGA
>ERZ773148.3601-NODE-3601-length-10509-cov-4.902238_pt1 | contig 10509 bp, 8 predicted proteins | sample MGYA00580846_ERZ773148 | MGnify/ENA primary metagenome ERZ773148 (study PRJEB29015, sample SAMEA2737879) | human gut metagenome | biome: human gut; feature: human-associated habitat; material: faeces | place: China | collected 2012 ...
AGAGCCATGACATGGACAATCCCAGCTTTTTTCATCCGGATTCCATTCCAGTTGGCAGCCCAAATGGGTACATCTGGCCTGTACGATATGTGACGTACCCTTTTCATCTTTGTAAACTCCAACTTTTTTATTCTCGACTTCTACAATGCCGCCATGCCCCTTTGGAAGCTGTTCTACCATTGCTCTCGGCGGAGCCATAAATCCCGCAGTCAAACCGCGTACCGAATGGACGGTATCTTTGATTGCTTGTTTGACGGCCAATCCGATATGCATTCTATGGGGCGTAAATACAGGCAAATAGGGATTATCCTTTTCTAAAATCAAGTCACTGAGAATCATAGCCGAAACCATAGACGATGTCATACCCCCTTGACGGCATAGGGAGCCATCGCCACGAACCCGTCGGTCCGGCGGATCAGCTCCTCGACATGCGCGCTGCGGCGCACGGGCTGCGCATCGAGCGCGTTCACGCCCCTTATGTCGGTCACCGCGACGTGAGCCGCAAACCCCGTCATCTTGCGCGCCACCTCGCGTTTGAAGCCCATGATGACGGCCATCGCGAGGATCATCACCGCCATCCCCAGCGCCACCGACGCCACGGCGATACGCTCCATCACCCCGGGCTTGTTCCCGGGCGCGGGCTGCGCCATGCGGCGTGCGATGAAAAAGGCGAGATTCACGGTGCGCTGTCTTGTCGAAAATTTGTACAAAGTAACATATAAATTTCGTATTTCCGGTATCGTAACGACACTTTTTATCAGCCGGAAGGTTTTACAAACGCGCCCGCAATTCTGTTTTGCAGCCATCCTACTTTTTTGTATCTTTGCGGAAAACAAACGTTTTTCGTATGCAAAAACAGGCATTGATTACGGGAGCCACTTCGGGCATCGGACGCGCCACGGCGCTCCGGCTGGCAAAGGAGGGATACGCCGTCATCGCCACGGGCCGCCGGGCCGACCGGCTCGCGACGCTGCGCGCGGAGATCGAAGCGGCGGGCGGCCGCTGCACGACGCTCGCCTTCGACGTGCGCTCCGAGGAGGAGGTGCGCCGCAACCTCTCTCCGCTCGAAAACATCGACCTGCTGGTCAACAACGCGGGTCTCGCCGCCGGACTGGAGCACATCGACCTGGGCGACACGCGCGACTGGGACGCCATGATCGACACCAACGTCAAGGGGCTTCTCTACGTCACGCGCGTCATCGCGCCCAAGATGGTCGCCGCGGGCCGCGGGCACATCTTCAACATCGGCTCGATCGCCGGGACCGAGGCCTACGAGAACGGCGCGGTCTACTGCGCCTCGAAACACGCCGTGCACGCCATTTCGCAGTCGATGCGCGCCGACCTACTTTCGGCCGGGATCAAGGTGACGGAGATCCGCCCGGGAATGGTCGAGACCGAATTTTCCGAAGTGCGTTTCCACGGCGACAAGAAGCGCGCCGACGCGGTTTACGACGGCGTCGAACCGCTCACCGGCGCCGACATTGCGGAAGCAATCGCATGGGCGGCACAATTACCCGCCCATATGAACGTTAATGATATGGTGCTGATGCCCTCGCAGCAGGCGGGAGCGTATTACACGCACCGGAAAACAAAACAGACAACGCTATGACATTTCCTATGATTGCCCTGCTCCAGGCAGGTTACTATGCAGAGCCGCACGCCGCGCGCTACGACGCCGCGACGATGGGCATGTTCGTCCTGATCATCGCCATCGGCGTCATCGGGTTCATCGTGCAGGCGCGCCTGCAATCGGTGTTCAAGAAGTATTCGAAGGTGCAGTTCCCCGGCGGGCTGACCGGCGCCGAGGTCGCCGAGAAGATGCTGCGCGACAACAACATCCACAACGTGAAGGTGACGCACGTGGGCGGACACCTCACCGACCATTTCAACCCGCAGACGATGACCGTCAACCTGAGCGACTCGGTCTACTCGTCGTCGAGCGTCGCCGCCGCGGCCGTGGCGGCCCACGAGTGCGGCCACGCCGTGCAGCACGCCCGCGGTTACGCCCCGCTGACGCTGCGTTCGCAGCTGGTTCCCGTCGTGCAGTTCGCCTCGACGGCCGCCACGTGGGTCATCATCCTGGGTCTCGTCATCCTCGCCTCGACGCAGAACGAACTGCTGTGCTGGATCGGCGTGGGCATGATCGCCATGTCGGCCCTCTTCTCGCTCGTCACGCTGCCCGTCGAGTACAACGCCTCGGCCCGCGCCGTGGAGTGGCTCCAGACCAGCCGCACGATGCAGGGAGCACAGCTCGCGCAGGCCAAAGAGGCCCTCTCGTGGGCGGCCCGCACTTACCTCGTAGCGGCGTTGAGCGCCATCGCGTCGGTGCTTTACTACGTCTTCCTGATCCTCGGACGGCGCGACTGACCCACCGATGAACACCCCCGGAAAAGATTACACCCACCACAGCTGGCTGGCGGCCGCAGCGCTCATCGCAGTGCTCATGGCCGTAAGTTTCATCCCTCCGCAAAGCGTCGGGGGCGTGAAACTCCGCCGCGCCAACATCCTCTCGGACCTCCTTTCGTTCGACGACGCCGAAGCGGCCGAACCCGCCGCCGAGCCGGCGCTCTTCGACGAAGAGGAGTTCCATATCGACATGGCCGCCGTCGCCGAACGCATCGAGGCCGACACCACCCCGCGCGAGGTGCAGATCACCTACGAATGGCTCCTCGCGCAGGACACGGCCCGCCGCGAACGCGCCGTGCCCGACTCGGCGCGTTTCGTCGCGACGCTGACCCCGATCGAGGATTTCAGCGACAGCGGACGCATCCGGGCCTTCTGCGACACGCTGCTCAACGCTCCGCGCCCGGTGCGCATCGCCTTCCTGGGCGACTCGTTCGTCGAGGGCGACATCCTCACGGCCGACCTGCGCGAACGGCTCCAGTCGGCCTACTCGGGCGGCGGCGCGGGATTCGCCCCGATGGCCTCGCCGCTGACGGCGTTCCGGCGCACGGTCAAAACCCAGTCGAAGGGCTGGACGACCTACAACATCATGCAGCGCAAAGCCGCACCCGCGCGCCTGCGCGAGAATTTCTACGTCTCGGGCTGGGTGAGCCAGCCTGCGGCCGGGGCTTCGACCCGCTGGGAGAGCACCGACTACCGCAAACGCCTCGATTCGTGCACCACGGCGCGCGTCTTCTTCCTCTCGCCCCGCGACAGTCGCGTCGAGGTGACGCTCAACGACGCCCAGCGCCGCGAATTCGACATCGCGGGCGATGACGCCGTGCGGCAGATCGCCGTTTCGGCCCCCCGTGTCCGCTCGCTCGCCTTCAAGGTGCTCTCCGGCGCGGAGGACTTCGTCGGCTACGGAGCGGTTTTCGAAGGCCGGGGCGTCGTGGTCGACAACTACTCCGTGCGCAGCAACAACGGGCAGGCGATGTTCTGGACCAACCCGTCGGTCAACGCCCAGATCAACGCCATGCTGGGCTACGATCTGGTGGTGCTCCAGTACGGGCTGAACATCATGCAGCCGGGCGTGAAGAACTACACCAACTACGCCGGACAGATCGAGAAGATGATCGCCTATGTCCGCCAGTGCTTCCCGGGGGCGGCGGTGCTCGTGCTGGGCGTCAGCGACCGTTCGGTGAAGACCGACGCCGGATTCGAACCGATGGACGCCATCCCCCACATGCTCGACTGCCAGCGCCGTGCGGCTCGGAACACGGGCGCGGCCTTCTGGCCCACGTGCGACGCCATGCGCGCCCTGGGCGGCATGGAACAGTTCGTCAAGAACGGCTGGGCGGGCAAGGACTACACCCACATCAACTACGCCGGAGGGCGCCGCGTGGCATGGGCGCTGTTCGACGCCATCAACGCCGGAGTCTCGGAAGTCTACACCGAGCAGCGGATCGCCAGCCTGCGCCGCACGGCGGCGCAGGCCGTCCTCGACTCGGCGCGCAGGGCCGCCGTCGACCGCAGCATCCTCCCGTCCTCCGCACCCCTTAACCCGCGCGCGCAATGACCTTTCCCGCAACGGACGGCATCACCGACAGGCTCCAGGCGCTGTTTGCCTACGACGCCTCCTCGCCGCTGATTTTCAGCAGCGGGCTGTTCCTGTTCCTCTTCGCGGGATTCCTGCTCGTTTACAGCGCCTTCCGCCGTGCACCGATGGCCCGCATCGTCTACGTCATCGCCTTCTCGCTCTATTTCTACTACAAGTCGAGCGGCATCTATTTTCTGCTGCTCGTCTTCGCCGCGGCGAGCGACTTCCTGATCGCCCGGGGCATCTACCGGGCGCGCTTCCGGTGGACGAAACGCTGGCTGGTGGTATTGAGCGTCGCGGTGAACCTCGGCATGCTGGGGTATTTCAAGTACACGAACTTCCTCATCGACATCTCCAACCAGCTGTTCGGACAAGGCTTCCTGCAATTCCAGAACATCTTCCTCCCGGTCGGCATCTCGTTCTTCGTTTTCCAGTCGATGAGCTACACCATAGACATTTACCGCGGCCAGCTGAAGCCTTTGTCCAACTGGCTCGACTATCTCTTTTACCTGTCGTTCTTTCCGCAGCTGGTGGCCGGCCCGATCGTCCGCGCCCGGGATTTCATCCCGCAGATCCGGCAGAACCCGGTCGTGGTCACGCGCGAGATGTTCGGCACGGGCGTCTTCCTGATCCTCACGGGCCTGTTCAAAAAGGCGATCATTTCGGACTACATCTCGCTCAACTTCGTCGACCGCATCTTCGACGAACCGCTGCTCTACTCGGGATTCGAGTGCCTGATGGGCATCTACGGCTATGCGCTGCAAATCTACTGCGACTTCTCGGGCTACTCGGACATGGCCATCGGCATCGCCCTGCTGCTGGGCTTCCGCTTCCCGAAGAACTTCGACGCACCCTACAAGTCGGCGACGATCACCGAGTTCTGGCGGCGGTGGCACATCTCGCTCTCGACGTGGCTGCGCGACTACCTCTACATTTCGCTGGGCGGCAACCGCAAGGGCCGCATCCGGACCTACGGCAACCTGCTCCTGACGATGCTGCTGGGCGGACTGTGGCACGGCGCGGCGGTGCGTTTCATCCTCTGGGGCGGACTGCACGGCGCGGCCCTGGCGCTGCACAAGCTCTGGATGGCCCTCGTTCCGGGCGCCAAGGCCACCGGGGCGCAGATGCACTGGTGGAGCCGCGCGGCGGGCATGCTCCTGACGTTCAACATCGTCTGCCTGGGGTGGCTGATGTTCCGCGCCGAGTCGATGCAGACCGTCTCGCTGATGCTGCACCAGATTTTCGAAAACTTCAACGCCGCGATGATCCCGCAGGTCGTGACGGGCTACGCCGCCGTCTTCGCGCTGATCGCCGCGGGTTACATCCTGCACCTGCTGCCGTCGGCCGTCGACGCCGTCGCGCAGCGGATCGTGGTCCATGCGCCGCTGGTTCTGCAGGTCCTGATGGCCGCGGCGATGATCTGGTGCGTCATGCAGATCAAATCCAGCGACATACAGCCGTTTATCTATTTCCAGTTCTGATACGTATATGGACCCGCTCATGCATCCCGGAATGTCGTTTTCGCCGCTTGCAGCGGCGTTTACAAATTGGACCCACCCCCAAACCCTCGCCTTGCCGGGGGCTTGTCGCGACGCAACCGGAATGCGGACAATCTGGCAACCGGATTATCTGCCCGAACTTTCACCTTCGACTTTTAGCTTATGAATTGCGACCATAACCTCTTTTTAGCCCTGAACTTCGACGGAGGCCCCTTCATGGACCGTCTGATGCTGACCGTCTCGGGCACGACGATGTGGCTGCCGCTCTACGCGCTGATCCTCTGGCTCGTGTGGCGCCGCGACGGATGGCGCAACGTCATCCTCTTCACGGCGCTGATGATCGCCGCGCTGGTCCTTTCGGACATGGTTTCGGGAATCTTCAAGCACAACGGCGTGCTGGGCGGGTTGCTGCCCGACTTCGAACCGCGCTGGCGGCCGATGTTCACCCCCGCGCTCGAAGGGCTGGAGATCGCTCCCGACTCGCTGCGCAAACTGCGCTGGCTGACGCCCGACTCGCTCGCCGCCGCGGGCGTCACGCACGACTGGGTCGTACACGTCCCCGTCGAGGCCGTGAGCGGCCGCTTCGGGACCGTCTCGGCCCATGCGGCGGTCATTGTCACGCTGGCCGTGCTGTCGGCCTCGGTCATCCGCCGGCGGTGGTTCACGGGACTGATGGTTCTCTCCACCCTCCTGATCTGCTACTCACGCATCTATCTGGGCAAACACTACCCGATAGACCTCGTGTGGGGTACGGCGATCGGCATCGCGCTGGGACTGGCGGCCTTCTGGACCTACCGGAGACTGTCCCGCCCAAAAAAGGAGCTGCAATAGCAGCTCCTTTTCCGTTTTGTCGCATCACACGGATCAGAATCCCCAATCCGAAGGGACGCATTGCCGCTTGACTTCGGCGGGAACGTCGGGGAAGAAGGTGAAGCCCGTGATTTTTTCGATCTCCTCGACCGACACCATGAATTCGGCCCCCAGCGTCGGCGCCGTCGACCCCTTGATCACGTCGGCATTCTCGAACCAGAACCCCACGGCCTTCAACTCGCCGGCCGAGCACTCCTGAATCGGCTTGCGGAGGTTGCCGCTGCGGGTACGCAGCAGCAGCTTGTAGTAATGGGTCGGCACGATGCACTCTTTCGAATACTCCACGAGCGAATACCTCACATCGCCCGAAATCCAGCTGCAATCGTAGGCCCGGGTATTCTCGTCGGCAAAATAGGCGCCCGAAACGCAATAGAGCGTATCGGCGCAGACATACTGATCGGTAAACCGCCGCTCGGCCGCCGCCCAGAGGGTCTGGAACGCCTTGCTGTTATCCATCCGCTGAGCCGAAATATTGCAGGCGAGGAATGTCTGCTTGTTGATCTCCGCCGGATTGTTCTTATCGCCGCATCCGCGGTAGCTCGATGCCAGCAGATGGCCGCGCTGCCATTGATAAGGCCCCTCGGGCGTATCCGAGACGAGAGACTTGGCCCTTCCGTCAATCGGCCACATCACGGCCTGCTCCCCGACGGTCATGTTCGGGTCCTGCGCCCAGGGATCGGTGGCCGGACGCGTCCAGCCGCCCTCCTGATAACAGGCGTGCTGCGGATGGGCGATCCACAGCGGACTGTGGCGGCGCGTGTCGTAGCAGTAGGTGTAGTTGCGCAAATACTGCTTCGAAGTGACGGTCGAGGCCCAGAAAGTGTGGATTTTCTTATGGGTCATATCGGCGGGCGTCGCGGGAAGTTCCGCCCAGCGGTAGCCGGCGACAGTCGTCCCGAGGTCGACCTGCTGACCGCCGCCGCCTGCCGAGAGCCGGATGTCGTCGAAATTCAGTCCGTAGGCGCGCTCCGTACCCGTCGGCGAGAAGCGGATGTACAGCTCGCCGACCGGCTCCTTCAGCGTGAAGCCCACCCTGGTCAACGTCCAGGTGTTGTAGGTCGGAGCAGCCGTATAGGTCAGCGGTTTCCAGCTCTTGCCGTCGGCGCTGATCGCAAGGGTCATGTCGCCCGCCTCGAAAATCGCCCCGAACGAAAGCGTGTAGTCGGTCTCGGCGACCGGCAACGCGATATGCGCGATCGTGAAATAGGTCTTCGCCGGGTCGTAGAACAACTTGGCATAGGCCTTCCCGGAAGCACCGGCGTACTTGCCCGCCGAACCGAAATTGTCGTTGTTGATGCGCATGTTGTAGACCTCATAGCTCACCGTCGAGGCTCCCGCCCCGGTCTGGGTTTTCCACTCCTGATTGCCATCGGCCCAGACCCCGCCGGCTCCGTCGCCGAAATCGAGCGTGAAGAAAGGATCGTCCTGAACATCCGCCCGGCGAACGATCTCCACGGTTTCCGACTTGGCGTCCGAACCCGTTCCGGCAGTGACGGTCAGCACGCAACGCTTGCCCGCAGGAACGTCGCTGACGGTGATCACCCCGTCGCCCGTACCCGAGGCGGGCGAGAATTTGAGCGCCGCATCGGGACACGAAGCCTGCCACGCAGCATTGGAAGTTACCGTAATGCGATTCTCCCCCGCGGGGTTGAAATCCAAGTTGCCGGGAGCGACCGAGAGCGTCACCCCGACAGCATCGGCGGCACGGGTCACGGTGACCGGCTTGCCCGAGGTCTTGCCCGAGGCGGCGCGCACGCCCACCTAAACGGAAGCGCCCTTGGGCATGTCCCGCACGTAGAACACTCCGTTACCGGAACCCGAGGCGGGTTCCACCCGGACGGCAGCCGACTCGGGCGTCCAGAAAACCTGCCACCCGGTGTTGGCGATCACACGGACCGCATTGTTCGCCGGAGTCGTTTCGTCGAAGGTGAACGATGCGGATTCAATGGCGGCATAGCCCTCGTCCGAAGAGTCGTCGCCGCCGCACGAGGCGAGCAGCAGCAGGCACAGGGCGAACGCCCTTGAAACCGGGAAGGGGAAACCCAGCGTGCCGCGAAAGAGAATGGAGAGTTGTTTCATAATTCAGGTTTTAGTCAGACACACAAATATAGCGATAAAAACCAAATAAACAACAACCGCCCGCGCCCGGTTTTCCCGGGCCGCCGCGCCGCGGTTGCAGCCGATTGCGGAAAGAGTTGCTACTTTGCCCTTTTTTCACTAATTTTGCACGGATATAAAACGATACATCAAAAACACACGATATGGCAATCGAACTCAGCGAACAGGAACAGCTTCGCAGGCAGTCGCTCACGGCGTTGCGCAACCTGGGCATCGAACCCTACCCCGCCGCCCGTTACGAAGTGACGGCCACGGCGCGCGAAATCGCCGATAACTACGACGACGCGAAGAAGAATTTCCAGGACGTCCGCATCGCCGGCCGCATCATGTCGCGCCGCATCATGGGCAGCGCCTCGTTCTTCGAGCTGCAGGACCACACGGGCCGCATTCAGGTCTACATCCGCCGCGACGACATCTGCCCCGAAGGCGATCCGACGCTCTACAACACGGTTTTCAAGAAACTGCTCGACATCGGCGACTTCATCGGCGTGGAGGGATTCGCCTTCCATACCAACACCGGCGAACTGTCGGTGCACTGCCGTAAGTTCACCGTGCTGTCGAAGTCGATCCGCCCGCTGCCCGTCGTCAAGGAGAAGGACGGCAAGACGTTCGATGCCTTCACCGACCCGGAGGTGCGCTACCGCCAGCGGTATTTGGACCTGATCGTCAACCCGCAGGTGAAGGAGACCTTCGTCCGCCGCGCCAGGATCATGGCCACGATGCGCGAGTTCTTCAACGAACGGGGATACATCGAGGTCGAGACCCCGATCCTCCAGCCCATCCCCGGCGGCGCATCGGCGCGTCCGTTCATCACCCACCACAACTCGCTCGACATCGACCTCTACCTGCGCATCGCCACGGAACTTTACCTCAAGAAACTGATCGTCGGCGGATTCGACGGCGTCTACGAGTTCGGCAAGAACTTCCGCAACGAGGGCATGGACCGCACGCACAACCCCGAGTTCACGTGCATGGAGATTTACGTGGCCTACAAGGACTACCTCTGGATGATGGAGTTCACCGAGCAGATGCTCGAACGGGTGGCCATGGCCGTGAACGGCACGACGGAGCTGACGATCGACGGCAAGCCGATCTCGTTCAAGGCCCCGTTCCGCCGTCTGACGATGACCGACGCCATCCGCGAAAAGACCGGCTACGACATCACGGGCCGCTCGGAGGAGGAGCTGCGCGAAGCGTGCAAACAGTTGAACGTCGAGGTCGACGAGACCTTCGGCAAAGGCAAGCTGATCGACGCCATCTTCGGGCAGTACTGCGAGGAGGAGCTGATCCAGCCCACCTTCATCACGGACTACCCGCGCGAGATGTCGCCGCTGTGCAAGCGTCACCGCTCGAACCCCGACCTGACGGAGCGTTTCGAACTGTTCGTCAACGGCAAGGAGCTGTGCAACGCCTATTCGGAGCTGAACGACCCGATCGACCAGCTGGAGCGTTTCCAGGAGCAGCTGCGTCTCTCGGAGAAGGGCGACGACGAGGCCATGTTCATCGACATGGACTTCGTGCGCGCGCTGGAATACGGCATGCCGACCTGCTCGGGAATGGGCATCGGCATCGACCGGCTGACGATGTTTATGACCGACCAGTCCTCGATCCAGGACGTGCTGTTCTTCCCGCAGATGCGCCCCGAGAAGAAGGTCGTGAACGATCCCGCGGAGGCCTACACCGCCATCGGCGTTCCCGAAGAGTGGGTTCCGGTGATTCAGAAGATGGGGTACCTCACCGTCGAGTCGCTCCGCAAACTCGCCCCCGGCAAGTTCTTCAACGACCTGTGCGGATTCAACAAGAAGAACAAGCTCGGACTGAAAGCCCCCTCGATCGACGAGGTGAAAGGCTGGTGCGACGCAAATTAAAAATGAAAAATTAAGAATTAAAAATTACGGAACGCCCCGGTCAGAAATTTTTCGATTCGCCCGAAGCGGATCGGCAGGCCGCGACTTCGGCCCAAAACCCGGAAACATCGCGATAAAGTCCCCTCCGAGGAGGGGATTTAGGGGAGGGTAGAATTGCAAACGCGGCGGAACG
>ERZ773148.3602-NODE-3602-length-10509-cov-4.019610_pt1 | contig 10509 bp, 5 predicted proteins | sample MGYA00580846_ERZ773148 | MGnify/ENA primary metagenome ERZ773148 (study PRJEB29015, sample SAMEA2737879) | human gut metagenome | biome: human gut; feature: human-associated habitat; material: faeces | place: China | collected 2012 ...
GTCCGCATAAAACAGCTGCCGCTTTTTTCGATGTGCCTTTTGGTATAAGCGACAGCAGCCCTGCGCTTAAGAACGCTCCAGCCGTCAGCCGCAGCAGATATCCCCGCACAGCCTCCATCATCCCGACGCCACCTTCATAAAGCAGCAGGTACTGAACAAAAGCATCAGTGCAGCGCTCCCCGTCATACCGAGAACATAGCCCATAGCGCTGCTCTGCGCGTCAATCAAAGCGGCATGCTCCTTTCCTGCTGCAAAGCCAGCGATTGCGGCCGTCAGCTTCATGGTCAGATAGCATATTGTGATTTTAAAAAACGGAACCAGCGCCAGCGCAAGAACCGCCATAATCCCGAATGTTCCCGCCGTCGCACGCAAAAGCTTCGCACTTTGCAGCACAGCCTCAGACGCGTCGGAGGCAATGCCTCCCACGACTGGGATTGCAGCGGACAGCGTTGACTTTGCCGCATTTATCGCCGCCTCGTCACTGCTTCCGGACAGTAGACCTGTTAAAGACAGGTACGCTGTAAACACATACATCACACCCTTCAGCAGCGCTGCAATGCACCAACCCAAAAGCCGCCGGACGCTTGCAAGCTTTCCACTGGGCAGCGCACATTCAGCCGCGGCAAGCCCGACAAACACATAAACGAGCGGAACGATCAAGCTTCGGACGAGTGTTGTAAGCAGACTAAAAAAGAGAGAAGAACCCATATACAGAGTGCTTGCGCCCGTCAGCGCCCCGGACGCAGCAGCCGCGCCGCACATCACCGGAAGAAGCAGCTTGGAGTATGCCTCCATTTCGTCCAGCACGGAAACGGCTAGACCGATCATGCTCTTAATATTCGTTGCAAACAGCAGCGTGATGGCAAGCGCGCCCGTCATGGCCTGAATATGCAGCCGGTCGTCCGGGACGCTCTGGCGCACAAGCTGGCAGACGAGCGCAGCCGTCAGCAGCAAAGACGCCGTCTGCACAGCCTCCCGCAGTGTACTGACCGACAGCCCGGAGGCCCATTTGATGATCGCAAGGATCGCTTCGCCGGGGTCCGTGCGCGCTGCCGGGCTGTACGTGCGCAGCGCGTCCTGCGCGTCGTCCGGCAGGCCGTCCGTCAGCGTGTCCACATTCAGGATCTGCCGTTCCTCCTCCAAAACATCCAGCGCAAGAACGGGAACCGTCAGCACGGCCAGAATCCAAAGAAGAATTACGCAGCGCCGCATATCAGCCTCCGATCATCGTTTGCAGCAGAGAAAGCACCATTTCCAAAAGCGGCAGCGCAAGATAAAAGCTGATAAAACCGCAGCAGATCTCGACGGCCTGCGCAAGCGCCTGCTGGCCGCTGTCCCGGCAGATCGTTGCGGCCATCTGCGCCAGCAGTCCAATGGCGGCTGTTTTGAAAAGCGGCGCGAATACAGCGCCGGACAGGCCGGTCAGCTCCTGGGCCATATCCTTGAAGCCGCCGATCATCAGCTTTTCGTCCACCTTGATCTCCAGGCCAGATTAGTTGCGACAAAAGCTAAAGAACCGGAAGGGAAGAAACCATACCTGTTTCCTTTCGAGAATTGTTCAGAACCTTGATATCCTGCTGTAAAATCAGCAAAAATCAGATTATCATAACCATATGACAAACGACCTCCATATGTCATTCTCAATACAGGCTGTACTCCCTGAATTTTATTTGCATTATAGTACTGTTGAGACAAAAACAAATTTACTCCCAATTTATGTCTGTTGAAAGATCTGTTATAGTCAATATTCCAATCATATTGTGACCTGATAGAACTTTGTGTTGATTTTGAGAAAAGAAGAGGTTCCTTTTCTGTAGTGCCATATTGATAAAACAATAATTCATTTGTATTTGTCAAATCCCTTGTCCAGCGCTCATAGTCAGTATTTCCCTTATTTTGAGATGTAGTATTATTGAAATAAATAATATTACCTGATGTTTTAAGACCTGGAGTTATGAATTTTAAGTCAAATTCCAAACCAATGTTAGTCGACAAATTATAGTCTGTTCCTTTAACATATCCTGATCTGTTCAGCCTACCAAATGTAGGATTTGTATTCTCAGGAGTTACTACAACCTTTCCATCCGGTGTCAACGGACCATATATGACGGGAGACATATCAAATATAGAACTCATAACACCTCCGGTTCCATCTGTAGCATTCGGTGACAATTCTTTATTTATTCGCGCTGCAATATTCACATATCCCTTGATATAGTCATTTATCAGGAAATCCACATTCGATCTGAAGTCAAATCTGTTAAGACCGTAAGTTTTCAATGCATCAGCGGTCTTGAATGGAGAATCCTGATGCATATATCCTAAACTTGCATAATATTTGACATATTTAGTTCCACCATGAGCACTGGTATAAATATTCTGAGTCTGTACAACATCCTTCATAAACATATCATACCAATTATTATTTGGATACAGATTCCTATCAGTTCCATTATAATAATTATCTATTTCATCTTGTGAATATATATAGTAATCACCAAAACCGTCATTTTTCCAAGCCTGATTAATCATTGTTGCATAATCACCTGAAGATATCATCTTTGGTCTTACTATTGCATTCTGTAACGTATAGTTCACGTCTACGTTAATAGAGGGAGCAGAAACTCCTCCACGCTTTGTCTTTACGTATATTATACCGGCAGCAGCCTGCATACCATACAAGACAGATGACGATGCATCCTTCATAATAGTGACACTTTCGACATCATTGACGTTAACATTATCAAGACTTCCTATCATTCCGTCAATAAGGATCAAAGTAGCTCTACCATTAACTGTAGAAGCTCCCCTTATATTCAATGAATATGTTTCTTTACTAGGCTCATTACCGGTTGTCTTTACATATAATCCGGGAACTCTACCTGCTAATGCTGCCGCCAAATGATGATTATGAGTTTTTCTCAACTCATCACCGGTTATGACAATAGCAGAACCTCCTACAGAATATGAAGGACGGACATCTTTAATTAAATTTACTTCCTGGTACTTATTGCTGACGTCTCTATCGAGCTTTACATACAAATTCAGTTTGTCATTAATTTTAATCTTTTTAGTAGAATATCCTACGTACTCTACCAACAAATATTTTGTACCGTTAGACAATTCTGCACTAAACTCACCATTCGCATCAGTAATTATATTATCGTCTTCACCTACTAATCTAACTATAGCTCCAGGAAGTCTGTCTCCAGAATCATTACATACATATCCCTTTATGGAACGAGACTGAGCATTTATCAAGTTTAAGTTCATCATCAATATTACAGACAATGCGAAAAACTTACTTATATAGTATTTTCTCATGATATCCAATATTTTTTGTTTTATAAATGAAATTTAATCCCAACCTGGGTTTTGCCAGTTTACTCCTGTAACTGCTTCAAGTCTGTTTGCTTCGTCTAATTCTAAACCGTGAAGCAAATACTTACTTTTATAAGTTTCTCTTGTCCATGGTGTTCCTACAAAAGAGTCTGTCTTCTTATCGTAAGATTGACCTATCGGACATCTATGGTACTCATAAGTATTACCTACCTTCTCTATCCACATCGCAGTTAGATGCTTTCCACCATACTTCATCTCCTCACCAGGTTTAGTCCATCTGCGGATATCATTATATCTGCATTCTTCCATAGCCATTTCAATTCTCCTTTCATTCTGAACCATCAATCTGGCTTCCTCCTGATTTGAAGGATTAATGTTTTTCATCTTTACGCGATCCCTTATAGGCTTTATAGCATCAACTGCATCTTTCCAATTACCATTCTCAATAGCAGCTTCTGCATAATTTAAATATAATTCCGGCAAACGCATCATTCTCCAATGAATTTTTAACCATGATCCAGGATAAGAATCCGGGCGCATATACTTGCGCATATAATATCCTGTACATGTTCTTTTAATATCCCCCATCTTTATACCATCTTTAGCCCCGTTATATGTCCATATATCGAACATTTTCTGATTTTTATTCATTGTTTGCGAACCATTATAAAATATTATTGCATAAAAACGTGGGTCTCTGTTCTCGTAAGGTTTTTGAGGATTATATGTAGTTCCGCTTGCATAGTTTGGCTCAAGATGAAGTTCGTCTTTGTAGGGTTCTTTTAAATCTAATACATATGTACCGTCTTTCATTGGGAATGCATCTACAAGTTCCTGGGTAGGACAAATACCGGATTTATTGGCACCATTTGATGGTAATCCGTTAAATTTAATCGAAGCATTTCCTCCCATCTGAAACTTAGCTATCCATATTGTTTCTTTATCTATTGGAGAAGGTCCATAATCAGCCTGTGAAGTAGAATATTCATAAAATGCATTATCTCCATACAGATTTGTATTCCTCACCTCTGTATACAGTTCATAACCATTTGCTAGACAAGCGTCAAGACTTTCCTTTGTTATACGTTCTGCATCAGCCCAATAATTCTGTCCATCACAGAATAAAGGGCTTGCCATATACAATGCAGTTCTTGATTTTACCATTGCAGCAATAGCCTTTGTCATTCGTATTTCCTCACCGTTTTTTTCATATCTCCAAGGGAACTCTGGAACTTTCATTGCTTCTTCACACTCAGAAATTATAAAATCTGCACAAGTCTTGAATGACTCCCTTCTTAAATCTGCACCATCATAATCAACAGGAAGTACTTCTGTTATAAGAGGTACACCTCCAAATCTGGAAATAAGTTCCCAGTAATAATAAGCACGAAGAACTCTGGCCTCAGCCTTCCAATGAACCCTATCCTGCTCTGTTGGAACTACAGCATTATCAATCCTACTTATAAATAAATTACATCGTCTTATGTTCCTGAAAAAAAGATCCCACGATGTTCTATTCCCTTTTCCCCAATTCGAATTATCTGCAATCAATTTATTACTCCATTTATCAGATTTCATTCCCTTATATGCGACTCCTACATAATTGGTATTTGTAGTATATTCCCAAGCATCATCTGTCAGAATAATAGGCAAGTTTGTTCCCCAGGAATATTTTATTCCAAATTCTGGCAACTCATCATAACAAGAATTCAAATACGCTCCGGTAGTTACTTCATTTGCAAAAATTTCATCATACGAATGCTGTCCTTCAGGAATTACATCCAGAGAATCCAAACAAGAAGAAAATAAACATAAACCTGAAAAAACAGAAAACAATGTATATAGATATTTTTTCTTCATAATAATCTAAAAATTAATATTAGCACCAAAATTTATTACTTTTAAAACTGGTAGAACTGATGATGTTGTTTTCTGTTCTGGATCAACACTTTCGAACGGCAAATTATCGAAAGTTAGCAAGTTCTGACCATTTGCATAAAACCTTAATTTACTTATTCCTATTTTCTTTGTTAATTTTTTTGGTAAAACATATCCTATCTCTAAATTTTTCAAACGTAAAAATGCCCTGTTTCTTATGAAATAATCATTATGCCCCAAAGATGAACTGCCGGATGTTGTCAAAGCTGGATAAGATATTTCTTTACCTTGTTCATATCTTTCTTGAGACCATGCATTCAGATGATGATTTTGAAATACTGATTTAGTCTCATCAATGCCCATAGCACCTTTATAATTATTATAAGAATTTCCTATACCATAAAGCAAAGCTGAAAAATCCAATCCCTTATATGAAAAACCTAATGTTAAACTATAATTAAATTCAGGAAGTGATGGTTTACCAATTGGAGCATAGTCTTTCTCATCAATTACGTCATCATCATTCATATCCTTATAAACAAAATCACCTACCCTGGGCTTAATACCTGAATATTCTGGATAATCAGCAATTTCTTCTTTAGATAAAAAATAGCCATGACCAGGCGAATCCCAATCAATCAAATATCCAAAATTCTGTCCCATTGAGTAGCCCTGACCTCTATAAGGACAATAATAATCATCCCCTAAATTTAATTCATCTTTAAAAATTATTTTATTCCTTGCAAAATTAAACATTCCTCTTATTGAGTAAGACCAGTCCTTATTAACCTTCTTATTATAAAATATATCTAACTCAAAGCCATGGTTAAAAACTTCACCAAAATTAGCTTTAGGCATCACTGATTGAAAATTACCTAATATGGAAGGTACTGTATTACGGGTAATAAGGATATTTTTTCTATTTTCCCTAAAATAATCAAATGTAACTGTCAAATTATTATTAAATAAGCCCAAATCTATACCATAATTTTGTTTATATGCTATTTCCCATGTAAGATCGGGATTTCCAATTAATTTCTCTTGAACCATCTGAGCATTACCCAGAACAGTATCATAAAATATTGTTGGAGGGCGATTAACTATAGTATTATTATCTAAATACAAAAATCTCTGATTTCCTATTTTATCATTACCTACTTTACCAAAAGATGCACGAAGTTTCAGATTTGAAATAGCTTTTATATCTTTCATGAAATCCTCGTTAGAGACAAGCCATCCTAAAGAAAAAGCTGGAAAAACACCAAATCGTTTTCCTTTTGCAAATTGCTCAGAACCATTATATCCAATATTAAACTCACCCATATATCTATCAGCATACCTATAAGTCAAACGTCCCGCAAATCCCAAACGATTATATGGCAATAAGTCTATACTTGTACCTGAAGCCGCCTCACTATTATCTTTTTGAAAAACAAACATTGTGCCAACATTATTTTTTCCAAAATCCCTCATATAATTAACTATCCACTGAAAGTTCAATGAATAAGAGAAACTATATGATTTATTTAATGACAACTGATACTTCTGATACTCATTCTGTGATGTTAATGAGTAAACGTCTTCTATATTACCATTCTCATCCTTCTGCTCTAATATAGAGAGTTGATATACATTATAGCCTGTTTTAGTGCCTTTTATTATGGAATTTGCATTAACATCATATGCCAGAAGTACCTTTGTACTCAATCCTTTTACAAATTTATTAAGGTCGAAATCAAAACCTAATGAAGTATTTAGCTTACTTTTATCTTGTGTCTGATAGCCTAAATAATTTAACTCTCCATAAGGTGATGAGTCATAAGTTGAGACCAATGCATCCATAGGTATTCCAAAACTTTCATCCGGAAAAACCGGTACTGTAGGAGACATTGTATAAATTTTTCTAAAAAACTGAAATTGATCTGAAGCAGCAGAGCCTGGACGTCCAACCTTATCTATATAACCTGCAATCTTAAGATCTGCTTTAATCCAATCCACAACCCTAATATCAAGATTAGATCTAAAATTATATCTATTCAGTTTAAATTGCGGATCATATCCCAGCTTACTTCTCGACTCTGTATTCATCATACCTCCTTGGTTAAGCATACCTACATTTACAAAATACTTGACCCTTTTTGAACTTCCGGAAAGATTGGCATTATATCTACTCATAACCGCACGATCCTTAAACATAACATCAAACCAATCTGTATTTGCGTAGTATGGGTTTGTACCGTCCTTATACAATTGTATTTGTCTATCAGAATACTTAATAGGCAGACCGTCGTTTACCAAAGCCTGATTATACAATGTAGCATACCGCCAAGAGTCCATCATTTCATAATTCTTTGTAAACTCTTGGATACCATACTCTGCAGACACACTTAATGAAGGTTTTTCTTGCTCACCGATTTTTGTTGTAACAAGAATCACTCCATTAGCACCTCTAACTCCAAAAACCGCTGTTGCAGAAGCATCCTTCAGGATTGATATGGCAGCTATTTCATTGGGATCGAGCAATGACAAATCTTCACGGGGAACACCATCTACTAATATTAAAGGACTCTGTCCATTCATAGTACTTGCTCCACGTAATCTCAACTGAAAATCTTCTTCACCAGGTTGTCCACTATTTTGCATAATCGACAAACCAGGTAACTTACCTGTCAAAGAGCCTACCAGATTTGCAGAAGGACTCTGCTTTATTTGGTCATTAGAAATCGCAGCAACCGCGCCGGTAACACTTACTTTTTTTTGAGTAGAGTAACCGACAACTACTACTTCTTCAAGCAACTCTGAGTCATCTCTTAAAACAACATTAATAGAAGATTTCCCATTTACCTCTATTTCTTGAGTTACCATTCCAATATAAGAGAATGCCAAAATCGACTTTTTGGATACATTAGGAAGCAAATAATTTCCATCAAAATCCGTAATTGTACCACTGTTAGTACCTTTTACCTGAACGGTTACCCCTATTAAAGGATCGCCATTTTTATCCTTTACATTACCAGAAATTGAAATCCTTTGTCCATACAATATAAAAGGACAAAAAATAATGAAACATAAAATCATTAATCTGTGTCTCATAATAAATCTATTAAATAAAACATTTTTTGGTTAAACTATCGTTACAAATATCTATAATATAACAACACTTAATGTATCTGCAAGTAATAAAATTGTATCCACAGATAATAAGACATTAAAATACATCTCATAATATAATTAACGGACTTTCGGTAAAGAATTAATCAAACATCAGATTAGCAACCAATATCTTATAGCCCGTTTTTTTAAGCATTCCGATACAAGGCCAGACAAAAAGATATTTCATTTTTATTTATTCTTTTTTGTTCTTTTGCCTCTGTCTTAACATTTGAGAACAAAAGTTTTCTCATATAAAATTTTAAATAAATAAGTTTGTTAATAATTAGCCTATATCAAACAATTGTGGTGCCAAACACGTACAAAAATCTAATCTTCATTATTTATTTTCTATGAAGATTTTTTTAAATCCGGAACAAACACTCTCTGAATCATGCCCATGCAAGGGTACTGCCTTTACCACAAACCAATATGTATTTTCAGGATTCAGTTCATCCACACCTGTGTCGTAAGAAAGCTTTTTTCTTTCACTATAACGAAATATGTTACGCAAAACCCTATACTTCTCTCCTGTTTGAATGTTTTCCAATTCAGCCCAAACATACAAAGGACGTTTTGTATTAATCTGGATGTCGAAATCTATCAATCCCCTTGACGGTATCGTATCCGGGAACGTATGCATTACTATACCGTCACGCAATGGGTTGTCGATGGCATTTACTTCAAAATCTTTAAACCGCGACAAACCTGTCTGTCCCTTATCAGACAATGATATCATTCCCACATAATATTTATCATCACAACATAAGTTCTGCTCGTACACTTTTTCCCAATTAAACTTATTACTTGAAGAGACATAGCATTCTATTTTTTCTCCATTCTTCTGTAACTGAATCCAATAAGGGGTATCATATTCGCCCAATATCACTTTTGTAACTTTCGATTTCAATCTATCCCTATGCCTTATTATCAATTTTTTATCTTTAGAAATAGTGACACTGACATAAGGAGACTCCGGCAAAATATCGTTTCTGAGCATGAGTCCGGACTCTACCGAATTGCGAGACTTATAAAAATCATTAGATAAAATCTGACTTTGAATTATTGAATTCGAACTCATTTCTTTATATATATAATCAAAAGAATCAGAACAATCATCTATTTCCGATGATTGACTATTAAAATATATTGTATTTACTATAGAGTCAAAACCTATTTTAGACACATTGGTTTTCTTTCCAATCCTTGAATATTCCCAGTCTTGGGGTATTGGCGTCGAATAAGTTGTCAACTCGTCATTCTTTCTTAAATCAGCTATATATTTGCTGAAGCCCTCAGAATCGAAAGGTATAACCATTATTTTGCTGCCATGATTATCATTGCCCCTGTCTTTTCCTTTATGGACATCTATCACTGAAAAATTAAAAGCCTTTACTTTTCCATTTTCAACATAAACTGTAGGGCGCTGGACTGTATACCATCTTTCCACATGACCATCAGTGTATATAAACTTAGACTTTTTTTTATCAAAAGCCACACCCCTGTTTTTCCAATTGCTTATTCCGTCTTCAGACGTCAAATGATAAGATACATCCTTTTTATGAAAATTGACTACTATATGATACAGACTATCACTATACCATATTGTAGGATCCTCCATATAATACTGAGGCGTATCAGGCATATTTTCCCAAGCCCTATCACCCAAAACCTTATATGACCCCAAAATGCCATCGTCACTTATCATAGGCACACAATGGCGGGCCAACAACATATATTTACCATCCGGGCGAACAAATATCATTACATTCGACATCTTACCTAAAGCACCTGCTTTTACAGCACCTATATCCAACTCATCATATCTCGTAAATCCGGGATAAAAACCATTATTATCAATCTTTATTTCGCCCAATAATTCAAATGGGCCATATGGCGAATCAGAAATGAACACATTACCCGGAAGTGATTCACTGACGACAACGGCATATTTGCCTTCTTTCGTCCTAAGTCCAACTACATTATGTCCTAAGCCATCATAAAAATCAGGATATACCAAACCCAAATCCTTATATGGCCCTTCAAGCCTGTTGCTAACAGAATGGACCGCCTTCGTTCCTATATGCCTTATTACACCAACTCCTCCCACCTGCCGGTGGGCTACACCAACGACATCTT
>ERZ773148.3604-NODE-3604-length-10504-cov-3.045459_pt1 | contig 10504 bp, 8 predicted proteins | sample MGYA00580846_ERZ773148 | MGnify/ENA primary metagenome ERZ773148 (study PRJEB29015, sample SAMEA2737879) | human gut metagenome | biome: human gut; feature: human-associated habitat; material: faeces | place: China | collected 2012 ...
ACCTCCACGAGCGAGGCGCTGGTGGACGGCATCCGTACCGCCACCCAGACCGTGAGTAAACCTGAGTCAGAAAATCAAAGTCGGCTCGCAGCGCAACTTGCTTCATTAGCGAATTGATCGCTGCCACGCTAAAAGAAACCATAATTGGGCATATCGCCATCGTGGCAATACCGAGACGTGCGGAGAACATTTCCGGAATGGAGAACGGCGAACCGACCGAGATATCAATCACCGAATTTGCCACCAGTACGATTTCCACCGCACCGGTGACAAAGGTCAACAGACATGTTACCTGCGGCGTATAGCGCACTGCACACCAGATTAATGCAGGCAGCGGGAACGCCAGACTCCCCGCTCCGCCAATGACTACCGAGGCAATAACCGACACAATAAGCGCGATGGCGGGCATCATCTGTTCTGCTTTAAAGCGCGGCAGCACTCCAGGAATAGCCAACGTCAGCATACAAGGCACGATCAACACGCCCGTTGAGAATTGCTCACTGAACCAGTCCGCAAGCAAAGGCCAGAAATCCAGACTATCAATACTGACCGAACCAATCGCCCCGACAATAGCGCATAATAATGCGGCAATCAGACAGTAATTAAATAGCCGTAAGGCACTTACTGGCTCATACTTATTTTTCCCCAGACGCTTATCCCGCACGACCAGTAAGGCGACGGTAACAATAAACATCATATTGGAGAAATTGATAACCAGTGAAACCAGTCCCCATTCGGTGGTTATGGCATCATAAACCAGCATCGCCACATAACTGATCGCATAGTAATGCAGTCGATTAAGCCAGACATAGCGGGCAAACACCCCCGCCATTACGCCATTCAGCGGCCAGAAAAGAGAAAGTTCGTGAACCAGCCGTAACTCTGCACCAATAAAATAGAACAGCGTGGTTAGCGCAAAAATAGCGATGCTATTACGTAGCAGATGACCTTCCTGGAACAAACGGAAAGTTGAAATGGGGTGTACATGCATTAATTATCTGTCCATACAATTGCGGGTGGCAATTATCTCAACGTAATAAGTAAATTCACATAAAGGATAGCATGTTCGCTAACAGCGGCGGCAAATAAAGGTACCCTGGGAATGCTATTTTATCGTTTTCCGCAATTCTCATGGCTGATTCATCTGTACAACCAGCCAGTGATAGATTACCGCCACGATATAACGTTGTTGTTCTTCGCTTAACGAAACACCCTGCGGAATGTTATGCCACTTAGCCAGACAACCGCGACAGCAGGTCGCGGTGGCGTGCTGAGCGATAAACACCGGATGCCCGCGCATGGGGGTTTGCTTACCGTCATTAGCCGGTAATGCCGGAGCAAGACGTTTAGCGACAAAATCCGCCGCATGTTGTTCGATGACTGGCGCGCCTTTCTCCAGGCAATACTGACGCTCTTTCATGCCCAGACGAAAGCGAGAGCGAAATTTTGAACGGGATAAACGCGCGAAGAGTGGATCGAGAGACTGCATTAATAAACCGAACGCCCTAACTGTTTCGTCAATTGTTCAAGGACGGCGATACCCGCAAGCGAGTTACCTGCATCATCCAGTTCCGGACTCCAGACTGCGATGGCCATTTCATGCGGAACAATCGCCACAATACCGCCACCAACGCCAGATTTCGCCGGTAGTCCCACCCGCCAGGCAAACTCCCCCGCGTTCTGGTACATACCACTGGTCGCCATCAGCGCGTTAATTTGCCGCGCCTGCATTGGCGTCACCACAGGTTCATCAATATGAATAGCTTTCCCCTGATTAGCCAGAAAGACAAACGTCCGGGCCAGCTCTACACAGCTCATTTTCAGAGCGCAGTAATGAAAGTAGTTTTGCAGAACGGTTGTCACGTCATGATGGAAATTGCCAAACGACTTCATCAGCCAGGCGATAGCCGCATTTCGCGCGGAATGTTCAAATTCGGAACGCGCTACCACCGTATCGTATGAAATATCAGACACACCGCTTAAGCCGCGCACGACTTCCAGCATACGTTGCCGTGGTGCGCTTAGTCGCCCTTGCAACATATCGCAGACCACCAGCGCACCGGCATTAATGAACGGATTACGCGGAATACCCTGTTCCATTTCCAGTTGCACTAAAGAATTGAACGGTGATCCAGACGGATCTTTGCCGACGCGTTGCCAGATTTCCTCTTCGGAGTAATGACGCATGGCGACAACGAGACTCAGCACTTTGGAAATAGACTGAATGGAAAAACGTTCTTGCGCGTCTCCGGCCTGAAAAAGCTGTCCGTCAACGGTACAGATAGCAATCCCCAATCGGGAACCGTCTACTGTAGCCAGCGCCGGAATATAATCCGCGACTTTACCCTGACCAATGAGCGGCCGCACTTGCCGCAAGATGTTTTCTAAAATTGCATTATCCATGGCGACTGCCACTTTCTACTCCTGGACCGCAGGTCTGAAAAGACCTGCGAGTATATCAGAGCTGAATATGTCGCGTCAGATCCGGTCTTTCCACACCGTCTGGATATTACAGAATTCGTGTAAGCCGAAATGGGAAAGCTCACGACCAAAGCCACTCTTTTTCACGCCACCAAAGGCCACTCGCGCGTCGCTGGCACAATAACCATTGATAAACACCCCACCGCATTCCAGACGTGCCGCCATCTGTCTGGCCTGTGTTTCGTCGGTGGTAAAAATGGTCGCTGAAAGGCCGAACTCACTATCATTAGCCAGTTCCAGCGCATGTTCTGCATCTTTCGCAACGGTGATTGCCGCAACAGGGCCAAACATTTCTTCCCGAAACGCGGTCATTTCTGGGGTAACATTCGCCAGAACCGTTGGCGGATAGTAGTTACCTGCCCCAGCCATCTTTTCCCCGCCCAGTAACAAACGCGCACCCTGCGCCAGGGTTTTCTCCACCTGATGATGCAGCTCATCACGTAAATCAAAACGAGCCATTGGTCCGAGAGCGTTCTCTTCATCACGGGGATCGCCCATTTTCAAGGCTGCCGCAGCTGCCACAAAACGTTCGGTAAATGCAGAAGCAATTCCCTCTTCGATAATAAAGCGTTTTGCCGCTGCACAAACCTGTCCGGTATTCTGATAACGTCCGGCTACCGCCGCTTTAACCGCCAGTTCCAGATCGGCATCGTTAAGCACAATAAATGGATCCGAACCGCCCAGTTCCAGTACGCATTTTTTCAGTGCCGCTCCAGCCTGTGCGCCAATAGCCGCTCCCGCACGAACACTTCCGGTCACCGTGACAGCAGCAATGCGCGAATCTTTAATCATTTGACTGACACCGTCGTTGTCGGCATTCAGCCAGCCATATACGCCTTGCGGGATTCCCGCATCTTTAAACACCTGGGCAATGAGCTGAGCACAGCCCATCACATTCGGCGCATGTTTAAGTAAGTAGCCGTTACCTGCAAGAATGATGGGAACCGCGCCACGCATCACCTGCCATAACGGAAAGTTCCACGGCATAATCGCCAGAATCGTCCCCAACGGTCGATACTCAATAACTGCCTGCTGATTTTCCACCAGCGTAGGTTCCGCCTTCAGCATTGCCGGACCATGTTCTGCATACCAGTCACACAAATTCGCCGATTTCGCCACTTCAGCGCGCGCCTGATTGATTGGTTTGCCCATTTCACGGGTGATCATTTGCGCCATTTCTTCGCTACGGGCGCGCAGAGCCTTACCGATACCACGCAGTTTTTCAGCACGATAATCTATATTTGTCTCGCGCCAGTCGCGAAAGCCTGCTGCCGCCAGCTGAAGTGCGTTTTCGATATCGTTAGCGCCAGCCCACGGCAGCACAGAAAGTTGTTCACCCGTGGCAGGATTTATTGAAATTGCATGAGTTGCCGGAGTAATGGTCATCGGGGTATCTCCTTTATGAGTCATGGTATGAAGATACGCAGATTTACTCTTGCTTTAAAATGAATAATATTAAGCCACTTATTCACGAATCGAGAATATTATGGATCTGACACAACTGGAGATGTTCAACGCGGTTGCCGAAGCTGGCAGCATAACCCAGGCAGCAGCAATAGTGCATCGCGTGCCGTCGAATCTCACTACCCGTCTACGCCAGCTGGAAACAGAACTGGGGGTAGATCTGTTTATTCGCGAGAATCAGCGTTTACGTCTCTCTCCTGCCGGGCATAACTTTTTACGCTATAGCCAACAAATTCTCGCGTTAGTGGATGAAGCGCGGAGCGTTGTCGCTGGCGATGAGCCGCAAGGTTTATTTTCTCTTGGTTCGCTGGAAAGCACCGCAGCAGTGCGCATTCCGGCCACGCTGGCGGAATTCAACCATCGTTATCCCAAAATTCAGTTTTCACTTTCCACCGGCCCTTCCGGCACTATGCTGGAAGGAGTGCTGGAGGGAAAACTGAATGCGGCATTTATTGATGGGCCCAGCTCATTCAGCCGGGTTTCGAAATCCGGTTCATGGTCGCCAAGTTCGAACGCCGCCAGTACGCGCCCGTAGTCGGTGCCATGGCTGCGATAGTGGAACAAAGAAATGTTCCAGTGCGTACCCAGCGTGTTGAGGAAGCGCAGCAGCGCGCCCGGTGATTCCGGGAATTCGAAGCTGTAGAGGCGTTCCTGCAACGGATGTGACGGACGCCCGCCGACCATATAGCGCACATGCAACTTCGCCATTTCGTCGTCGGAGAGATCCACCACGCTGTAGCCGCCGTCGTTGAGCATCTGCAAAATTTCTTTGCGCTCTTCGAGGCCGCGGCTCAGGCGCACGCCGACAAAGATGCAGGCGTTTTTGGCATCGGCAAAACGGTAGTTGAACTCGGTGACCGATCGCCCGCCAAGCAGTTGGCAGAATTTGAGGAAGCTGCCTTTTTCTTCCGGAATGGTCACCGCCAACAACGCTTCACGCTGTTCGCCCAGTTCGCAGCGTTCCGAGACGTAGCGCAGGCCGTGGAAGTTCACGTTGGCACCGGAAAGAATATGCGCCAGCCGTTCGCCGCGAATGTTGTGCTGGGCGATATATTTTTTCATTCCCGCCAGCGCCAGCGCGCCAGAGGGTTCCGCCACCGCGCGCACATCTTCGAATAAATCCTTCATCGCCGCACAGATCGCATCACTATCGACGGTGATGATGTCGTCGAGATACTCCTGGCATAAACGGAAGGTTTCGTCACCGATGCGTTTTACCGCTACGCCTTCAGCAAATAGCCCTACGCGCGGCAGATCAACCGGATGACCCGCATCCAGCGCTGCTTTCAGGCAGGCGGAGTCTTCCGCTTCTACGGCGATCACTTTGATTTGTGGCATCAGTTGTTTGATCAGCACCGCAACGCCCGCCGCCAGACCGCCGCCGCCGACTGGCACAAATACGCGGTCGAGATGGGCGTCCTGCTGGAGCAGTTCCAGCGCCAGCGTGCCTTGCCCGGCAATCACCATCGGATGGTCGAACGGCGGCACCCAGGTGAACCCCTGCTGCTGTGACAGTTCGATCGCTTTAGCTTTCGCTTCGTCAAAGTTCGCGCCATGAAGCAGCACTTCGCCGCCGAATCCACGTACCGCATCGACTTTGATGTCGGCGGTGGCGGTTGGCATAACGATCAGGGCCTTCACGCCTAACCGCGCAGAAGAAAACGCGACGCCCTGCGCGTGGTTACCCGCAGAAGCAGTGATCACGCCGTGCGCTTTTTGTTCTTCCGTCAGGCCCGCCATCATGGCGTATGCGCCGCGCAGCTTAAAGCTGTGCACTGGCTGGCGATCTTCGCGCTTCACCAGAATGACGTTATCAAGACGCGACGACAGTTTTTCCATTTTTTGTAGCGGCGTAACCTGCGCCGCCTCGTAAACCGGCGCGCGCAGCACTGCTCTTAAATATTCGGCACCTTCCGGAGCACCGGACAGGGGTTGCGAGTCAGCCATTATTAACCCCCCAGTTTCGATTTATCGCGCACCGCACCTTTGTCGGCGCTGGTTGCCAGGCTGGCGTAGGCGCGCAGGGCAAAGGAAACCTGACGTTCACGGTTTTTCGGCGTCCAGGCTTTGTCACCTCGAGCGTCCTGCGCTTCACGACGCGCCGCCAGTTCGGCATCGCTTACCTGTAACTGAATGCCACGGTTCGGGATGTCTATAGCGATCAGGTCACCATCTTCAATCAGGCCAATGCTGCCGCCGCTTGCCGCTTCCGGTGAGACGTGGCCGATGGAAAGACCAGAGGTGCCGCCAGAGAAACGACCGTCGGTGATCAGCGCACAGGCTTTACCGAGACCCATTGATTTCAGGAAGCTGGTTGGGTAGAGCATTTCCTGCATGCCAGGGCCGCCTTTCGGGCCTTCATAGCGGATCACCACCACATCGCCCGCGACAACTTTGCCACCGAGGATCGCTTCTACCGCGTCGTCCTGGCTTTCGTACACTTTCGCCGGGCCGGTGAATTTGAGGATGCTGTCATCGACGCCCGCGGTTTTAACGATGCAGCCGTTTTCTGCGAAATTACCGTAGAGCACCGCCAGGCCGCCGTCTTTGCTGTAGGCGTGTTCCAGCGAGCGGATACAGCCATTGGCGCGATCGTCATCGAGAGAATCCCAACGGCAATCCTGCGAGAATGCCTGTGTGGTACGAATGCCTGCAGGACCTGCGCGGAACATATTTTTTACCGCGTCATCCTGGGTCAGCATAACGTCGTATTGTTCCAGCGTTTGCGGCAACGTCAGGCCAAGTACGTTTTTCACATCACGGTTCAGTAACCCCGCGCGATCCAGTTCGCCGAGAATACCGATAACACCACCAGCACGGTGAACATCTTCCATATGGTATTTCTGGGTGCTCGGCGCAACTTTACACAGCTGTGGAACCTTGCGGGAAAGCTTATCGATATCACTCATGGTGAAGTCGATTTCCGCTTCCTGCGCCGCCGCCAGCAGGTGAAGTACGGTGTTAGTCGATCCACCCATCGCGATATCCAGCGTCATGGCGTTTTCAAACGCCGCTTTGCTAGCAATATTGCGCGGCAGTGCACTTTCGTCGTTTTGCTCGTAGTAACGTTTGGTCAATTCAACAATGCGTTTACCGGCATTGAGGAACAACTGCTTACGGTCGGCGTGGGTTGCCAGCAGCGAGCCGTTGCCCGGCTGCGACAGACCCAGCGCTTCGGTCAGGCAGTTCATTGAGTTAGCGGTAAACATCCCGGAGCAGGAGCCGCAGGTCGGACACGCGGAACGTTCAACCTGATCGCTCTGGGAGTCAGAAACTTTCGGGTCTGCGCCCTGGATCATCGCATCAACCAGATCGAGTTTGATTATCTGATCGGACAGTTTGGTTTTCCCGGCCTCCATCGGGCCGCCGGAAACAAAGATCACCGGAATATTCAGGCGCAGGGAAGCCATCAGCATCCCCGGGGTGATTTTGTCGCAGTTAGAGATGCAGACCATGGCGTCGGCGCAGTGGGCGTTGACCATATACTCAACGGAATCAGCGATCAGTTCGCGAGATGGCAGTGAATAAAGCATCCCCCCGTGGCCCATGGCAATCCCATCATCCACCGCAATGGTGTTGAACTCTTTGGCAACGCCGCCAGCCGCTTCAATTTGTTCGGCGACCAGTTTACCGAGATCGCGCAGATGGACGTGACCCGGTACAAATTGGGTGAACGAGTTCACAACCGCGATAATCGGCTTGCCAAAATCGGCGTCGGTCATTCCGGTGGCGCGCCACAGCGCACGAGCACCCGCCATATTACGACCATGAGTGGTGGTGGCGGAACGGTACTTAGGCATACTTTATTTACTCCCAGTGTCTGTCTCGTAAATGGGACGGTGCGTGCCGTCCCATTTTTTGTATTTATTGATTAACTTGATCTAACCAGCCCCATTTATCTTCGGTTTCGCCAGTGAAGAGGCCGAAGAAGGCTTGCTGAATGCGTTTGGTAACCGGGCCACAACGGCCTTCGCCAACCTGAATACCATCTACACTGCGCACTGGCGTGATTTCTGCCGCAGTACCGGACATAAACACTTCATCCGCCAGGTACAGGGATTCGCGCGACAGAACCTGCTCACGCACTTCAATTCCCAGCTCTTTCGCCAGTTTGATGATGGCATCACGGGTAATACCCGGCAGCGCGGAGGAGGTGAACGGTGGGGTGAACAGCACACCATCTTTCACTTCAAACAGGTTTTCGCCTGCGCCTTCAGAGATATAACCGTTCACATCCAGCGCGATACCTTCCTGATAACCGTGGCGGCGCGCTTCGCTACCCACCAGCAGGGAAGAGAGATAGTTACCACCGGCTTTTGCCGCGGTTGGGATGGTGTTTGGTGCTGCGCGGTTCCAGGAGGAAACCATCGCATCGATCCCCTGCTCCAGCGCTTCTGCGCCCAGATACGCTCCCCACGGGAAAGCGGCGATAATCACATCGGTTGAGTATCCCGCTGGCGGGTTTACACCCATGCCAACATCACCAACGAAGATCAGCGGACGGATATAGGCGCTGGTGAGATTGTTTTTGCGGATCACGTCACGACAAGCTTCCATCAGCTCATCAATGCTCTGCGAAACCGGGAAGCGATAGATTTTGGCGGAGTCATGCAGACGCTGCATATGCTCACGATGGCGGAATACAACCGGTCCTTTGTGCGAGTCGTAGCAACGGATGCCTTCAAAAACCGAAGTGCCATAGTGCAGCGCGTGCGACATCACATGCACCTTCGCGTCTTCCCAGCGAACCATCTCCCCATTGAACCAAATGTAATCAGCTTTCTTCGTGGTCATTTTTATATTCCTTTTGCGCTCAGGCGCGGATTTGTTGTGATGTGGTTGTGCTCTGGCAGATGGCAACGTGTGCGACGTCCACCAGTTTATTTAACTGACTAAACAGTAAGTCGACCGACCGTGGGCTGGCAACGGTCAATTCGATATTTATATTTTGTGCATCGCTGGCGGCAGCCATATTCATTGAGCAGACGTGGAAACCACGATGACGCACCACGCGTAAAACACGTTCTAAGGTTTCCGGATTGAAGCGAGCCGATACATTGACCTGATGTTGCATCATGATAATTTCTCCAACATTTCTGAATTACTGGCGCCAGGCGGCACCAGCGGCCAGACGTTCTCAAGTTCGTCGATTGAGACATGAAGCAGGTATGGCCCATCACTGTTCAGCATGGTGTCGAGTGCCGCTTCAACCTGGTCTTTACGGGTGATGTGTTGGCCAGGGATGCCGAAGGCGCTGGCTAACATGAGGAAATCGGGGTTATCAGTAAGGGTGGTTTCGCTGTATCGTTCCTGAAAAAACAGTTGCTGCCATTGTCGAACCATCCCTAACCGTTGGTTATCGAGTAAGACGATTTTCAACGGTAACTGCTTGCGTTTTACGGTGCCCAGCTCTTGCACATTCATCATGAAAGAGCCGTCACCGGAGATACAGACGACAGTATCGTTCGGTCGTGCGACTTGTGCGCCAACCGCCGCTGGTAAACCGAAACCCATGGTGCCTAAGCCGCTGGAGGTAATGAAATTTTCCGGGCGAGTGTGTGCGATGTGCTGCGCGGCCCACATCTGGTGCTGCCCCACATCTGTGGTCACGACGCAATCCGCAGGTTTACGATCCGACAGTTGTTTTAACAACAACGGCGCGTAGATAGCGTCACCGGGATGGTCGTAACGCCAGGTATGTTCATCACGCAGCTGCGCGCAGTATTGCTGCCAGTCATTGATATTTAACGGCTGCTGTAATGCTGGTAACAGAGCATTTAAATCACCTTGTAATGCCACATGTGCCTGACGCAGCTTGTTCATTTCTGCCGGGTCGATATCCATATGGATAACACTGGCGTGTGGTGCGAAGGTGTTCAGTTTGCCGGTCACCCGGTCATCAAAACGTGCACCCACGGCGATCAGCAAGTCGCACTCCTGCACCGCGAAGTTCGCCGCTTTGGTGCCATGCATTCCCAGCATGCCCAGGTAGTACGGATAATCTGCTTCAACTGCGCCCAGCCCTTTCAGCGTGCAGGTGGCAGGCATTTTTGTGGTAGCGAGAAATTCTCGTAAAGCAGGAACTGCCTGCGCCATACCCACGCCACCACCAACGTACAGCATCGGTTTTTGCGCTTTTGCCAGCATCTGGCGCGCTTGCTCAACTTCGGCATGTGGGAAAGTCACTTCGTTTTCAACGGTGGTGAACCACGGTTCCAGGTCACCGCTGGCTAGCTGGATATCTTTTGGGATATCGACCAGAACCGGACCAGGACGACCTGAGCTGGCAACGTCGAATGCTGCAGCCATGATGCGCGGCAACTCTTCCAGCGACTGCACCAGAAAGCTGTGCTTGGTACAGGCTAACGACAATCCCAGGACATCCACTTCCTGAAATGCGTCGGTGCCGATAAAAGGTGCGGACACTTGACCGGTGATGGCAACGACAGGGATGGAATCTAACAGTGCGTCCGCAAGCCCGGTTATCAGGTTGGTTGCGCCCGGACCAGACGTGGCGATACATACGCCAGTTTTGCCGGTAGCACGAGCATAACCGATA
>ERZ773148.3605-NODE-3605-length-10496-cov-15.863040_pt1 | contig 10496 bp, 7 predicted proteins | sample MGYA00580846_ERZ773148 | MGnify/ENA primary metagenome ERZ773148 (study PRJEB29015, sample SAMEA2737879) | human gut metagenome | biome: human gut; feature: human-associated habitat; material: faeces | place: China | collected 2012 ...
AGACTTTGCAGATTTCGTATATCGGTATGCAGACTGCTGAGGTAGCAATTGCACCGATAATCAAAGTGATATTAAAGACTGATGCTAAGGCACTTGACGAAGTCGTAGTAACAGCAATGGGTATCTCAAAAGAGAAAAAAGCGTTAGGGTATGCCGTACAGGATGTGAAAGGAGATAAGCTGACTCAAGCATCAAGTAGTAACCTTTCCAGCGCTTTACAAGGTAAAGTTTCAGGAGTAGAGATCTCACCGTCATCAGGTATGCCGGGTGCCTCTTCCAAAATGACTATTCGCGGATCACGCTCGTTTACAGGAGATAACACTCCCCTGTATGTTGTGGATGGTATGCCTATCTCATCATCTACAGACTTGGATACTTTCAACTCTGTTACAGGCTCTGACTATGCAAACCGTGCGGTAGATATCGACCCGAATGACATTGAAAGCATCAACATCCTGAAAGGTCAAGCTGCTTCTGCTCTGTATGGTATGCGCGCATCAAATGGTGTGGTAGTAATCACTACCAAGAGCGGTAAAGGTGCACGTAAAGGTAAACCGGAAGTTACCATCAACACTGGTTTATCATTCGATAAGGTTTCTACTATGCCGGATTTCCAAAAAGAATTCGCACAAGGATTTAATGGTGCTTTTAGCCCATCAGATTCTCGTTCTTGGGGCCCTTTGATCTCAGAACTGGCTAACGATCCCAAATATGGTGGCAATACGGATAATACCTATACCCAGAAATACGGTAAACATCAGGGGCAATACTATGTAGACCAGCGTGCCAAAGCAGGACTGGACCCATGGGCTACTCCTCGTGCATATGACAATGCTAAAGATTTCTTTAATACAGGTGTAACGTGGAACAGCAGTGCAAACGTGGCACAAAGCCTCGATAAAGGAAGTTACTCTTTGTCTTTAGGAAGTACTACTGCAAACGGTATTGTACCTTCTACAGGTATGGATCGTTATAATGCAAAACTAACTGCACAAGCTCAATTGAACAAAAATTGGTCTACCGGTTTCAATGGAAACTTCGTTTATTCTAAAATCAAAAAGCAAACCGGTGCCAACAATGGTATCCTGGCAACTGTATATGGTGCACCGTCCAGCTACGATTTAGCCGGTATCCCATCACACATTGATGGAGATCCTTATACACAAAACACGTATCGTTCGACAGGCGGTTTCGATGGTGCTTATTGGGCCGTTGAAAATAACTCTTTTAAAGAACGTACTCAACGTTTTTTTGGAAATGCATTTGCTAAATATTCTACTGATTTCGGTACAGAAAATCATAAACTGGATGTAAAATACCAGTTAGGTACCGATGCTTATACCACTAACTATACCGATACATGGGGATATGGACACTCCAACGGAACAGGTAGCATTGAAGAGCAGAGCGTTACAAACAATGAAATAAATTCATTGTTAACTGTTACTTATGACTGGAAAATCACTCCGGAACTTGACTTAAATGTATTATATGGTAATGAATTAGTCGATAATTCTTCAAAATACAAATACAACCTCGGAAATAACTTCAATTTCCCAGGATGGAACCATATAGCTAACGCATCAATCTATTCGTCTACAGGAACCTACCATCGCGAGCGTACCGTTGGTAACTTCGGTAACATTTCATTAGCATATCGTAGCATGTTGTATTTGAATGCTACTGTTCGTAATGATATTGTTTCATCCATGCCACGCAACAACCGTTCATTCACTTACCCTTCCGTTTCTCTTGGTTTCATCTTTACCGAATTGGAAGCACTGAAGAATGATGTTCTGACTTATGGTAAAATTCGCGCTTCTTATGCAGAAGTAGGGCAGGCAGGTACTTACTATCCTTCTTACTATAAAACTCCGGTCTATGGTGGCGGATTCTCTTCAGGAACTCCTATCCAGTATCCTATTGGATCGATCAGCTCATATATTCCATATTACAAAATTTATGATCCTAATCTGAAACCTCAGAACACCAAATCATACGAAATCGGTGCAGACTTCAGTTTCTGGAACGGTTTAGTTTCATTGAACTATACATATTCACGCCAGAATGTAAAGGATCAGATATTCGAGGTGCCTTTGGCTACTTCTACCGGATATAGCGAATTGATCACAAATGGTGGATCGGTACATACAAACTCACACGAAATCACTTTGAGTGTAAATCCGATCCAAACTAAGAACTTCAACTGGGATTTTGCATTCAATTTCTCTAAAATCGACAACTATGTCGATAAATTAGCTCCGGGTGTATCAAGCATCATGTTAGGAGGTTTTGTTGATCCGCAAGTACGTCTGAGTGCCGGTGATAAATTCCCGGTTATCTATGGTACAAGCTATCAAAGAAACGAAGATGGTCAGATTGTCGTAGATGAAAACGGTATGCCGACATTAGGTGAAAACAGAGTGTTGGGAAGTGTATCTCCTGACTTCAGACTGGGCTTCAATACTACTTTTGAATTTTATAAGTTCCGCCTCTCTGCAGTACTTGACTGGAAGCAAGGTGGATGTATGTATGCCGGTACTGTGTCAACACTCGACTATTATGGTGTAACCCAGAAATCAGCAGACTATCGTAAAGCTGATTACTTCTACTTCAATAAACCGGCTGTAAAACAGTTGGCAGATGGTTCTTACGCACCTAATGACATCAAAATCAGCGGTGAGAACGCTTATAATTACTTCGACAGATTGAGTACGATCTCTGAAGCCGGAGTATACGGTTCTTCATTCCTGAAACTACGCGAAATCGCTTTAAGTTATCCGGTACTGGATAAGTCATACTTAGGCGTAACAGTAAACGTCTTTGCACGTAACTTATTGCTTTGGTCAGAAATGGATAATGGTATTGACCCTGAATCATCACAGGGAAATAACAACATGGCTGGTGCTTTCGAACGCTTCTCGCTCCCGGGAACATCAAGCTATGGTTTTGGTATTACAGTTAAATTCTAAAAAGGACAAAAATGAAATCAATATTTAATTTATCAAAAGGCATATTGTCTGTGGCATTGATTTCCGTTGCATTTGCTTCCTGTTCGGAAGATACAATGGATCGTATTAATGAAGACAAAGACCACACAACCAGTGTACCTGCCAAATTCATCTTGGCTGACGTAATCACTGCAACTGCATTTAGCAATATCGGAGGCGACTTTAATACATATTATTCTACCTACGTAGAGCATATGGTTGGAGTAGACAATCAATTGGCAAATGCGGAGAAACGTAACGGAGAGCCCTCGGCATCCTCTACTTTTAACAATGTATGGGGCAATTTATACTCTACACTGAAAAACGCACGTATCGCCATTAATATCAGCTCTGATGAATTGAAAGGCAACTATACAACTAAAGGTATCGCCGAAGTATTGGCGGCAATCAATGCAGGACTTATTGCAGACTCTTTTGGAGATGCACCTTTCAGTCAGGCTGCTCTTCCGGAATTAGTCAATGGACAACCCCAGTTTATGACCCCGGAATTAGATAAGCAAGAAGCTATTTATACTACCATTATGGAATATTTGGATGCAGCAATCACTGATCTTCCCAAAGGTGACAAAAGCAATGAAATTGGTGAGTATGACTTCATATATAAAGGTGACGGAGAAGCATGGTTAAAACTAGCATACGGCTTGAAAGCTCGTTATACAATGCGTCTGTTAGCTCGTTCTTCTTCAAAAGAAGCTGATTTACAAAAAATTTTAGAGTACATAGAGAAATCATATACATCTATTCAGGATCAGGCTGCTTTCTCTATTTATAGTGCAACAAACTTAAACCCGTTATTTGACTTCCAGTGGAGCCGTGACGGATTGGCTGCAAGTAAAAGCTACGCTGATAAACTAATAGAACGTAAGGATCCGAGATTACGCCGTATCTTTTGCATTGGACAAGGTAAGGTAACTGGAGAAGAAAAAGCTGTGTCCATCCAAGTAACCGGTGCAGATGACCCAAGATTCCTAATGGCCGATAACGGTACGGCAGAGTCTGTTAAATATGAATATAATACTCCTATATTCGTATATTCGCAAACATGCCCAACTTTATTAATGAGCTATCATGAATTACTTTTCCTGAAAGCTGAAGCATTGGCTCGCTTGAATAAGACCAATGATGCAGCAGATGCTCTGAAAGATGCTATTGTTGCAGCCATTGCAAATGCAGAAACAGGTGTAACAGCTGCACTTAACGCTCCTACAGTAAAAAGTTACGGAGGCGTTAAAGAGACTACTAAAGCTATCACAACTGCTGAAGCAGAAGAGTATTTCACCAACAACGTAAAACCATTATTCGATGCCAATCCTGTAAAAGAGGTAATGGTACAGAAATATATTGCATTCCTTGGAGCCTTCGGTGAGACAACAGAATGCTATAACGATGTACGCCGCCTCAAAGCAATGGGTGAGGAATATATCAAACTGGACAACCCTTACAAGTTCCCACTTCGCGCACCTTATGGAGCAGATGATGTAAGTGCAAACCCGAACGTAGAATCTGCATTCGGAAACGGCCAGTATGTATATACCGATCCGGTTTGGTGGGCCGGTGGCAGCCGCTAATCAGCATAATGCTTTCTAAAGTATTTATCAAACAATAAAGAGAATGCCCGGATTTACATATAAAACGTATCCGGGCATTCTTCTTTTTCTGAACGAATCAGTATCTGATTTATAGCAACCCTTCTTTCAAGATACCTACCAATATCGGATGCAATCCACTAACAAAACATTCAACAGCAATCACCATCAAAATAAGTCCCATCAAACGCATCATCACGTTATTTCCGGTCTCCCCCAGCACTTTAACTAATCGGGTAGACGCACGCAGAATCAAGAAGGTAATAAAATAGATCAAAGCAATAATGCCAATTAATGTTCCTTTCATTTCAATGGTATGGGCATCCTCCATCAAAACAATGGCATTAGCTATCGCCCCCGGACCACAAAGCATAGGTATGGCAAGTGGAGTGATCGAAATATCGTCAGCATAGGTTTTAATCTCTTCATCTTTCAATTTCATCGGAGTGTACCGTGCCTGCAACATATCAAAGCCTATCTTGAAAATAATCACTCCACCTGCAATACGAAATCCGTTGGTCGAAATACCGAAGAATTTAAAAAGGAATTGCCCTGCAAAAACAAATACCATTAAAGTGATAAACGAGACGAAAGTGGCACGGCGAACAACCGCTTGCCGCTCTTTATCAGTCATACCATGAGTCATGGTCAGAAAAACGGGCATTGTACCCAACGGATTAGTCAATGTAAAGAAAGAAGTGAAACAGAGTAAAGCAAAAGGCAAGAGAGTGTCCATAGTTGTATTTTTATGCGTTCTATATTGAACGCAAAAATACAATATATCTATAAATGTTACAACAGTTCCACCAACTCTTTCAAATCAGTCATTGAATAAGTAGGACGGAAAGGAAAATCAGTGCGTCCGGACACATTATAATAAGCCTGATGCATTCCCACTCCATGGGCACCAACAATATCAGCTTCCCAACTATCCCCAATCATTAATGATTCACGTAGTTCGGATTGTGTAGCCGACAAAGCAAAATGAAAAATTTCCGGCCAAGGCTTCATCACTCCCAGATCTTCCGAAAGAATTATTTTATCAAAATATGTATCAATGCCTGCCGAACGCATTTTACAGGATTGCAATTCCCTGAAACCATTTGAAAGAATATACAAATTATATTTAGGTGCCAAATACGAAAGTACCTCTTCCGCATACGGCATTAGCCTCCTTTTAGTAGGAACTATCAAAAAGAAATCGTCAGAATAACGTTTTGCAAGCATTTCATCGTCAACGCCAACAGCTTTCAAAGGATATAAAAAACGCTGTCGATTCAACTCTTCTTTAGTCACCTCCCCGTTTCCATATTCCACCCACAACTCCGCATTCCTCTTTTGGTAAAGAGAATAAAAATGGGAAAACGAATCGAAATACCTTCCCAATCCATATTTATCGTAAACTTCTTCAAACGTATCATACGCATTTTGGGAAAAGGCCCAGAGAGTATCATCTAAATCAAAAAACAGGTTTCTATATTTCATATTAATATATCAGGTACATTTCAAAAAAGAGAGCACGGATTACATACTGTGTAGTCCGTGCCCTTATCAGTTACGTTTGTTTTATACTACTTATTTGACCTGGATTACCAGATATTTAGATACACTCCAGAATTCTTTCGGATTCGTGATCTTCAAAGTCAGCTGACCTTTATCATCTTTAACCAGCTCGTAAGATTTAGCCGGATGAGTAGTGAGCAAATCAGCACGTTTAGAATATAATTTAATCTCTTTAGTAGTACGGATATCGATCTGAGTAAAATAATCCTTGTTGAAATCCGCACTCTTCAGCACATCCCCTTTTTCAAGAATCTTCTGAGATTTAAGTTCCGATTTAGTACCAAACACAAACCATGCACTATTGATGGCCTTATCCTGTTCTGCTACGGTCTTTGCCTTGGCTTCATTTTCAGCAGCCAATGACTCTTTATCGGCAGTCAGTCCGGTTACTGCAGCATCCAACTCCTGAATACGGATATTCTTAGAAGCTAATTCAGCCTGAAGCTCTTCGATACGCTGAGTTTTAGCAACCAACTCCTGAGTCAAAGATTCAACGGCTTTTTTCAATTGTGCCGAATTATTCTTACTATTCTTCAGCATAGCCTGCAACTTAGCGATCTGTGCCTTGTTTTCTTCCATCTGTTTCGTGATGAATTCAATATCAGATGCTATTTGTTGTTTTGCGGTTGCAGAATTCTCAGAGATAGTGCCACGGGTCAAGTCAACACGGCTTTCAGCTGCGTTTATTCTACGAAATCCTTCCTGAACTTCGTTGAAAGTACCCATCATTTCGTCCAATTCGGCATTGCGCTGGGTCAACTCCATCAAAAGAGAATCATTTTCTGCCTTCAGGTCCTTACTTCCACCACCCAGGCCGTTACACGAAGCCAACATAGCTGCGCATACTAATAAAACTACTAACTTTTTCATACGATTACGTTTTACGTTTTTAAATGAAGTTATTATTAATCGTCTATTCCTGCAAGTACAATCACAATCTCTCCCCGGGGTTCGGTAACGGTAAAGTGTTCTATCAATTCACTCAAAGTCCCGCGAACCGTTTCCTCATGAATCTTTGAAATTTCACGGGACACAGATACCTGACGTCCGGGACCGAAATATTCGGCAAACTGTGTCAATGTTTTCAGCAAACGATGTGGGGATTCATAAAACACCATTGTTCTGTGTTCATCCACCAACGATTTCAATTTTGTCATACGCCCCTTTTTCTGAGGGAGAAAACCTTCGAAACAAAACTTTTCGTTAGGCAATCCCGATGCTACCAACGCCGGAACAAAAGCTGTCGCTCCGGGCAGGCATTGTACTTCGATACCATTGCGCACACATTCACGAACTACCAGAAAACCCGGATCAGAAATTCCCGGTGTTCCGGCATCCGAAATCAAAGCAATGGTTTCTCCTGCCTTTATTCTATTAACAACACTCTCCACCGTTTTATGTTCATTAAACTTATGGTGGGATTGCATCGCGTTTTTAATCTCAAAATGTTTCAGCAAGATTCCGGAAGTACGGGTATCCTCCGCCAGAATCAAGTCGACCTCCTTCAGGACTTTAATAGCCCTGAATGTCATGTCCTCCAAATTCCCGACCGGCGTCGGTACCACATATAGTTTTCCCATATCCTAATAATCACGTTTTTATATAAAGTACTTTTTGAGAAGTTCCACTAAATCAACTTTAGCTTCATTTTCCTCTTCCACCTTTATTTTAGAAGATAAGAAAACAAGAGCCGCATCCAGTGAATGCATCTCCCCAATCTGTTGCAATACATGATTCATTTGCTCCATGCTTCCCCCAAACAGTTCACGGGAAAAGCGAAACGAATCATTCAGACTGATTGAACGGCGTAAATCTCCAGCTGTTTTAATCCGCTCGGCCAAAATAGGTGTAGAAGCCGTATTGGTTTCAATCTTCATAGATACTTCAGCCGATTGTGCCGGTTCTACGGTCACTTCAGGCAACTCCAATTGTTCAGGTTCCGGCATCTCCGGAGCCTCCGGAACTATTACAGGCTCTTCATCTTTCTCCGGGTTACCCACAACTATTTTTTTTTCTTCTTCTTCTTCTTCTTCTTCTGCTGCTGCTGCTGCTGCAGACACAGGTTCCGGCATTGGATTTATAATCCGGTCAGGAAGTTCGTTTTCCGGTAGTGCTCCCCGATCCAACTGTTCCAGTAAGATGTCCAACCGGCCACGCATTTGCACAATATTTCTCTTTGCCACTTCACGCAAAGCAGAATCCGGTTTACGCGAAACGGCCTCCATCAGGCATTTAAGTTCCTGAATATCCAATTCTATATCGTTCAACAATGCTTGCATATCTACATCTGAATTTCTTCTTGAATGACTTCGCAAATGTAGAAATAAATAATGAAAAAACACCGAGAAGCCAATAAAACTATTACTTTTGCAACCAATTATAACATACATCAGCATGGTATTATTTTCAGAAGATCATATACAAGAGACGAGAAGAAGAGGAAGAATTGAAGTAATTTGCGGTTCCATGTTTTCAGGAAAAACCGAAGAACTGATCCGTCGCATGAAGCGGGCCAAATTTGCCCGCCAACGCGTAGAGATATTCAAACCTGCCATTGACACACGCTATTCTGAGGGGGACGTTGTTTCACATGACAGTAATACCATTTCCTCCACCCCCATCGACTCTTCAGCCAGCATACTGCTTTTCACATCCGAAATTGATGTGGTAGGCATTGACGAGGCACAGTTCTTCGACAGTGGTTTAATAGATGTATGCAATCAATTGGCAAACAACGGAGTACGTGTCATCATAGCCGGATTGGACATGGACTTCAAAGGCATACCGTTTGGTCCGATGCCAGCTTTGTGTGCCATTGCCGACGAAGTATCCAAGGTACATGCCATTTGTGTAAAATGTGGACAATTAGCCTCTTTTTCACACCGTACGGTGAAAAACGACAAACAGGTGCTATTGGGTGAAACAGCCGAATACGAACCTTTATGTCGGGAGTGTTACCAGAAAGCCCTGCAAGAGGACAAAGAAAAATCATAATGACCTCAAGGTAGCAAAGCCCGGACATTTCCGGTGAGGTCGCACATCAAACGTCAGATTATTATGGAAAGGAAAAAGATTACATTTGATAGTTTCATACGTGGTTCCATCTGCTGTGCGCTCATTGTGGGATTACTGATACTTTTTAAAAGGCTCAGCGGCGTACTGCTACCTTTTTTTGTGGCATGGCTTATCGCTTATATGATTTATCCGCTCGTCAAATTTTTCCAGTATAAATTACGCTTTAAAAGCAGGATCATTTCTATTTTCTGCGCATTGTTCAGCATTACCATAGTAGGAATTGCCATTTTTTACCTTTTAGTGCCCCCAATGCTTGCCGAAATAGGACGAATGAACGATCTGTTGGTTACTTATCTGACTAATGGTGCTTATCGTTCCGGAACAGTGCCTCCTACTCTTTCGGAATTTATCCACAGACATATCGACCTTCAGGCACTGAACCGAATCCTAAGTGAAGAAAATATAATGAATACCATTAAAGAGACTGTTCCTAAACTTTGGGCACTCGTTGCGGAATCTATTAATATTCTGTTTAGCGTATTCGCTTCATTCATCATTTTATTATATGTGGTATTCATCTTGCTCGACTATGAATCCATCGCAGAAGGATGGCTTCACCTGCTACCAGGCAAATACCGTACCTTTGCATCCAATCTGGTCAATGACATACAGGATGGAATGAATCGCTATTTCCGCGGCCAGGCACTTGTTGCCTTCTGTGTCGGCATCTTGTTCAGCATTGGGTTCCTGATCATCGACTTTCCGATGGCTATTGCCTTGGGACTTTTCATCGGTGCCCTCAATATGGTTCCATATCTGCAGATTATCGGTTTCTTGCCCACCGTCATATTAGCAATCCTAAAAGCTGCTGATACCGGTGAGAATTTCTGGGTAATCCTGGCAGGTGCCCTCGTTGTTTTTATTGTTGTTCAAGCCATCCAAGATGGTTTCCTTGTCCCAAGAATCATGGGAAAGATCACAGGGCTCAACCCTGCCATCATTCTTTTATCTCTTTCCATCTGGGGATCCTTGCTCGGGATGTTAGGTATGATCATAGCACTCCCGCTCACCACCCTAATGCTCTCCTATTATCAACGTTTCATCATCAACAAAGAGAGAATAAAATACGACACACATGAAACATCTGATAATCAGAAGATAGAGGAAGATGACGAAAAATAAATAAAACTTTTTTCACCCAAAAGCTTGCAGATATAAAAAAAGTCACTACCTTTGCACCCGCAATCAGGAAATAACTGATACGCAAATAAGGATTGATTCGCTAGCTCAGCAGGTAGAGCACAACACTTTTAATGTTGGG
>ERZ773148.3611-NODE-3611-length-10480-cov-7.603165_pt1 | contig 10480 bp, 9 predicted proteins | sample MGYA00580846_ERZ773148 | MGnify/ENA primary metagenome ERZ773148 (study PRJEB29015, sample SAMEA2737879) | human gut metagenome | biome: human gut; feature: human-associated habitat; material: faeces | place: China | collected 2012 ...
ATACTCTTTGCCTTCTGAATCAGAAAATCCTGCTCGAAAGTTGCTTTTTCATTTCCATAATAATATGGCGTATAAGGGGTATCTGAAATCAACTGCTGCAGAACGTACTGTTCTGTAAGCGCGCCTTTAAATTCAACAAAAATATCGTTACCCTCCAATATGGATTCTGCTGGCAGTTCACTCATTGCTCCGAGCAGTCCTACATCCAGTACGAATAATTTATATGCATTCATATTTTTATACGCCTTCAGCGGCATATGAGGCTCATTTACCCGGTTGACTTTATATACTAATCCACAATCCAGAAGCCACTGAATTGCTATTTCAAATTCGCTGCTTCTGGCTCCTTTCTTTATCTGTCCAAAGAAAAATTTTTTATTCTCCTTCGCCAGCTGCATCGGAATAGAATCCCATACCATTCGTATTCTTGGGAGAACTTTTGCTTCAATATGCTTTCCAAAATCACCCTCATACTGCCGTACAATATCACTCTGTATCTGTCGTACTTCTGCATAATCTTTATTCAAGCGAAATGCATCTACAACTGCTGGCATGCCGCCTGTATAATAATAATTTTTCAGCCAGAACAAATATTTATCCGCAAAATTGTCAATTAAATTGTAATCCTTTGTTTCCAATGCACTTTCCAGCCCTTCTTCGTCCATAGCGCACAGGAATTCTCTAAAATTGAATGGATATAAATCCAGTAAATCTACTTTTCCCACCGGATAGGATATTCCCTCATGAAGCGCCACGCCAAGAAGTGAACCTGCTGCTATTACATGATATTCCGGTGCTTCTTCGCAAAAATATTTCAAAGATTCCAACGCTTTCGGTGCATTTTGAATTTCATCCAGAACAATCAATGTATTCTCTGGGGTGATCGTTACGCCTGATTCAATATTGAGGTTCATAATAATACGTTTTATATCGAAATCCGTATCGAAAACCGCCTGCATTCTCTGATTATTGTAAAAAGAAATGTAGGCGGTTTTTTCATAATATGTCTTACCAAATTCTTTCATTAACCACGTTTTACCAACCTGCCGGGCTCCCATTAAAATCAGTGGTTTTCTGTTACTTTTTTTCTTCCAGTCTAATAGTTTATCCATTGCAAATCGACGCATGCTGATCTTCCTCCATTTCTCTTTTTTATTATTTCACATTTTTCCCTGGTTATTCTTACTCTAATTTAACATTTTTCCCGACCTAATTCAATATAAAATTAACATTTTTCCCGACTTCACCGGAACAGAATCTGCTGTGAAACCTTCTCTTAAGACAAACATAATCTCTCCACGGAAAAATACGACAGCCAGCCACCGTCGTATTTTTCGTTATCAAATATTTTTATTTTTCTTCTCTGATCAGTCTGAGTCCGTCTTTTTCCAGCAGATACTCCTTCCCGCACACCTCTCCGATATACTTCCTGTCATGCGAAATGCTGATGATGGCGCCTGGAAATTCGCGGAGCATTTTTCTTATGACCGGTCCCGATAAGGGTGAAAAGTTTCGGGTTGGTTCATCCAGAATCAGCACATTGGCATTGCCAAGGCTCATTTTCAGAAGCAATACTTTTGCCTTCTGGCCGCCGGACAGTTCGCGGATGGGGTGATCCATCTCGTCTGCCGTGTACTTCAGCGATCCGAGATACGTCCGAATCTTCGTCCTCTCACTCTTCTCCCCGGTGGAATCCAGAAAATCGACCGGCGTCATGGAAAGATCCAGCTGATCCTCATAATTCTGCGGCATATAATCTACGCGGAGATCCTCCCGTTCTTTCAGCTCTGCCGCAATCTTTTTCAGCAGTGTCGTTTTACCTGCCCCGTTCGGGCCGACAATGCATATTTTTTCCGGTCCTCTTATCTTTAAGGTGATATTTTCCGCCAGAACCCGCTCCCCATCCGGCGTTTCCAGTTTCGGAAGCTGATATTCGATGACCGTTTTCCCGGCGGGCATGGCTGCCTCTGCTCCTCCAAGCTGGAAGTAAATCGCTTCCTCCTGCTCCGGCATTTCTGTCATGCGGGCATCTTCTTTTTCAAATCTGCGGTTCATCGCCTTTACGGTATGCATTTTATCCTTCAGATTTTTCGCCACGGACGGTGCCTGACGGGAACAGTTGCTCAAGGCGTTCTGCACGCTCTGGTATACCTTTCGGTATTTCTCATCGCGCAGCGCTTTCTCTCTCCTGTCACTCTGCGCCTTCTGTTCCTGGCGCTCGAAATTCTGCAGGCGCTCCTCTACATACGTCCGATAGGGAAGTTTCGCAACCGTGTATCTCGATTTTGTCTTCCGCACAATCTGTTCAATATGAATGACCATATTTGCCGTGTTTTCAATCAGCGTTTCATCGTGCGAAATAAAAACAACAATATGCTCCCATTCGCGGATCAGTTTCTCCAGAAGTTCCAGTGTCGCAAGATCAATATCATTTGACGGCTCATCCAGCAGAAGGACCGTGACATCCTCCATAAGAAGACGCATCATCTGCGCTTTCACCTTCTCGCCGCCGGAAAGCTCACTCATCTGCTGATCCCGATAGAAAAATTCTTCCGTCAGACCAAATTTTCTTGCCAGCACCGCCAGATCCTTCGGTGTCTGATCCCAGAACTTTTCTTTTTCATAGAAATACTCATACACCGTCTTCGTTTTCTCCGCCTCCGGAAGTTCCTGCGGCAGATATCCAAGCCGCTCCTTTCCGATGATGCGCTCGCCTGTGGATTCGATGTAATCTTCCGTCAGTGCGGGATCGTACATCCACTTCAGCAGCGTCGATTTTCCGTTTCCCTCCTCTCCAATGATAACGGCCTTATCTCCGTCATTCAGTACAAGCTGAAAATCTTCGAGAATCACCCGCAGATCTTTTTTATGTGTCAGTGTTAATTTTTTTATCTGCATCATACAGAAGCCCCCTTTGCTCCGGCAGCCTCTTTTCTGCTTTTTTACGCAAAACGAGCCTGTCCTGCGTACGCAAAACAGACCCGCAAAAAAATATCCCTGTTCTATTCTCATAAAAAAGGGAAATGATTCAGCGATTCTCGTCTTTAAGCGTACACGAAAAACAGGCCTGTTTTCCAGGCTGTCCGTTCTTTGTGTTTTTCTTAAAGTCGATTATCGCAGAAACATTCCCTCACCTTTACACCAATGGTGCTCTTTCTTTTTATTTTCTGTTCCCTATTATAGGACAACTTACAGATAAATGCAATCCGTTTTTTTACAAATTGAGAAGTTCCTCTGCCAGCGCCTGTGCATGCTCCAGATACCAGCCGTCTTCGTCCTCTTCTGCTTCCACAAACTCGATATACTCATTCAGCGTGGCCAGCTTCACATCCAGATTGAACTGTTCGCGTGAAATCTTTGTCTTTAACGCTTCATACATCCGATCCAGAAACAGCTCTTTCTGTGCATCGTTCATGTAGAACGGGAAAGTACTCCGTGTCTCGGTCGCATGTGCCAGGAATCTTGCAATGTCCAGAGAATACGGCATCATTCCACCAAATCCCCAGTCAATCATGACAACATTTTCGCCGTCATAGATCACATTCCACTGCTGGAAATCACCGTTTGACATTGTACATGGACAAGTCAGCTGGCGGTCCAGGAACATCTGATACGCTTTCCGCAGAATTGGATCATCCGCTACGGACGATGCTCGGCGCAGAACGCGTTTCCAGTATTCGACAAATCTCTGCTCCACTTCATTTTCCGGCGCTTTGTCCATCGACGGTGTCCAGAAATACGACTGAATTTTACTTAAGGTTTCTGCCGCTTTTTCTGTTGTCTCGTCCGTCATATCCCGCATGTCGTTTCCTTCTACATACTTCATGCAGATCCAGTCCGCATCCTCTGCCTGCCGCATGCCGACATACTGCGGTACGTGAAACTCTCCTTTTGACAGATACTGCGCATAAATCTGCGCTTCTTTGCTGCCGGTTTTCTTCAGTGTATATTTTCCTGCATCTGTCTCGATCACATACACATCGTACTCCCGCACTTCATCTTCCGCCTCGCCCCACTGCTCGCAGATGCGGGAAACTGCTTTTACCGATTCTCCGATGATTTCAAATGCCATTGTTTTGATTTCATCTGAATCTACTGATTTCTGAAAATTTCCTAACTCCATCTCTTTTGTCAAATCCTTCTCTTTTTCACATTATTCTACTACTATATCACATCTGTGACACTTTTGTCATTCTATCTTTCTGGCTTTTAAAAGCTTTGAAAAGTTTTTTCACAAAAAAGCAGGCGCACCAGACATTGCCGTCTGATGCGCCCGTATCTGTCAATTTTATGATCCAATCGAGTATTCCATCGATGCCACGCTTAAGATAACGGTTGCGCTTTCATCCCCTTCCGTAAAAGCCGTCAGCTGCAGAACCGTATCCTGCTCCCCCTGCCACTGATAAATCTGATTTCCGAGTCCAGTTGCAATTCCTCCGCCGTATAAAGAATTCAGTTCGTCTACTTCTTTCTGAATCCATGTATTGGCATCCTGTTCGATGTCAAAAGTAAAGGAAACCTGACTCAGCTGACCGTCCGAAAATTCCAGATCCATGTTAGATTCTGCATTTTCCAGGGAAAATTTTTCTTTGCTCTCGTATGTCTTTGTGCTGCTCTCATCACCCTGTCCCAGATCTTTTTCATCAAACTTCAGGAAGCTCTGTTTGAAAAGCTGTTCCGAATCCGTTCCCCATTCAAAATCCGCATACTGGAAAACCTGCTCCTCTGTACAGAGTTCCTTTAAATCCAGATCTCTGCTCTGTGATCCTCCTGCAGATGCGCAGCCCGCCAGCAAAAACAAAGGTAATAAAAAGATTGTCTGTCTTATCTTCATAAACTTCCCCCCTTCTGTTTCCTGATTTTTTAATTAATACTGAATATTCTATCGTTTCTTTATTTTTTCTGTAAATTTATTGTATCATACTTTATTCTGCTGCGCAATACTTTTATCATGTTTCTATTTGCATCAAAGGAATGGCCGCCTCATGATATGCATAGAAAAAGACCGGTAACCCGATCTTTTTCCATACACCTTTTATCCAATTACACTCGTGCCAAATGGCATAAACGAAAGCCTTGCCATCTTGAAAAACTGCCGTCCAAACGGAATTCCAACAATCGTAATACACCAGATGCATCCTGCAAAAATCCATGCAAGTCCGCCGAACATGCCTCCAAATATAAACCACAGAATATTTCCCAAAGTTCTCATATCCGCATCTCCCCTGACGCCATTCCAGACACTGCCAGCTATCCATTATTTTGTGAACAGTTTGCCGCATCGATCGCCAGCACCAGTAATAATGCCGGAATTTCATTGCTCGGATTATCATATTCGATGACATACATGTCACCCCAGCTCAGAAGTTTTTTATGTACGTGGACGACTGCACTGCAGGCTTCATATACATCGTAATCCCATCCCATGAAGTCACCTTCTGCACGCCATCCCATGAAATCTACATCGTATTTGGGGCGGAACAGTGCAAAACGTTTTTCGATATGTCCCATTAACTGCCCGTTCCATTCAATTTCGAAAGTCGGAAGAAAGCAAAATAATTTCTGTTTGATAAACCCAATTTCATTATGCGCCGCATCGTACACATGCAGACGGTGTCCCAGCGAGATAAATTCATTTTTCACAAAATACTTTTGGTTCCCCTGCTCGTCATAGATATCATACGTGTCTGACCAGGAAAATACACGTTGTTTGATTAGTAACTGCATATCTGCTCCCCTTTTCATTTTTCTATCAGATAATCAACTTTTTTATGGAAAATTTTTCCTTTTCCCCTTAATTTTCGACCGCGATTTTGACCCCATTTTTTTCGGTCTGAAACAGTCTATAGCAAAACCTCCATATATCGCAGCACCTTGGGCTTCACACGAAGCTGATCTGCGTACTGCATCAGTCTGTGAATGTTCTTATCCTTGGATGCTGCATAGCGTTTCATAGCTTCTCCGACAATCTGTATATCACTGCCGCTGCCGCGCAGGATGTCACACAGCGTCCGTTCCAAATTGTAAACACGAATTGGATTGCCGGATGGGGATTTCATTTCAATTCTGCCAAGTTCATAGTTCTCCGGCACAACGCGCTTGACAATTAGATTTTCCCGTTTCAAGGATGAAGCATTGTAGCCTTTGGGAAAGGTCATCGTATATTTTGCCGGGGTACGATCCGAATAGCCCCGCAGATACAAAGCAGTATCGTGCGAATAAATTCCGCGCCCATACTTTCGCTGTAAAAGGTAGAAATCATCCTCCCATACGTCGCTCCACACATACAGGCCACGCCCGAAACGATACAGTTCCCCGCTCTCGACAAAATTATGCAGATAGCCCCGATGCAAGCCGGCTTTCGTCAGCTGTGCGGCCGTAATGATACCATTGGGGACAGACTGCACCATTTTTTCTACTTTGCCCATGTTGTTCATGCTATCACCTCGCTTGACATTCACACATTATATTATAGAGAAATAATGTGCAGTTGTCAACCGCGGAACGACGAACACACATCAAATTGTTTGAAAATAATGTGTGAATGTCAGAGAAGCTACAAGGCTTTGTCCTGTTCCTGCCCACGATTGGGGGACAGGATGCTGTCGATGTTCTGCTTGACGGCATCGTATTCCCGCATACGTTTTTTCAGGCTTCCGTACTCAGCGTACAGCCGATCCTTTTCTTCGGACAGTCTGGAATATTCCTCGCGCAGCTTGGCAAGGTCGGGGAGCTTGTCACCGACACCCGACGCTTTCAGTGCCCGCGCCGACGCTTCAAAGAGAATGATTTTGCGCTCACGTCCACGCAGATACTTTTCCTTGTCACGGGATTTTTTGTATTCGCTATACAGCGGCTTTGACTCCTTGTAGGTGGTGGTATGCTTTATCAGCAGCGCCAGATCCTGATACGATTTGTTGAGAACAGCCTCGCCTTTCCCGTGTTTCTGCACACCGGTTTTCAGGTTGTCGTACTGGATGATTCGGGTGACGCCGCCGAAGTATTTGTAAGCATTCACATGGGCAGCGGTCCATGACTCCTGGTTCATGGAGAAAAAGGCTTCTACATAGCTGTAGCCGCTGTATGGCAGGGTTGCCACGAACACATAAGCCGGGATAATTTCACCGTTGTCTGTGTCAATAACAGCGGCAGTGTCGCCGGCCCAGTCCACCTGCATAACCTCACCGGGCTTATGGCTCAGGTGCATGGTAGCGTTGACCTTTGCCAGATAGTCGGCATAGTACTTGTTGAACTGGGTGGACTGGTATGTAATCTCACCCGCCGCCCGGCACTGGTGGTGGATCATGATCCTCTTGTTGATCCTCGGCTGGGGCAATAATGGTTGTGGCTGCGGCTGCGGCTGTGGCTGTGGCTGCAACTAAAACATACATAAAAAGGGCGGGATACTTCCCCGCTCTTTCGTATAATACCTTTGTTTATACTCTGATTTTCCCTTTATACTTCTGCTCCAGCACCTTTACTATATATATTGCACAGTCGCTTATTTCGTCGGTATTCTGCCCCTCCAGCATAACACGGATTATTGGCTCTGTGCCGGAAGCGCGGACAAGCACGCGGCCGCTGCTGCCCAGCTTACCCTCTACATCACGTATGCGCTGCCAAAGGTCCTGGTCCTCCATGGCCTGATGCTTTATTTCGTTATCTACTATGACGTTCACCAGCACCTGAGGGTATATTGGTATGTCGTTTGCAAGGGCAGACATGCGCCTGCCTGTAGACTTCATAACATCCAGTACCTGAATGGCCGTCAGCATGCCGTCGCCGGTGGTGTTCTTATCAAGGAATATTACGTGTCCCGACTGCTCGCCGCCTATGGAATAGCCCTCCTTGAGCATCTCCTCCAGCACGTACCTGTCTCCCACCTTTGTTTCGGCAACGTTTATGCCAAGCTCAGTCATGCGCTTCTTAAGACCTATATTGGACATGACGGTCACTACCAGCGTATCCTTTTTCAGCCTTCCTTCAGCCTTCATCGCCTTAGCGCATATGCCCATTATCCGGTCGCCGTCCACTATATTACCGCGCTCGTCAGTTGCTATCACCCGGTCCGCATCGCCGTCAAAGGCAAATCCCGCATCGGCGTCCGATTCTGCCACCAGCTCCTGCAGTCTCTCAGGATGGGTAGATCCGCACTTGTTGTTTATGTTTATGCCGTCCGGCTCGTCTGCCCTGGGATAAACCCTTGCGCCAAGCTCTGTGAATACGTCGTAAGCTATCTCTGACGCCGCTCCGTTGGCACAGTCCAGCATCACCGTCAGCCCGTCAAAGCGGTTCCTTGCGGTGGACTTGAGAAATTCCTTGTACTCCTGCACCGCCCTTTTGGCGATTATTACGTGGCCTACATTCTCGCCGGTAGGCAGCTCGAAGTCCATACCTTCCTTTATAAGCTTTTCTATCTCGTCCTCCAGCCCGTCGGACAGCTTGAAGCCCTTGCCGTCAAACCACTTTATTCCGTTATATTCCATTGTATTGTGCGATGCGCTGACCATAACCGCAGCGTCCGCTTCGTATGCTCTGGCCAGGTACGCCATTGCCGGGGTGGGTATCACTCCCACGTCTATCACATCGCCGCCTACGGAACAAATGCCCGCCGTAAGCGCCGCGGAGAGCATGTCGCCGGAAAGGCGCGTATCCCTGCCAAGCAGTATGCGTGGCTGATGGACTTCGTTGGTGAGCACGTATGCGCCCGCCTTGCCTATCTTCAGCGCCAGCTCGCAGCTAAGATCCTTGTTTGCCACACCGCGCACGCCGTCTGTTCCAAACATTCTCTACCGGCAACACACCGTTCCTGGAACAACTTCATCGAGATCAAGGGAGCCCGCGAAAACAATCTGAAAGGAATTGATGTCCGTTTCCCGCTCAATGTCATGACCGTCGTTACAGGAGTCAGCGGTTCGGGTAAAAGTACGCTGGTACGTGACATTTTCTACAAGGCCCTCAAGCGCGAATATAGTGAGGCCAGTGACCGTCCGGGCGAATTCATCTCCCTGGAAGGTGATATCAAGATGGTGAACGATATTGAATTTGTTGATCAGAACCCGATCGGAAAATCTTCCCGAAGCAATCCCGTGACTTACGTGAAGGCGTACGACGAGATCCGGAAACTCTTTGCGGAACAGCCTCTGGCTAAACAGATGGGTTATACCGCCGGCTATTTTTCATTCAATACCGAAGGCGGACGGTGCGAAGAGTGTAAGGGAGAAGGTACGGTGACCGTAGAGATGCAATTCATGGCCGACCTGGTACTGGAATGTGAGTCCTGTCACGGCAAACGTTTCAAGAGCGATACCCTGGAAGTGAAATTCGAAGGAAAGAACATTTACGATATACTTGAGATGACGGTTAACCAGGCCGTTGAGTTCTTCACCCAGCACAACCAGAAGAAGATCGTGAAACGCCTGGAGCCCCTGCAGGAAGTGGGATTGGGATACATCAAGCTGGGCCAGTCGTCATCCACTCTTTCAGGAGGTGAAAACCAGCGTGTCAAGCTGGCTTATTTCCTGAGCATCGAAAAGGCACAACCAACCATTTTCGTGTTCGATGAGCCGACTACCGGACTTCATTTCCACGACATCAAGAAACTGCTCGAGGCTTTCGATGCACTGATCAGCCGCGGACATACCGTCGTGATTATCGAACACAACATGGACGTCATCAAGTGTGCCGACTATGTCATCGATCTGGGACCGGAAGGAGGAGATCAGGGCGGTAATCTTGTCGTGGCCGGTACACCGGAAGAAGTCGCCCGATGTGCCGCCTCGTATACGGGACAGTATCTGGCCGAGAAAATGAGAGAATAAAAACGCTTCGGCGTGTTGATCCAAACGCCGAAACGTTTTTATCAACACGCCGAATTCTTTTTTAAAAAGTTCACGGGCTTTTTTCAGGATATCTCCTGCCGGTCCGGCCCGTTCCCTCTCTTTATTTCAGGACTTCCTGCAACTTATCCAGAAGCGCATCTCCTTCCAGCCCGCTGGCTACAATCTTTCCTTCCGGATCAAGCAGGAAACTCTTCGGAATCCACTTTACGGCATACATCTTTGCCACGTCCGAGTTCCAGTCCTTGAAATCACAGACATGAGTCCAGGTCAGTCCGTCTTTTTCGATGGCCTGAAGCCACGGCTCCTTCTTGCGGTCGAGTGATACACCGAGAATCGTAAAATTCTTATCCTTGAACTGATTCCATGCCTTCACGATGACCGGATTTTCCTTCCGGCAATCGGGACACCAGGATGCCCAGAAGTCAATCAGTACAAATTTTCCACGGAACGATGACAAACGGACATCGTTTCCTTCCGCATCGGGCAACGTAAAATCAGGAGCCTCAGCACCTACCTGAAGACGGGACAGCAAAGCAAGCTGGGCATCAATCTGACGCACATACTCCGTTCCTTCCAGCGAAGCATCCAGCCGGTCGCGGTAAGCCTTCGTCTCCACGGCGACGATCGTCGCCGACTGC
>ERZ773148.3612-NODE-3612-length-10480-cov-4.065516_pt1 | contig 10480 bp, 7 predicted proteins | sample MGYA00580846_ERZ773148 | MGnify/ENA primary metagenome ERZ773148 (study PRJEB29015, sample SAMEA2737879) | human gut metagenome | biome: human gut; feature: human-associated habitat; material: faeces | place: China | collected 2012 ...
ACGAAAGCCAGATGCTCTGGCGCATTGCGCCGCGCATCATCAACGGCGATAAGGTGTTCTGGCGGCGATGCACCGGCTCGCTTCTGTACGGCGCGGCGGTGCGTGTGTCGTCCGGCAGCGGCGCGGAGCTTACGGACTTCCGGCTGCTCCACTCGGAGGACCTTGCCGGAAGGGAGCTGCCGTACGGCGCCGTGTGGACGCCGGAGAGCGGCGACACCGCGCGCGAGGCGGAATTTTCGTTTCCCGCCGCGGACGTGACGGAGGTGCGGCTCTACGATAACCCCTCGCCGGAGGATAACGTCCTCGCCGCGGAGATCGTGTTCCCGAGCGGGAACCGGTACGCCGTCGGCGCGCTCGACCCCGCCGGTACAGTGGTGCCGGTGGATGAGCCGGACTGCGAAGGCTTCACCGTCCGGCTGCTGGAAACGGAGGGCGAGCACGCGGGGCTTACCGAAGCGGAGGCGTATTCCGGCGCGCACGATGAAATGCCGCCGCTTATAAAGCTCACAGACGGGGACGGAAATTTCATCTACGACTACCGGCTCTCCCGCGGGGAGACGGAGGCGGTATTCTCACTCTACGCCCTGAGCGCGAGCGATGATTTGACCGGCTATACCGTGACCTGCAAGGGCGAGGGCTGCGCTGCGGCGGTCCGGGACGGCACGCTTTCCGTGACCTGCCCGCGCGGAAAGAGCTGCACCGTCACGGTGACGGACGAAACGGGTACGCTTTCGGACAGCGTATACGTTGCGCACGAGACCGCCACCATTCGCTTTGTCAGCGCGATAGAGAGCTATTGCGCGAACGGCATCCCCCAAACGAACCTCTATTCTCTCGCCGTGCATTACTACAAACACTTCATCCTCGGCTGGGAATAAAAAAATCTCCCGGCGGACACATCGTCCGCCGGGAGATTCTGCATTATAGAGCGGGGTTTGTTTGATTCAGTAGAACGTCGCAACTTCCTGCTCCGGCACGTCGCACGGCTCGATGGACACCATGTGCAGCACCGGGCCGGGGCCTTCGTACACGTCCGGCAGAGTGCGGATGTCGATGCGGGCGGTGAGCTTGTACCAGGCAAGGTTTTTGATCTCTTCCGTATCCGCGGCTTCCGCGGCGAGCGGGATGAAGCGGATATCGTTCGCGCAGCAGGTCATCACGTCGCGCCCGAAGTAGAAGTATCCCTTCTTCAGACTGCGCGATTTCGTGATCGCCTTGCCCTTGAGAGAGACGGTCTTGTTCCGGTATTTCTCCGGCTGGTCCATGATATCCTGCAGAAAGATCGCATAGTCCGCGTCGCCGATCTCGCAGACGGGGGCGTTGAGATCGTAGGGGAGGGGGAGCTCAATGTCGTCGTAGCTGATCTTGCCGTCCGGCGTTTCAAAGGCAATATCGCACCGGCGGTTGATGGCGCGGATGATCTTGTGCGCCTGCATTTTGAGATCCTCGTCGCCCTCGGGGAAGCGGTTGAGCACCGCCAGCTCGCAGCTCTGGAGCTTGTCTACCATGAGCTGGCGCATGTTGTTATTGTAGTTGAGGAACGTGCGCGCGTCGATGAACAGAAATTCCTGCGCCACGATCCATTCCTTCGGCATGTTCGTGTAGAGTGTGTCGAGCGTCCACATGCCGTTGTACTCCACCATGACGTAGGAGCAGCGGTGCTTTTTCAAAAGCGCCGCGAGATTTTCGGTCGTAAGATCGCTCTCGCTCTCGATCGTCTCGGTGAACACGGTCGGCGCGGCGAACGTTGAGGGATCGTATTCCTCCACGCCTTCCTCGCACACGAGAAGGAGAATGCGGTCGCCGTTATTAAAGCTCGCGTCCTCGAGTGTCTGCTGGGCGAACTTCGTCTTGCCGGACTCCAGAAAGCCGGTGAAGAGATATACGGGGACTTGTTTTGCCATAGCTTATTCTCCCTTTCAGCGGAAGAGCTCGGCAACGGCGTCCTCGTGCAGCTCGTGACCGATGACGCACAGCCGCCCCGTCACACCGGCGCTGCCGCGGCGGATGTTGATCTCGCCCGGCGTGTAGTCAAAGTGGATCCACTCGCCCTCGCTCGCGGCGACGATGCCCTTCGCGCGCAGCACGGCGCCGTATTTGGCCTCGTCCTCGAGTGCGGTGAGCGCAGCGCGCAGGCCGTCCTCGGTGAATTTCTTCGCCGTTTCCATGCCCCAGGACGTGAACACCTCGTCCGCGTCGTGGCCGTGGTGATGGTGATGATGGCCGCAGCCGCACTCGTGATCGTGGTCGTGCTCGTCGTGATCGTGATGGTGGTGCTTATGGTCGTGGCCGCAGCCGCATTCGTGGTCGTGATGATGCTCGTGTTCATGTTCGTGCTCATCATGGTCATGGTGATGATGCTCACGCTCATGCCCGTCGTCATCATCGTCATCGTCGTGATGGCAGCCGCAGGAGCAGTTGCCGTTTTCATCGAAATGATGATGGTGCTCGTGCTCTTCGTGCTCGTGGTCGTGATGATGGTGATGCTCGTGCTCATCCTCGTCCTCTTCGTGCTCGCGCTCAATGCTTTCAAGCGCGGCGGTGAGCGTGTCGCGCTTTTCCATCGCGTCGAGGATCTGCGCGCCGGAGAGCTCGTCCCACGGCGTCGTGATGATGACGGCGCCGGGATTCTTCTCGCGCAGCAGCGCGACGCACTCGGCGAGCTTTTCCTCCTTGATGCCCGCGGTGCGGGAGAGGATGATGCACCCGGCGGATTCGACCTGGTTGTTGAAAAATTCGCCGAAGTTGCGCATATACATTTTGCATTTGCCCGCGTCTACGACGGTGCAGAGCGCGTTGATCGTAAGCTCGCCGTCCGACGCCTGCTCCACGGCGGTCACGATGTCGGAGAGCTTGCCGACGCCCGAGGGCTCGATGAGGATGCGGTCGGGGGCGTAGCGCTCGCAGACCTCGTGCAGAGCGGCACGGAAATCACCCGTAAGGCTGCAGCAGATGCAGCCGGAGTTCATCTCCGTCACCTCAATGCCGGCGTCCTTCATGAAGCCGCCGTCCACGCCGATCTCGCCGAACTCGTTCTCGATGAGGACGAGCTTTTCGCCCGCGTAGGCTTCCGCGATCAGCTTTTTGATGAGCGTGGTCTTGCCCGCGCCGAGGAAACCGGAAAATACATCAACTTTTGTCATACATATAACCTCTTTCTGCTGGAAGCAGCCTGTTTTTCTAATAGAATATTATAACACGTTCGTCAAGGGGGTATTTCTGCCATTGCCTGACTTTTTACGGAAAAATGAATTGTAATAATATAAATGTATGCTATAATGAATAAATGTCCGTTTTACTCCATTCCACTCTTCTATTTATTTCCGATCCACTCAGCAAATTTTTTGAGAGGTAGACAAATTGGAACAGAAAAAGAAGTCCGCTCGCACGATGCGCGTGCTCGGCACGCTGCTTGAGGGCAGCGGAAAATACTTCGCCGTGTGCATCCTTCTGGGACTGCTGCTCACGGTGGTTGAAATGATCGCGCCGCAGGTCATCCGCGTAACGGTGGACTCGGTGATCGACTCGCAGCCGATGGATCTGCCCGCGTGGGCGCTCCGGTGGGTGGAGTCGCTCGGCGGCGCGGCGTTTCTGCGCGCGAACATGTGGTTCATCGCGCTCATTCTCGCGCTTGCGGGTCTCGTCGCGGCGCTGCTGCGCTATGGCGCGAACATGTTCAACGCCAAAGCGGGCGAAACGCTCGTCAAGACCGCGCGTGACCGGCTCTTCCACCACATTGAATGCCTGCCGTGGAAGTGGCACGCCGAGCATCCGACCGGCGATATCATCCAGCGCTGCACGAGCGACGTCGAGCGCATTAAAAACTTTTTCCAGGAGCAGTTCATCTCCGTTTTCCAGATCATCGTGCGCATTATCCTTGCGCTGACGCTTATGACGCTGATGAACGCGAAGCTCTCCATCGTCGCGTGGGTCATCGCGCCGATCATCGTGCTCTACTCCGTGCTCTTCCATAACAAGATCCGCGCGCGCTTCACCGAGTGCGACGAGAACGAGGGCGTTCTCTCCACGATCGTGCAGGAAAACCTCACGGGCGTGCGCGTCGTGCGCGCGTTCGGGCGCGAAAAGTTTGAGCGCGACCGGTTCGAGGCGCAGAACAACAAGTATACCGAGTGCTGGATCAGCCTGACCCGGACGCTCTCGGATTTCTGGGCGGTGGGCGATTTTACGAGCTGCCTGCAGATCCTGCTCGTGGTCGTGCTCGGCACGGTCTCGTGCGTGAACGGCAATCTGACGGCGGGCGAATTTGTGTCGTTCTCGCTTTATAACACGATGCTCATCGGCCCTGTGCGCCGTCTCGGCCGTATCATTTCCGAAATGAGTAAGGCGGGCGTCTCCATTGACCGTCTCGGCGAGGTTTTGGAAGCCGAGACCGAGCAGGACGCGCCCAACGCCGCCGAAGCGCCGATGGACAAGGACATCACCTTTGAAAACGTCAGCTTCCATTACGGCGAGGACGGCCCGGACGTGCTCGAAAACGTCAGCTTCACTGTGCCCGCCGGAAAGAGCTTCGGCATTCTCGGCGGCACCGGCTCCGGCAAGAGCAGCCTGCTGCTTCTGCTCTGCCGTCTGTACGCGCCCACGGAGGGCAAGATCACCGTCGGCGGCGTGGACATTGCCGATATGCCCGCGCGTTATGTGCGCGAGAACGTCGGCGTAGTGCTGCAGGAGCCGTTCCTCTTCTCCCGCTCGGTGCAGGAGAACATCGGCATCTGCGGCGCGAGCGACGCGGAGATCCGTGCCGCCGCTGTCACCGCCTGCGTGGACGGGGATATCACCCGTTTTTCGCAGGGCTACGACACCATGGTCGGCGAGCGCGGCGTGTCGCTCTCCGGCGGACAGAAGCAGCGCGTGGCCATCGCCCGTATGCTGACGAAGAAAACGCCGGTCATCGTTTTTGACGATTCGCTCTCCGCCGTCGATACGGAGACGGACGAGAAGATCCGCTCGGCGCTCGACCGTGATCTCGGCGGCGCGACGACGATCATCATCTCCCACCGCATCACAACGCTGCTCGACTGCGACAACATCCTCGTGCTCGAAAAGGGCCGCGTAAGTCAGCTCGGCTCCCCGAAGGAGCTGCTGGCCCAGCCGGGCATTTTCCGCAAGATCTACGACATGCAGATGTCCATCGGAGAGGAGGAAGGCGCATGAACGAGCAGAAAAAGACCAAAGGCGCAAAATGGTTCGGCATCCCCAACCTCGTCCCGTATATGAGACCCTACGGCAAGCTCATCTTCTGGATGGTGCTCATGGCGTTTTACGGCAGCGCCATGGACGCGGTCATTCCGCTCTTCCAGCAGTACGCCATCGATCATTACATCGCCGACTCGACCCTTGCGGGGCTCGGCTGGTTCATCGGCGCGTATGTCGTCGTCATCCTCACGCAGACGGCCTCCAACTACATCTCCGCCTTCGGCGCGTGCAAGCTGGAGCTGTCCGTCGGCCGCGATCTCAAGCGCGAGAGCTTCAACCATCTGCAGACGCTGTCCTTCTCCTACTTCAACCAGAACAGCGTCGGCTATACCCACGCGCGCGTCATGTCCGATACCGACCGCATTGCAAGCACACTGGCCTGGGGTCTGATGGAGGCCGTGTGGTACATCGCGTATCTGCTGCTGGCGATCGTGATGATGTTCGTGCTCAACTGGACGCTGGCGCTGTGTGTGATGGTCATTGTGCCGGTGCTGGTGATCTCGGGCGCGTATTTCCAGAAAAAGCTCGTCTTTTTTCACCGCCGCGTGCGCGAGCAGAACTCGAAGATCACCGGTGCGTTCAACGAGGGCATCACCGGCGCGACGACGACGAAAACGCTCGTCGTTGAGGACAAGATGGAGAAGGAATTCGATGAACTGACCGCCGACATGAAAAAGGTCAGCGTCCGCGCGATGCACTTCCGCGCGATCTTCATTTCCACAACAACGCTCGCGGCCTCTCTCGCGCTCGCGCTCGTCCTCTGGCGCGGCGGCATCGTCACGCGCGAGGGCGTGATGCTCATCGGCACACTCACCGTGTTTATGAACTATGCGCAGGGCATGATGGAGCCGATCCAGTGGCTCGTGCAGGCGCTCTCCAGCCTTGTGAACGTGCAGGTCAACGTCGAGCGCTTCACCACGCTCATGGAGACGAAGTCCGATGTGCAGGATACGCCGGAGGTCGTGGAGAAATACGGCGACACGTTCAGCCCCAAAAAGGAAAACTGGGAGGAGCTGCACGGCGATATCGAGTTCAAAGATGTGACCTTCCGCTACCCCGACGGCGACGAGAACATTCTCGAGCATTTCAACCTGAAAGTGCCGCAGGGAACGAATGTCGCCATCGTCGGCGAGACCGGAGCGGGCAAATCCACGCTCGTGAATCTCGTCTGCCGGTTCTATGAGCCGACGGAGGGGCAGGTGCTCATCGACGGGCGCGACGCGCGGGAGCGCAGCCAGCTCTGGCTCCACTCGAACATCGGCTATGTGCTCCAGACGCCGCACCTCTTCTCCGGCACGGTGCTCGAAAACCTCCGCTACGGCCGCGAGAACGCGACCATGGGGGAGATCGAAGCGGCGGTCAGAGCCGTCTCCGCCGAAGGGATCATTGAGAGACTGCCGGACGGCTATCAGAGCGACGTCGGCGAGGGCGGCAACAGCCTCTCGACCGGCGAGAAGCAGCTTCTCTCCTTCGCCCGCGCGCTGCTTGCCGATCCGCGCATCTTCGTGCTCGACGAGGCGACGTCCTCCGTCGATACGGTCACGGAGCGGCTCATCCAGGACGCCATCGAGAAGGTCATGGACGGGCGTACGTCGTTTGTGATCGCGCACCGTCTCTCCACGATCCGCCGCGCGGACGTCATTCTCGTGGTGAACGCCGGCCAGATCGTCGAGCGCGGCAGCCACGCCGAGCTCATGGCGAAAAAAGGCGTGTACTACGGCCTCTACACCCGCCAGTACAGAGAAGAGCAGATCCAGGCATCTATGGAAAACGAATAAAGAAAACAGTATCCGCCGGACGCAAGACCGGCGGATATTTTTGTATATCCGAAAACCACGCGTTAGACGCGTGGTTCAAAAGAGCCTTTGGCGATGAGGGAGACAAAAAAACTCCTTTTGCTTTAGAATAAGCGTGCGGTCTGCCAACTGCACACAAAAAGCAAAAGGAGGGCATTCAGAATGAGCCTGAATGACATAAACAGTTTATCTCATACGAAGTGGAATTGCAAATATCACATAGTGTTTGCGCCGAAATACCGAAGAAAGGTATTCTATTGCTCCTTTTTAACCGTTGTATGTGCTTTAGCGTCTTCTTGTATGGCAGCGGCTTTCTTTTTGCGCTCATAATTCAGTATAAAGGCGGAATGTAAACTGCGAAACCAGAACTGCGTAAAAAACAGGTAAAGCGGAAACAAAAGCTCGCGAGAACTGCCGTCTTCTGTTAAGCGAAAAAAACCTTTTTCTGCTTGTTTGAAGGCAGAAAAAGGCTTTGGGAATCACAGTCCGGTTCAAGCGCTTAAGGGGGGAGAAAATTACTCCGGCTTTGCCGCTTTCCGCAGCGTGACGATGCTGATGAGATTGGACACGATCGCGCCGAAATCGAAGGCAAACGTCACATAGTTTTTGAAAACGAAATCATAGACCGCCCAGCAGAGCAGCGTGAAGATAATGACGATTTTGAGCTGCACCGCGTCCTTGAGATCGAGAAACCATGTGTACACACAGGTGGCCGCCGCGGGCAGCAGCCCGAACCAGCCGTCGGAGTTGAAGGCGAACAGCAGCGCAAGCTGCGCGGCGATGAACACGATCTTCCACGGCGTCGTAAACTCTTTTTTCATGCAGAAGAGATTGCGCGCGATGCCGATGACGTTGGCGGTGATGCCCGTGAACGCGCCGAGAATGGCGTTCGATGCGCTCAGCACGACGAACTGAAAACACTGCACGGTGAGGATCTGCTTTTTCGTTTTCAGAAAGCCGGTCGAGACCATGATGGCCGCGCCGATGAGCGCAACGATGTTGCCGAGAAGTACCGTATTCATCCGAAGTCCTCCGAAGAAATGCCCCCGTCCTGCTTAGGGCAGGATGGGGGCATTGAGTTTATGCCTTGAGAATTGAGCGCGCAGAAGCTTAACTTACTCGCCGCGGACGGAGGCGATGTGAGCAAGCAGACGCATCATGTTGCAGGTGAAGCCGTACTCGTTGTCGTACCAGGCGCAGAGCTTCATGAAGTGGCCGTTCAGAGCGATACCGGCCTGCGCGTCAAAGATGCTGGAGTGGGTCTCGCCGATGATGTCGGAAGAGACGATGGGCTGATCCTCGTAAGCCATGACGTCCTTCAGCTCGCCTTCGCAGGCGGCCTTCATCGCAGCGCAGACTTCCTCGTAGGTGGTCTCCTTGGCGAGAGACACGGTCAGGTCAACGATGGAGCCGTCCGGAGCGGGGATACGCATGGACATACCGGTCAGCTTGCCCTGCAGCTCGGGGATGACCTTGCCGACGGCCTTCGCAGCGCCGGTGGTGGAGGGGATGATGTTGTCGTAGGTGCTGCGGCCGAGACGCCAGTTCTTCTTGGAGTACTCGTCAACGATGCTCTGGGTGGCGGTGGCGGCGTGAACGGTGGTCATAAGGCCTTCAACGATGCCGAAGTTGTCATGCAGGACCTTCGCCATGGGAGCGAGGCAGTTGGTGGTGCAGGAAGCGGCGGAGGCGACCTTCAGATCGGCGGAGTAGGTCTTGTGGTTGACGCCGTAAACGAACATTGGGGTCTTGTCCTTCGCGGGGGCGCTCATCAGCACGAACTTCGCGCCGGCGTCCAGATGGGGCTGCACGCTCTCGGCGGTGAGGAACTTGCCGGTGCACTCAACAACGTAAGGAACGTTCAGCTCGCCCCAGCCGAGGGTGGAGGGATCGCGGCTGCTGAGGAGCAGGATGGGCTTGCCGTCAACGATCAGGTGATGCTCGTCGTAGGAGACGGTGCCTTCCCACTTGCCGTGGACGGAGTCATGGGAGAAAACGTAAGCGATCTGCTCAGGAGTCTTGTCCGGAGCGTTGATTGCAACGACCTCCATATCGCCGCGGCGCAGAGCCACGCGGGCCGCCAGACGGCCGATGCGTCCGAATCCGCTGATACCAATTCTAATCATGTGTGTATCCTCCTGTAAAAAATTTTTTGATCTCTTTTCTAACCGGCTGCATTTTACAACATTTCCGCACATAGAACAAGTGTTTTTTTCAAACAATATTAAATAATTCTCGACAGTTAGTTAGTGAATATGTATAGAAAACAGCGTCTGACGCCGAAACTGCGCAAAAAACAAAAAATCGTAGTATCCACGCCGCAAAATTTGTGGTATGATACGGGCAATAATCCAGCGCAGAAAGGGAAAACTGCTGATATGGAAAAAGTGGAAATCTCCGGCGCGGCGCTTGCGCCGCTGTTCCGGCTGAGCCGGGACGCTGTCTGCGGCATCGCACAGGGCCGCATCGTGTTCTCCAATCCGGCGGCATGCCGGCTGTTCGGCGCGGACGTTACCGGCGAGAGCGCCGCGGAGCGCTTCCCGGACCTGGAGGAGACCGGCTGGGGCGACAGCTTTGCTGCCGTGCTCACCATCGGCGATACACCGAGAAACATTACCGCCGTGCGCAGCGGCGAGATCCTTGTCCTCACGATCCGGACGGAGGAGCCGGAAACGCTGCCGGTGCCGCCGACGGCGCTGCGGCAGATGCGCTCGGCGGCGTTCAATCTCCGGCTGTCGATCGAGCAGCTGCTGAAGGACGAGCCGGAAACCTGGGACGAGGACTATGACGAGGAGCGGGCGAAAGTCAGCGCGGTCCTCTACCACAGCTACTATAAGCTCCTCCATGTCACCAACCAGCTTGCCGATCTTAACGCGCTCGCCGCCGACGATAAGCTTTCGTGGCCGAAGCCTCTCTCGTTCGGCGATCTCATCGCCGATCTGGTGGACTCGGCGGAGATCTTCCTGCAGCGGCGGAACATCACATTCCGGTTCGACCCGGCGGGGGAGAGCCTCTTTGTGATCGGCGAGCAGAGCAAGCTCGAGCAGCTCCTGCTCATCCTCATCGCCGACTGCGTCCGCCGCACCGGCGACGGCGTCCTTTTTGTCGGATATGCCGACTTTCTCAAACTTATTATACCATAACAATCAAACTTGTTCAATCTCTAAATTATACATGATTGTGTCAAAATTGTACTTTTACGCTGCAAATCGATTACACTGTTCACATCGGAAGCGTAATTGTGACAAAGGGACTTGTCAGGCAAAACAATCGCACAAATATCCCGGCTACTCTTCCGCAACGTGGTTGTCACATCACGAAACGGCTTTCGCAAGAAAAACAAATGATTGCCGCATTAAACTTCTTTCCGTCTTGTAAATAAAAAATGACCGAACGTTTGCTTTTCGGTCATTTTTACATATTGGCGTTCCTGCAACATTTGCGCCCGACGCTTCGCCGACTATTTGGCA
>ERZ773148.3613-NODE-3613-length-10479-cov-3.137951_pt1 | contig 10479 bp, 9 predicted proteins | sample MGYA00580846_ERZ773148 | MGnify/ENA primary metagenome ERZ773148 (study PRJEB29015, sample SAMEA2737879) | human gut metagenome | biome: human gut; feature: human-associated habitat; material: faeces | place: China | collected 2012 ...
TAACTATTGGTTTTCCTGGCGGGAATAGTTCGCGGGTGGGTTGCTCGCTGCGTATAGGGCTGGCGTCTGCTGGCATTGCTTCCCGGAGGAAGGGCTGCCTAAGTGCTAGGCTCATGGGCTTGGTTCCTTTAAATTGAGAAATTTCGGTCCCTAGTCCGTTAGGGGCGTTGGGGGAACGGGCGTCACTGCCGGTTATCGCTTGCGCGTTATTAGAGAGCTAGATCACTTTTATCTGCGGGGCAAAAGTGCCTGTAAGGGCTGTGTAAAGCCAAGTATTAAGTAATCATTAAAGTGAGATTAGTAAAATCGGAGAAGTGTGGCTGTGGGTGGTGTTGATAGAGGTAAGTAAGAGGTTATTGGTTAGAATCAGTATGTGCGAATCTACCTCCCCCTGGCAGCCAACGACCTTTTTGAGCCACAGCTATATTCGCCCTATTGTTGGACGGGCAATCAGAGCTTTAGCGATCTTTGGGGGCTGGATCCTCTAGATAGTGAGCAAGCAGAGGATATGGCAATGTCTATGGCAGCTATGGACTGCTTGGGGAAAGTTATCGAGGGCTATCAAGGTCGCATAGTTGCAGCCTTAGATGCAGATATAAGCGAGCTGAATGGGCAGACCGCTCCCGGGGTTTTGGCGGTAAAAGACGCTTTTCCCTGGCAGCGCCTGGTCAGTGTGCATCTTGATTTGAGCGAAAATCTTCCCCTTTGTGAACAGGTAAGACGTGCGATTACCATGGCGCAAGCTAAAGCCTGGTGTCGCGGAGATTTTACTAGCACTCCCGATGGTTCAGCTAGTAATGAGCCGCTTGGGGTAAACGATATAGAGGCGGGGAAAAACACTGATATTACGGGCGCAGAAAATGCAAAAAGTACCGCCCAGAGGGAAACAAGGTTTTTGATTATGGAGAGAAACGCCCTTTCAACGGACGGACCAACAATCTGGCTACATTGATTCATGATGCAGTCTGGAATCAGACCGATAATTTCAATATCAACGTCACTGCCGGTACGAAGTTCTTGCGCCACTTTACTTTCAAAGTGAGCGGTAGTGCGGATATATTGAATCGCCGTTATACCAAAATGTATAACAATAAGTTCGGTGATGCAGCCAATGTCGGAGGACGAGGCAGCGTGGAGGCTTTGAGGATAGAATCGCTTACATTCAACCAGATATTGAATTTTAATAAAGAGCTCGGACTGCATAATGTATCTGCAATGGTGGGACATGAAAGTTATCGGTATGTAGAGAAGAGTGTTTTTGCACAGCGTACCGGTTTCCCATTGGAGATGTCGAATGATTTGGTATTTGGTGCGCAGTTGGAGGATGGCAGTAGCCAGACCGATGAGCATGCGATAGAAGGTTGGTTCGGGCAGGTGGGGTATGATTATGCCAATCGCTACTATATATCCGGATCTTACCGCCGGGACGGTAGTTCGCGTTTCTATAAAGACAGCCGTTGGGGTGACTTCTGGTCGGTGGGTGCATCCTGGAGAATTTCGCAGGAAGCCTTTATGAAAAATGCCAAATGGATGGACAACTTGAAGTTGAAAGTGTCGTACGGAGTGCAAGGGAATGATAATATCCTTGATGAAAATGAAAATCCCTATTACTATGCATGGCAGAATTTCTTCGAGCCATATCCCAATCATGATTTTGGAGGCGTCATTCACTCCACAACAGGCAATAGGGATTTGCATTGGGAGAAAAATTCCAATTTCAATGTCGGCCTTGAATTCGGTTTCCTGAACCGCATCCGTGGTGAGGTGGACTATTTTATCCGTAAGGGGGAAGATATGCTGTATGCTGTTCCTGTCCCTTATTCCACAGGGTTGCCTTCCATCATGCAGAATGCCGCATCGATGGACAACAAGGGAATAGAGCTGCAATTGTCTTTTGATATTCTAAAGGAAAGGGCATTCAAGTGGACGTTGGATTTTAATTTGACCCACTATAAGAATAAATTGACTAAGCTGACGCAAGATGAGGTTTGGGTCAGTACGAAAAAATGGGTGGAAGGCGGTTCTATCTATGATTTCTGGTTGATGAAATGGGCAGGGGTGGATGCTGAAAACGGAGATGAGTTGTGGTGGTATAAAAACGGAGATGCCTGGGAAAAGACAAATGATTATTCGTTGGCGTCCAAAGATCCGAAGAGTAAACAGTATGTAGGTTCTGCTATCCCTAAAGTATATGGCGGTTTTACCAATAATTTTTCGTGGAAGGGGTTGAACCTGTCGGTATTTTTCTCCTATTCTGTCGGAGGCAAGATGTATGACAGCAATTACCAGCGTTTGATGCATGCCGGCAGTTTGGGACATGCATGGCATAAGGATATATTGAAACGTTGGAGAAAACCGGGTGATGTGACCGATGTGCCAAGAATTGAAAAGGGTAATCGGAATATTTCAAGATCCAGCAATCGCTTCCTGAAGGATGCTTCTTACCTGTCGTTGCGTAACATCAATCTTTCCTATACGCTTCCTGCGGAGTGGAGTAGCCGTGTGGGAATGTCGTCCGTCAAGGTGTTTGTGAGCGGGGACAATCTGGTGACTTTTACAAAATTGAAAGGAATGGACCCGACCCAGGCGTTCTCCGGAGTGAGCGATAATACCTACGTGCCGAACCGAGTGGTTTCTGTTGGTTTGAATATTAATTTCTAAAATAGACAATTATGAAGATACTATATATATTGCCGTTGGTTTGGATGTTGGTGTTTACATCCTGCAACAGTGATTTTTTGGATCGCGAACCGTCGAATAAATATACGGATGATATATTGCTTACTTCGACGGAGGGAGGTATGATGCTGCTGAACGGTACGTTGCGCCGCACTTATATCAGTTATGAGTCTCATGCACAATACGGGCAGAAGGCGGTGGATATCATGACCGATATGCTGGGAGAGGATTATTACACGGGAGATGGTTACTGGAACAATTATGAATCGTGGTATTCCTGGTTGGCACACAGAAGTGCGAATGATGAAGATAATAAATTTGTATGGATGTACTATTACGGTACGATCGACAATATGAATCTTTTGCTTGCGCATGTGGATGCCATGAAGGGAGAGCAGAAGGAGCGCGATAATCTGAAAGGACAGGCGTACGCATTTCGTGCACACAGCTATTTTAAGTTGGTGCAGTTGTATGCGGAGCGTTATAAACCGGAAGGCCGTAACACCCAATTGGGAATCCCCGTATATACGCATCCGACCAGTGAGGGAAAAGCCCGCAGTACGGTGGAAGAGGTGTATACTCGCATTAATACCGACCTTGATTCGGCGATGATGCTGTTGACGGAAGATAGGATACATATCAGCCATTTTAATTTGAATGTGGCTCAGGGAATCAAAGCGGAAGTGTTGCTGACGATGGGAAAATATAAAGAGGCTGCCAAGATGGCACACGAGGCGAGACAGGGCTTTGGTCTGATGCCGCAAGAATTGTTCGCAGCCGGTTTTAACAGTGTGAACAATCCGGAGTGGATGTGGGGTATGCAGATAAAGGTTGACCAATCGACTATTTACGCTTCCTATTTTTCAAATACGGATCCCTGTTCAATAGGATATAATGAGCTCGGTAATGAAAAGCGGATAAATTCGCAGTTGTATGATGCGATGAATGACAGCGATGTGAGGAAATCGGTATGTGTCGGTGCCGACGGTGCGACATTGGAATGTGACAATGGTGAATTTGAAGTTCCTCCTTATACGGTGAATAAATTCCGTCTGCCGTCTTATGCCAACTGGTCCGGGGATTATTGTTATATGCGTGCAGCCGAAATGTATCTGATTGAGGCAGAAGGGTTGGCTCGCTCCGACCAGAGCAGAGAAGCAGCGAAAGTCCTGTATGAGCTGGTAAGTGCCCGCGATCCGAAATATAAGCTTCCGGATGTGACAGGGAATGCCTTGGTGGAAGAGGTGATGTTGCAGCGTCGTCTGGAACTTTTGGGAGAGGGATTCCGCTTTATGGATATGAAGCGTTTGAATCTGTCGCTTGACCGTACAGATAAGGGACATGAAGAGACATTCCTTAAGCCTGCGAAGGTGGATGCCGGCGATATCCGGTGGCAGTTCCTGATTCCGACACAGGAAATGACTTCAAATCCGAATATGGTGCAGAACGATTGATTCTATATGGAGCCGCTCTTGAACAGGGCGGCTTTTTTTTGTGTGGAATGATTAGGTTGTTTGCTTTTTTCAGTATATTGACCACTGAAATTAATGATGCGTTTGTTTATGAGTATTGATAGATGGGTGCTTTTGTGTTTGGTCTGTCTGACGACATTCTTTGTGGACAATTCAGTATTGGTGCCGGACATAATGGAGTCAAGAAATATAGTTACTGCCCGAGAAATGGTTTATGACGGCAACTGGATTGCTCCGACGATGAATGGTGAATTGCGCTTGGAGAAACCACCGTTGCCGACATGGCTGACTGCCGTTGTTGAGATGATAGCTCCTGACAATCTGGGGTGGCAACGCGGTGTGGCAGGCTTGGCAGCCCTCCTTTTGGTGTTCTACTTTTATTGTTTTGTAAAAAACATTTTAGGAGTTGCTCCTTTTGTGTCTGCGCTGATTTTGTGTACATGCCATAATGTGATACTGATGGGACGTACGGCATCGTGGGATATATACTGTCATGCATTTATGCTGGGGGCGGTATATCATTTGGCGGTGGCAATAAAAGGAATGGGCGGGAAGTGGCGTCATTGTATCGTGGCGGGTGTGCTGGCGGGTCTTTCCATCATGAGTAAAGGGCCGGTGTCTGTTTATGCTCTCTTGCTGCCGTTTGTTATAGCGTTTGCTTTTGTGATGCGACCTTGTATCAAGGGGTGTCGGGTTGCGATTGGCGTAATGTGTGTGATTGCATTGGTGGTGGGAGGATGGTGGTTTGCATATATTCATTTATCTTATCCGAATGAACTGGCTGCGGTTGTGGAAAAGGAATCGGAGGCGTGGATTAGTTATAATGTACGTCCCTGGTATTATTATTGGAAGTTTTTTTTAGAATCGGGGGTGTGGGCAGGTCTGCTGATTACGGCAACTGTCCTGCCTGTATGGAATAGGCAATTGAGACATAATAAATTGTATTTATTGCCATTGTTGTGGATGTTGGTGGCACTTGTTTTGCTGTCCTTATTGCCGGAAAAGAAGATGAGGTACATATTCCCATTGCTCATACCTGCCAGTATGTTAATGGGGGAACTGGTAGATTGGTGGAAAAAAAGTTTTGTCTGTGGTGCTGTAAAAAGAACGGATAGTCTGATATTCCGCAGTAATGTTTGGCTCGTTGCAATTGCTGTGGCACTTTTGCCCGTTGCGGGATGGATATTTATGTTTAGTTGCGGGAAGATGACTTTGTTGTTGTGGTTTGTTGTGACTTGTATCTGTTTGGGTGTGGTTCTTGTATTGGTATGGAGCGGTCTGCGTATGCGGGTGTCGTATATGGAAAACAAAGGGACGGGGATATTGTTCTATTTTTTGGAACAATACCCCCGTCCCTTTGTTCTGACGATCTTTAATCCAATAAAGTATGTTCGATCAGTATTTTAACACCGATTACAATTAAGATAAGGCCTCCGAGTAGTTCTACTTTGAGGCCTTTGATTTTTCCGAACCGGAAGCCACAGATCACTCCGCTGAAAGAAAGGAAGAAAGTAGTGAAAGCGATAACTGAAGCCGGAAACCAGATGCCCGTTTTCAGAAAAGCCATACTCACGCCGACAGCCAGGGCATCGATACTGGTCGCTACGCCGAGGGTGAAAAGCATCCGGCTAGAAAAGGTAATCAGGTGGCTATCCTCTTCTTTGAAGGATTCGTAGACCATCTTTCCACCTAAATAACTCAATAAAACAAAGGCGATCCAGTGATCGAAATCGGTGATATAATTACTGAAATGAATACCCATCGCCCATCCCAGCCAGGTCATACCCCCCTGGAATATCCCCATGGTCAAAGCCATTTTCAGAGACTTCTTGATACAGAACGGTTTCATACATATGCCGCCACTGATACTGACCGCTAAACTGTCCATAGAAAGACCGATTGCAATTAATAGGATGGTGATAAAGCTCATTGTACAAAAATTGTTCTGCAAAGATAGAAAATAAAGTAAAAAGTAAAAGGTAAAAACGAAAAGGTGACTTACCTTTGTGATGAAATTAGTGGAAAAAATGGAACTACAGACTGTTGTCAAATTGGATAAACCTTCGTTTCGGATCGATTATTCGACCCGGCTCATGATGCTGGGTTCCTGCTTTGTCGAAAATGTTGGAGCGAAGCTGGAATATTTCAGGTTCAAGACGGATATCAATCCTTGTGGTATTGTATATAATCCCCTGTCTGTGGCTGATACGCTGGAGTTGTTATTGGCCGGTAAACGATTCTCGCAGGCCGATTTATTACGAAACGGGGAACTGTGGGTGAGTCTGAGCCATCATGGACGGTTTTCCGCCAGGGAAGCCGGGGACTGTTTACAGCGTATAAATTCCAGATTGGAAAAATCGGTAGCTCATTTAAAAACGACAAATGTCCTGGTGATTACCTGGGGAACTGCCTGGGTATACCGTCATCGGCAGTTGGGACGAGTCGTTGCCAATTGTCATAAATTTCCGGCCACTGATTTCGAGCGTTTCCGATTAAGCCCCGAAGATATCGAACAGGTGTATACCGATTTATTGTCCCGCCTGCACAGTCGTTATCCGGATATGAGGGTGCTGTTCACCGTGAGCCCTATCCGGCATTGGAAAGACGGAGCACATGCCAACCAGTTGAGTAAAGCGGTATTGTTGCTGGCCATCGATAAATTGAAGCAAAGGCTGGATTATGTCTCTTATTTCCCTTCTTATGAGATCGTGATGGACGAGCTTCGGGATTATCGTTTCTATACAGAAGATATGTTACACATCTCTCCGCAAGGAATCGAATATATCTGGGAGAAGTTTCAGTCCCTGTATATGACTTCGGCAACCGAAGCGTGGATGAAGCGCATCGATAAAATAAACAAGACTTTATTACACCGACCTACAGATCCTGATTCGTCTGTTTATCAGGAATTGATGAAAAAAACAGCTCAGGAGCGTGAACGGCTTGAACGTGAACTCAGTATTTCTTTCAGTTGATTCCGGTTATTCCGCTGTTTCTGTCCCGGTCACGATATCCTGCATCGGGATTCGTTTCAGTTCATCCAGGGAAATCTCTGTTTTTACGGCATAACTGGCCGGATAAATTTTACGGATCCGGTGTAAATCAGGAATACATTCCAAACGGTTTCTGTAATTACCTACCCGGATTTTGAAATCCGGATCGAAATATTTCAAATAGGCCGGAATGTCTTGGAAGGTTTCTTCGAACTTATTCCGCATTTCCTTTAGGTTTTCGATGTTGCAGCCGAACGAACTGACCGAATGAATTTGAATCCGGTAACCTGTAAAAGTTTTCTTTTTCTCATTCAGATGGATGTGCCATTGCAGCAAATTGTCTATCGGCGTGTCACTGTCGAGGATTACCTGTCCGCCGTTATGACTTTCCGTCCTGAGTTCCTGAAGAATATCGTAATGCGGTTCTGCTTCCACGATCAGGGTATCTGCTTCTTGTGCAAACAAATGGACCGGAAAAAGGAATAATATAAAGAATAAATATTTATTCATGATTTAAAATTTTTTGCGAAGATAAAAGAAAATATTTGAATATCATCACAGAAACTGACAGCTTATTACTTCGACCTGTCAGTTCTTCGATGAGGCGCAGCGAGTTAAAAAAGCGTTAATACAGGAGGTCGGAGGAGTGGATATGATAAAAAGAAATAATTTTGCTTCATCAATCAAAAATAAAATTTTATGTGTCAGGCTACAGATAAACAAATCATAGAAGTACTGAAAATGGAAACGATTCCGGCATTAGGTTGTACGGAACCGGTTGCTTGTGCCTTAGCTTGTGCCCGATGTAAAGAAGAATTGGGTGGTGTTCCGGAACATATCGAAGTGTTCGTCAGTGGAAATATCTATAAGAACGGAATGGGAGTAGGTATTCCCGGTACCGGTATGACCGGACTGCCTATCGCCGCTGCTTTGGGTGCTGTTTGTGGAAAGACTGAATACGGCCTGGAAGTATTGAAGGAAGTGTCTGCTTGTAATAATTTGGCTGTTGCTAAATCTTTATTGGACAAGCAGGCTGTTGTTATCCATTTGAAAGAAGATGCTCCCGATAAATTGTATGCAGAAGCCATCTGTAAGAAAGGCAACGATACGGTAAAAACAGTGATTGTCCACGGACATACCAATATTATTCTGGTTGAAAAGAACGGGAAAGCAGTTTATCGTAAAGATTTTACGCCGGTAGCTGCCGAAAAAAGCGATCGTGCTGAATTAAGTATAGCCCGGATCTGGGAATTTATCCACCGGATCGACGTTGCAGAGATCGAGTTTGTATTGGAAGGTGCTGAAATGAACAAAGCGATTTCGGCTGAAGGTTTGAAGAGTGAATATGGTCTGCAGATCGGTAAGACCTTAAAAGAAAATATCGACAAAGGGTTGTTGGAAAACGACTTTTTGAACAATGCCTTGATTTGTGCCACCGCAGCTTCCGATGCTCGGATGGACGGTTGTGAAAAACCGGTGATGACTAATTCCGGTAGTGGAAATCAGGGAATTACGGTTTATCTTCCTGTCGTCGTGGCTGCCGAACAATTCGGTTGTTCCCGGGAGCAATTGATCCGGGCCTTGGCTTTGAGTAATCTGGTAGCTGCCCATATCCATTATTATATGGGACACCTTTCTGCTTTGTGTGGAATTCTGATTGCCGGTACGGGGGCTGCTTCGGCGATTACTTATCTGATGGGGGGAACCTACGAACAGGTAGTCAACACTATTAAGACTATGTGTTCCAACCTGACCGGAATGATGTGTGACGGAGCGAAACAAGGTTGTGCCCTGAAAGTATATTCCGGCGTTTCTGCTGCCGTACAGGCCGCTCTGTTATCCATGAAAGGAATCAAAACTCACAATGACGGTATTATTGAAGAAGATATTGAAAAAACGATCCGCAATGTCGGAATCATCGGTACCACCGGTATGGAACAGACCGATAAGACGATTCTGAACATTATGTGTCGGAAACAATAATAATTTTTCTCTACATACTATTCCCCGGAATTTTGGTGTTTTACAGACCACGATTCCGGGATTTTTTTATTTGATTTTCCCGGATTAATTCCAGATTCAATTTGTACACAACAAATTTAATATGTATCTTTGTTCCCTGTTCTTACAAAGAGATAATCAAGTAGTTCGAATGTTAAAAAAACGAACGATTAAAACAGTTATGTTTCGAATCTCTTTTCTTTTTCTGACTATTTTATAATCTTCACCTAATCAATCTTTTCAAAATTTATTCATTAACCTCCCCAGCTATTTTTTATTACAAATTTAATCGTTCGTTTTTTTTGTAAACATATTGCCGACAAATTTGTACGATCAATTCAAATTTTCAATATGTTCTGTGTTTTATAATCTTATCTATCATTCTAAACGATAGTTTTCTTTTCAGTTTATTTCTTCTCCCAGCTGACCGAGCTCCTTTTCATTCTTGGACGTAAAAGAGTCTCCCGGTGGCGTCGCCGTGGGTTGCTACACGCGTAGGGTAACAGACCGGGCGTGAACCGGTACCCAATCCGGTGGGGAAACCCCCTAAGGCAACGCCGCTACGATGGTTCGGGAGCGGGAGTTCGATTCTCCCGGTAGCGACAAAGATAGATGATAAATAATAGATGATAGATGGAAGGAGATTTTGTAGGGGATTTGTGATGGAGAAATCTGGTGATAAGGTAAATTTTTACGAATTGTAAATCTTTAATATAGGTGTTTATGCTTAGACATTTGGCTCCATTTTTGATCGGTGCTGTCGTTGGCTGGATGATTTTTATTTTTACTTTGTCTGAAAATACGAACGTTTCATTCCGACGACATTGATGGGAACCCTGGCTGTCATTGTGGGTAGTGATGCTATCGCTTTTCTGCTGACCAGGTACGACCGCTTCGGTGTCGCAGATTTCCATCTGTGGTATTTCATCGGCATAGGGGTGAGCTTTTTCTTCTATGCGATTCATATCCGGTAATCAATATTCTTTTTAATCATGGAAAGATAAAGGATGAAAAAACGTATGGAAGGTTTACCTCTATCGGGGGAACGGATATACAGAATTTGAAATGTATAGAGGCCTCGGTGGATGAGTTCGGATATCTGTGAGGTACTGCTGGTTTTGGTCGATAAGTATGGCCGGAACATCCCGGCTATGCCTTACCGTCAGGAAACCGGAGCGATCAAGAATCTGATGCAGGACTGAAGCTCGAAGCCAATGCCGCCCATATCCAAACGCTGTTTGCCGGGCATTGGGTGAGTGCCCTCCGTACGGCTAACGAACAGTTCGAGCAGACGATGCTCACCCGTTCGGACGCCACCTCCGAGGCCACACTGG
>ERZ773148.3621-NODE-3621-length-10461-cov-2.973381_pt1 | contig 10461 bp, 9 predicted proteins | sample MGYA00580846_ERZ773148 | MGnify/ENA primary metagenome ERZ773148 (study PRJEB29015, sample SAMEA2737879) | human gut metagenome | biome: human gut; feature: human-associated habitat; material: faeces | place: China | collected 2012 ...
GGGGACGCTGTAAGGGCGCAATGGCTGCCATACGGCATATTCTTGCATATCCTTTTTCGTAAAAACACATAAGGATATTAACTACATAGGCAATCATACAGCCGATCAGTAAGGGAAGGACTGCGCGGAAAACAGTTTTTGCAATTACTGCCAGAATGGGCAATACATAAAATAGTGAACCATACATAGGGCATACTCCTTTTCCTCTACAAATATTTATTAGTTTGGGCAGAAGAAAGCGGGATTATGTAAAAATAAGGAAATGTTAAGGTAGAATCATGGTTTCGCCCCTTGAAATCATGGAGAAAGAAAGCTAGAATACAAAACAGATGATAGAATCAAAAAGTATTGCTTATTTAAAGAAGGGATTCGATGATGAAAAAAGGACTGGTCATGGAAGGCGGAGCCATGCGTGGAATGTTCACCGCCGGAGTCATCGACGTGATGATGGAGCATCAGATAACATTTGACGGAGCGATGGGCGTGTCAGCAGGGGCAGTGTTTGGCTGTAATTATAAGTCTAGTCAGCCGGGACGCGTCATTCGTTACAATGCAGCGTACTGTAATAAACCGCAGTATGCGGGACTGCGCACATTTTTGAAAACAGGGGATATGTTCGGGGAACAGTTCTGTTATCATGATATCCCAGAGCATCTTGACCCATTTGATTATGAGGCTTACCGCAAGAATCCGATGGATTTTTACGTGGTGGTGACAGATGCCAAAACCGGGAAAGCTCTTTACAAAAAAGTGGATCGGTGTGATAAGACAGAAATGGAATGGATGAGAGCATCGGCATCCATGCCGATTGTGTCAAAGCCGGTCTGTGTAGACGGATATGAATTGCTTGATGGAGGCGTAGCAGATTCTATTCCGGTGCAGAAAATGCAGGAACTTGGGTTTGATAAAACGGTAGTGGTTCTGACGCAGCCGCGGGATTATGTGAAAAAAAAGAATCAGCTGATGCCGCTGGCGAAAGTATCGCTTCGCAGGTATCCGGCGATGATTGATGCCATGGAACACCGGCATGAGCATTACAACGAAGAACTGGAATATATCAGGGAAAAAGAAGAACGTGGGGAATTGTTTGTCATTCGTCCGCCCAAAAAGATAGAAGTCAGCAAAGTAGAAAGAGACCGGCAGAGATTCCTTGCCGCCTACCGCATGGGACGGGAGACGATGAAGGAGCATATGCGCAGTCTCGAGCGGTTCCTGAAATAAGCACCTGTTACAGGAATCGGTAAATCAGGATCGCCAGCACAATTCCGATGATGCCGGCGATCGTTATTTTTATGGTTAATCCAAATGTGAGCACCAAAATTCCCAGATCAAGTACCAGTGGGTTGGAAAGACCAAAGGTCTGTCCGTAATTCAGCCAGCGGAGAGCCGGAACACCGGCACTAAGCTGACCGATAAAGCCACCCAGTACAACACCTGCGAGAATCATCAAAAGAAGTGCCCAATAGTTTTTTCCAGCAGTTCCTTTTGCCATAAAATATCCTCTTTTCTAAAGTCTAGACTCCTATCATATCATAAAAAGTGAAAAATCACAAAGGATACATGTTTTTTGTATAGAACAGCATTGAAGCCTTTGGTTTTTTGTGATAAATTAAACATATCGGCATGAATTGGTATATGGGGGAGGACAATTGAAAAAAATAGCATTGATATCAGACGGCTGGCGCCGGATGATCACGTATGCCTGGGTAGATGGGATCATCCGGCGGATCAGGGAACTGGATGAGGATATTGCTTTGTATCAGTACAATTGTTATGGCAATTGGAGCAAAGATGCATTGCATAATACGGGTGAATATAATATTTATAATCTGCCGGATCTGTCAGCGTTTGATGGAATTATACTGGATGGAAGCAATATTGTGGATGTCCGGCAAAAAGAAAAGATTGGATCGTCTCCAACCTTGTTACCGTAGAGGTGGATGGACCGGTTTCCCAAAATGAGATCTGTTACATTTCCGTAGGAGGCGTGAAGCTGATGGCGGAAGTTATTAAGGTAATAGGCAAGAATGCTTTTGTACAGGTATTTGAGAGCACTCGCGGTATGCGGGTGGGTGACGAAGCCGAGTTTGAAGGACATATGTTGGAGGTAACGTTGGGACCGGGTATGTTGTCACGCAACTACGATGGTTTGCAGAACGACCTCGATAAGATGGAAGGCGTTTTCCTCAGGCGTGGAGAATATACGTTCCCGTTGGACAATGATAAGTTGTGGGATTTCAAACCTCTTGCCAAAGTGGGTGACAAGGTGACTGCTGGTGGCTGGTTGGGTGAAGTGGACGAAAATTTCCAGCCTCACAAGATCATGGTTCCTTTTACCTTCAAAGGAGAATATACGGTCAAGAGCCTGAAAGAAGCAGGACAATATACAATAGGAGAGGTGATAGCCGTCTTGACGGACGAAACCGGCAAAGATGTGGAGGTGACGATGATACAACGCTGGCCGGTAAAACGTGCCATCACCTGTTACAAAGAAAAACCACGTCCTTATAAGTTGCTCGAAACGGGTGTCCGTACGATCGATACGGTAAATCCGATCGTAGAAGGTGGTACAGGATTTATCCCCGGACCGTTCGGAACCGGATCAGTTGTTGATGGAAGAATGTTATCTTTCCAAATGGAACAGGAAAGCGAAAGCGTTTCATTTGTTAATGCATCGAAAGTTGCACCTCCAGTGACAGGAAAAACAGTACAAAATAACAGTTTTATATTATTACTAGTTCTTGTATTTGGAGTTGGAATTGTTAGTTTTGGATTTTTTGAAAGAATAAAAAGAAAACATAGATAAGTGAATAAGAAGGATTATATTTAATCATTTGTGGATAAAATATAATTCTTCTTATTTTATAAAAAATGAAAAAAACCCAAATCGAGTTTTTCCCATAAATATAAGGGTTTTGCCGATTTGAGTTTCTTTGAATTTCTCTGAATAAACACCATCCCCTATACGTCACTTGAAGAACAGAAGAAAATTGGAGCTTTTTTATCGTCCATAGATTCCATCATTACCCTTCATCAGCGTCAGCAAAATGGAGGCTATTTATGGTTAGAGAACTCAGCAAAACAAGTCTGTTTTGCGATTATTACAGCCAGTGGATACAGGTCTACAAAGAAGGCGCTGTCAGACCAGTTACGCTGAATAAATACAAAATGACGCTGTCCTGGCTTAAGAAACTTGCTCCCGGCCTAAAGCTCTGCGACGTTTCCCGCGTAGAGTACCAGCAGATCCTGAATGCCTATGCGGTTTATCACGAACGGCAGACAACGATGGACTTCCATCATCAGCTTAAAGGTGCCGTTATTGATGCGGTTGATGAGGGATACATTCCCCGTGATCCCACAAGAAAAACTATCATCAAGGGCAGAACGCCCTCTTCCAAGAAGATCAAATACCTCAATCAATATGAGCTTCACACGCTGCTTTCCAGCCTGGATTTAAGCGGCAAGATCAATTGGGATTGGCTGATCCTTCTGGTCGCCAAAACCGGAATGCGATTTTCTGAGGCTTTGGCGGTCACGCCAAGCGACTTTGATTTTGCCCACCAGATGCTCTCTATTTCGAAGACCTGGGACTATAAAGGCGAAGGCGGGTTTCTGCCAACCAAGAATAAATCTTCGGTCAGAAAGATCCAGCTAGACTGGCAGACTGTGATCCAGTTTGCCGAGTTGGTTAAGAACTTGGTTCCAGATAAACCCATCTTTGTCACCAAGGCCCACGTCTATAACTCCACGGTCAATAACAGGCTGGCCCGGTATTGCAAAAGAGTCCATGTACCGATTATCTCGATCCATGGACTCCGTCACACTCATGCTTCTCTGCTGCTGTTTGCAGGAGTGTCAATCGCGAGCGTCGCGAGACGCCTGGGGCACTCCAATATCACAACCACGCAGAAAACCTACCTGCATATCATTCAGGAATTGGAAAATCAGGATGTTGACCTGATTATGCGAGCCCTTTCGGGGCTGAGTTAATGGTTTGTTTTTATGTGAATTCCTTTAAAAGCTGACGCTGATGAAGCGGTTCTCACGTTCACCCTATTCTTCAGGTTCTTCAATGTCAGGATCGCATTTATCATCAAGGATAAAGTCCCGCAGCGCGGAGTCGATTTTGATCGTGACCTTAGGCGGCGGGAGTCTCCGGCCCTCGTGTTTCTCGAAATAGGCTTTGGCTTTCCCCTTATCGACGGTCTCCTTCAGAGCATCGAATCGCCCATATTCATTGATGTTCCCCTCCGTGAGCGTCATTTCCTTGAGGCCGCGAAGTTTCTCTTCATCAAGTCCGAAAGTTTCGGAGAATCGGTGGATTCTGTCGCTGTCGGCGCGGGCCATATACTCCGTAATGTAATCACGAAGCGATTTCCCAGGTTCGACTTTGACGTCGCCGCGCTGAATGTCATGAAGGAAAATGTTGGCGTACTTCTGTTCATCCTGAGTGAGAGAGGCGAAGGAGCTGTGAAGCTCAGCTTCAGCTCTCTTGGTAATCTCCGCGTTAGGACCGCTGAGGTTCAGCTCCTTGATCCATTTCTCAAAACGGGAATTCATGTACTCAGAATCGATCATCTCGGTATCGATCGTCGTGAGATACCCATCAATCTCGTATGGCAGGTCTGATCCAGCCGCTTCGGTTTCTTCTTTTGTGGGCGCCAGTTCCTTATAGCGCTGGGCCATCGTTTTGAAGTCCCGCTCATCCAGCTGGACATCGATCACAGTTTCTTCGCCAGTGTCGCCCTCCGCCTCATCACCCGCTTCGGGTTCAATCAGGTAGCTGCGCTTATCCCACGTAAAGCCCTGAAGCTCAGCCGCTTCAATGTACTCATTCATCTGCTTGAAGAGTTTCGCGAACTTCTGCTTCACCGGAATTTCGTCCGGGAGATGGGAAAAGTCCGGAATATCAGCATTGATAAAGAGCTGCTGAATGTCCTGATAGGTGTTGTTCAGGTTCCGAAGGTTGTCTTTCAGCTTGTCGACAAAGAGGCCGAACGGCCGGTCGCCCGAGTAGAGTTTGACGGCGTCCTCGACGTTCTTCCGCTGAGTGTTCGGATAGCGGTAGTACCGGATGGTGCCAAAGGGCTTATCCGGTCCAAAGAGCCGATTCGTTCGGGAGAACGCCTGAATCACACGTTCGTATTCGAGCAATTTGTCGAGATACAGCGTGTTGATCCACTTGGAGTCAAAGCCCGTCAGCATCTGATCGACGACGATCAGAAGATCCAGCTGCTCTTTTTTATCAAGATCGATTCGGGTGTAGGGCTGCTTATGAGCGAGCCGGGCCGCGATGTCCTTCTTCATCAGACTGAAGGTCGGGATTGTGAAGTCCTGGTGATAGCGCTCGTTGTAGTCCCGGACGATCTCCTCAAGACCATCTTCCTTGTAATTCGCGCCAGCGTTGTTATCGATGTTGGAATCAAAGAGTGCCGTGATTTTCAATTCAGGCAGCTCTTTCTTCATCAGGCGGTAGTACTCAATCGCCTCATTGATGCTCGAAGTGGCAAACAGCGCGTGGAACTTGCTGTTGTGACTCAGAATCGGCCAGTGCTCGCGGATATCCTGAACCACCATCATCTGATGCGCCTGGCGCCGGTACTGATCGGCGGGGAGATAGTCTTCTATCCCCTTCTCGAACTTCCCTGAAATGGGATCTTTTGTTCCTGCCATCGGGAGCTGCATAAAGGCGTAGTACTTCTCCTTTTGCACATCCGTCATGTTCTTCACGTCTTCATGGCGAACATGAGCCTTTTCTTCGGCCACTGCCTGGCGGAGGTCCGATTCCTTATAGGTGAGCACCATATAGGGATCGAATCCGAGCACGTTCTTATCCCGGATGCCGTCCGCGATGCTGTAGCGGTGCAGCTCGTCCCCGAAGATCGACGTAGTGGTGTTCTGCTTCTTCTGGTTCTCTTCCTGAATCGGCGTTCCAGTGAAACCAAAGAAAATGGCCCGCGGGAAAGTCTGCCGGATTGTCAGCATCATCTCGCCGAATGTCGACCGGTGGCACTCATCGATGATGAACACCATCCGTTTCGTATTGATGTGGTCAATTGCGTCAGACATGGCGCCGCCGCGGGCATCCTTGCTGATACGGCTCATCTTCTGGATCGAAGTGACAATCAGAGTGTCATTCGCGCTGTCGCTTCGCAGTTTGTGCAGCAGATCGGTGGTGTTTTCTGTTGCCTGGATCGACTCATCATCGGCCGCGAACCCCTGATACTCGCGAAGGCTCTGCGTGCCGAGTTCGATACGGTCCATCAGGAAGATCACTTTATCGGCGTCACGTGACGCCGCGATCAGCTGGGCAGACTTGAAAGAGGTGAGCGTCTTACCGGACCCTGTCGTGTGCCAGACGTAACCGCCTCTCTGCCGGGGCTCATCCCATTTGGTTTTGGAGACACGGTCAGAAATAGCGTTCGCGGCATAGTACTGGTAGCTTCGCATTACCTTCAGGACACCATCAGTGTCATCCGCCACGGTGTAGAAACCGATCAGCTGATGCGCCATGGGGATGGAAAGGAACGACGTTGCGATTCGCTTCCAGTCATTGATCGGATTGTTATTGAAATCGGCCCAGTGGAAGTAAAAATCAGGGTTGAATTTACCTTCAGGGCCCGGGTTCGCGAAATACCGGGTCTCCTCCGGATTCATGGCGACAAAAATCTGAACGAGAGAATAGATTCCCGTGTAGATTCCCTCTCCCGCGTATTTTTGAATCTGATAGCACGCCTGACTCACCGGAACATTCGTGTTCTTCAACTCAATGTGAATAACCGGCATGCCATTGATCAGGAGAAGCAGATCCCCTCTTCTCTGACTCTTGATATCTGAGTGAACCGGGAACTGTGGCTGCTCGACGATCTGATAGCGGCTTTTACCGGCCGCGATTTCCTTTCGGTCGTAAATCTTGAGCGAAATCTCTTTCCCGAAATGTGCCTTATCGTCTTCGTTATCGCGTTTGATAAGGATGCTGCCGCCATTGATGAAGCCATTCAGCTTCACAGGGGTCCTGAGAGACTTGATCTGCTCAAGGATCTGCCCCATTTCACCCTCAGTCAAAGGGTAATCGTTCAGCCGGTCGATCTGACGGTTGTTTTGAAAAAGAATGTCGGCCCAGTTTTTGATCAGATCCTTTTCTGAATAATTGCGCAGGATTTTCTTATCCCAGCCGCATTCATCCGTCAGCTTCTTGATCAGGGCCGCTTCGAATTCTGCTTCTGAATTAAACACGGATATTTCTCCTACGCATTAAACGAACATTTTTTCCAGGAAAGCCTGCTTCACGTTTTTAAGCATTTCCAGCTTTCGCTGATGAAGGGTAATAAGAGCTCCAACTTTGTCCAAGAAATGGGCAATCTGAATTTGCTCATTCTTTCCCGGGAAAGTAAAAGACAACGTCAAAACCTCATCGTAACTGATGCTTCTACCGTCCCGAATACCATAAGTAACTTTTTCAAGACGCTTAATAAATTGCTCTGAAGAGAATACAAATTTCCAAAAATTTGGTTCGTGTTCTTGTGGCTTACTAAATCCAAAAACCGTGTAGGCAGGTGAAGTTATTCCTTCAATAGAGGAATAGGCGAAGCCACCTTGAAACGATCTTAAATGAATAACAAACTGCCCCGGGAGGACTCGTTTATATGTTGCTTCGTTCTTTTTGTCATGGGAAATGTTGATGTTATTGTCATCACGACGAACCATTCCGCGATCTTGCGTTGCTGACAGGACATCTAAATCTGGATGACCTTTGTCCGAATAGGCTGCAAACAAATCCTTTGCCTTTCGCTGTTCCCAAGCGTGTGATTTCATGCGCTTGTTCCCTCCAGGAACCAGGCAAAGTGCAGGGGATTGATGAAAGAAACGAGCAAAAATCACAAAAATTATCCCTCTGTCACTGGCACGCTATCCTCCATGCACTCGATCTGGGTCACTTTCGCTCCGTAAAAAACGCAAAAAATCCCCTCCGACCCATTAAGATAAGCACTTGTTCGCAGCGCCGAAGAGATGCTTCCGCTCAGTGTGAGCGTCGTAAGTCAGGCAGATGGTCAGGAACCGGATCTGATGGCACAAAAACGAAGCCAACATCATTTCGAAATAACGATCAATCTCCCGTTGGTACTGCGATTAAAAAAGATTTCTAGTTTCACCAGGTAAGTAATAACATATCGCGTAAACGCGCTTGAAATACCCCTCCAGAAATACGCTTTCTCGGGGTCAGCGACAGCGCAGGGCAGAGGCTGAAAAGATCGGCCAGGAGCCTGATCCGGCTCTTGTTTTTCTCAGCCTCTCAGACAAGATTCATCAATCGGAGCAAGAGCAGCATGAATAAGCAGGCACTGGCAGCAAAAATCTGGGAATCCGCTAACCGTATGCGGTCGAAGATCGAAGCGAACGAATACAAGGACTACATCCTTGGCTTCATCTTCTATAAGTTCCTGTCAGACAACGAAGTCCGGTACCTGAAGTCCATCGACTGGACGGATGAGTTTCTGCCTGAGGTGACCGAAGAAGACAAAGAAACGGTCACGAACGTCCAGCAGAATCTCGGCTACTTCATCAGCTACGACAACCTCTTCTCGACCTGGCTGAAGAAGGGCGCCGATTTCTCGGTGAGCAACGTGACAGACGCTCTGGCTGCGTTTAACCGTCTGATCAACCCGTACCATAAGCGCGTTTACGACAAGATTTTCAATACGCTGGAGACAGGGATCTCAAAGCTCGGCGATGGCAAAGGCGCCGCATCCCAAACCAAGGCCATTCGTGAGCTTATCGACCTGATCAAAGATATCCCGATGGACGGGAAGCAGGATTACGACGTCCTCGGCTTTATTTATGAATACCTGATCAGCAACTTCGCCGCGAACGCGGGCAAGAAGGCCGGCGAATTCTATACGCCGCACGAAGTGTCGCTTCTGATGTCGGAAATCATCGCCCGTCATCTGAAAGATCGTGATCACATTGAGATCTATGACCCGACGAGCGGCTCTGGCTCTCTCCTTATCAATATCGGCCACTGCGCCACGAAATATATCGGTAAGGAAAACTGCGTGAAGTACTACGCCCAGGAACTGAAGCAGAACACGTATAACCTCACGCGTATGAACCTCATCATGCGTGGGATCCTCGCGGCGAACATCGTGACGCGAAACGGCGACACGCTGGAAGACGACTGGCCGTACTTTGAGGATGAGGATCCTGACGCCACTTATAAGCGTCTGTATGTCGACGCGGTCGTGTCGAACCCTCCGTACTCCCAGGTCTGGGATCCGACGGGGAAGGAAACCGATCCTCGCTTCGCGTCATACGGGCTGGCGCCTAAGAGCAAGGCGGACTACGCCTTCCTCCTTCACGATCTCTATCACCTGAAGTCTGACGGCATCATGGCGATTGTTCTCCCGCACGGCGTGCTGTTCCGCGGCGGTGAAGAGGGCACGATCCGAAAGAATCTGATCGACCAGAACAACATCGATACGATCATTGGGCTGCCGGCCAACATTTTCTTTGGCACCGGCATCCCGACGATCATCATGATTCTGAGAAAGAATCGTACTAATGACGACGTGCTGATCATCGACGCGTCGAAGGGCTTTGAGAAAGAAGGGAAGAGTAATAAGCTCCGGGCCTGCGATATCAAGAAGATTGTGGATACGGTCTCTGCCCGGAAGACGGTTGATAACTTCTCGAAGGTGGTGTCCCGTCAGGAAATCCGCGATAACGACTACAACCTCAATATTCCGCGTTACGTCGATACGTCTGAAAAACCGGAGAACTGGGATATCTACGCCTCCATGTTCGGCGGAATTCCGGCAAATGAACTGAACGCCTTCCAGAAATACTGGGATGCCTTCCCGGCTCTGAAGTCCTCACTCTTCACAACAGAAAACGGCGCCTACTATCAGCCGTCAGTGTCTGATCTCCACAGCGCGCTGCTTCAGGATCCGGATGTGCAAGACTGGCAGAAGCAGTATCAGGGCATTCTGAAGTCTTTTGACTCTTTCTTGTCGAAAGAGCTGATTGACCAGATGATGACTGTGCCTCTCGCGAAGGAAGAGTACTTGATTCAGAAAATCAAATGGCAGTTGAAATGTGGAGATATAATCCCCATTTATTATCAAAAGAAGATAAGGTAGATGAACTTTCTCTAGCATTGTCATTGAGAGATGATGCAGATGAGCGAGTTGAAGCAGCAGTAGATGAGATGTTGGAAAAATTATGGGGAAAAATATAAATGGTTACAGGAATTAAAAGCTTTAAAGAGTGGTTTAAAGGAAATGAAGAGCAATATACAATTATTGGAGGTACAGCATGTGACATACTTATGACAGAGGATGGATTAGACTTTCGTGCAACAAAGGATATTGATTTGGTTTTAATTGTGGAGGCAGTAGATAAAAATTTTGGGATAATCTTCCAGAAAATGCTGTATTAACACCTTTGTCGATAGATGATGATATT
>ERZ773148.3623-NODE-3623-length-10459-cov-5.099865_pt1 | contig 10459 bp, 7 predicted proteins | sample MGYA00580846_ERZ773148 | MGnify/ENA primary metagenome ERZ773148 (study PRJEB29015, sample SAMEA2737879) | human gut metagenome | biome: human gut; feature: human-associated habitat; material: faeces | place: China | collected 2012 ...
CCATGAAAGAAAGGGGGGCTGTGCCCTAACGATTCCCGTTAATGCGACAGCCCCGCTTTCTTTTGTATCGTTTATTTCGGAACTGCGGGATTCACATAAACCGTGCGGTTGTTTGTGAAGATTACCATGCCGGGTTTTGCGCCGGCGGGCTTTTTGACGTACTTTATCTGTACATAATCGACCGGGACATTTTCCGAAGTGCGCGCCTTGCTGTGGTAAGCGGCAATCGCCGCAGCTTCCCAGACCGCTTCTTCGTCAAGCTCGACGCCGCCACTCTGGACGATGACATGCGAGCCCGGAATGTCCTTGGTGTGAAGCCACAGGTCTTTATTTCCTGCGGTCTTAAAGGTCAAAATATCATTTTCCTTGTTGTTTCTGCCGACCAGAACGCTCATGCCGTTGGAAAGCGTGTAGCGGTAAGGGGCAGGCTTGTATTTCTTTTCCTTGAAGCCGCCTGCCTGCCTGCGTCTGCGGACATAGCCCGTCTCGACCAGCTCTGCGCGGATGCTTTCGATTTCAGCCACATCATCGGTATTTTCAAGGAAAGAAAGCACGGATTCCAGATACTTGATTTCGGCTTCGTTTTCGTCGAGCTGAATCTGCTTTTCTTTGATTGCCGTCTTTGATTTGCCGTATTTCTTGAAATAGTGCTGAGCGTTTTTCGATGGACTGAGCTTGACATCCAGCGGAATCGTGAGCGTTGAGCCGTCATAATAGTTGGTGACTTCCACGGACTTCATGCCGGGCTGAATCAGGTGAATGTTTGCGGTCAAAAGCTCCCCGTAAAGTCTCAGGTCTTCCGAGTTTTCGGCTTTCAACAGATCCTCGGAAAGACGCTTTTTCTTGAGGTACATTTTGTCGAGAAGAGCGTTTACCGACCTTATGAGATCGTGGGATTTCTGGCGGCCTTGATTGGAAGATTCCTTCTTTCCGAAGTAGAACTCCATCGCGCTGCTAAGATCATCAAAGTGCTGCACCGTGCAGCTTTCTTCAAGCTCCGAGAGGGCTACCGGATAAAAGTCAATCGGCGCGCCGCTCTCATCGAGGTACACGCGAGCATCGGCATGATTTGGCGATTCAATCGCTGCCAAAACATCCGACAGATAGCCGCTGCGCTGCACACCTGCGCGAAGTGCCAGTTCCTCTGCGAAGGCAGGTGCGATTCCGCCGACGCTTCTGAGAATGGCTTTTCCGTCTGCGGGAAGAGCCTCAAGCTGCTCCGCCGAAATTTCCAGGAACGGGATTTTGTCCTGTGCCGGCGGGTACTGATAAATCATGCCGGGCAGAATCTGCCGCACGCGGTTCACATCGAAGCTGACGCGCTTAATCGAGTCGATAATCTTGCCGCTTGCGATGTCCATGAGTACGATGTTGCTGTGCTTGCCCATGATTTCAAATATGAGCTTCTTTGACATCGTGAAGCCCAGTTCATTGAGCGTTTCAAGTGAAATTTCGATGATGCGCTCCGAGTCCTTTTGGGTAATTTCCGTAATGCGTCCGCCTTGCAGGTGCTTGCGAAGGAGCATACAGAATGCGAGCGGTGCCGGCGGATTGACCGGATTTTCCGTGATAAAGCAGACTCTCGCGTGTGCCGAGCCTACTGAAGCTAAAAGCTTCACATTGCCATTCTTTGTGTGTATGTGAAAAACAAGTTCATCCGCCTCGGGCTGATAAACCTTTTCGATTTTTCCAAGTAAAATTCTATCCTGAAGTTCGCGGACCATTGCCCGCGTGACGATTCCGTCAAATGCCATAATTACCTCCTGTATTGAGTTTCCCTAAATAGTCCCCCAAATATTATAAACGCAATTAAGATACATTGTAAAGCAAAAACCGCATCTTGCAACCCACGCGTTTTTCCTGTACAATGGAGGATAGAATCATACAAAAATACGAAAAGAAACGAGGTAAAACAGGTATGATCAAAAGCATGACAGGCTTCGGAAGAAGCGAATACACGGACGGAAAGCGAAATATCACAGTGGAAATCAAATCGGTAAACCACAGATATTCCGACATTTCCATCAAAATGCCGCGTCGCTACGGCTTCGCGGAGGATAAGGTAAAGAATGCGGTTAAGGAGCGCATCCGGCGCGGTAAAGTGGATGTCTCCATCATGGTAGAGAACATAACCGAAAACGATGTGAATATCAAGCTCAACACGATGATTGCCAAGCAGTACTACGAAAATCTGCTTGAACTGCGAAAAGAGTTCAGCGTGGAAGGCGATATCACCCTGCAGTTCCTTGCAGGGCTTCCGGATGTAATGAAAGCAATCCCGGATGTCGAGGATGAAGAGGAAATCACGAAAGCGATTCTGATTCCGGTAGCAGAAGCAGCGGCAAACCTCGAAAAGATGCGCGCGGTTGAAGGTGAAAAGCTTGCGGAAGACTTAATCGCAAAAGGCCGCAGCATCCGCAGAATTCTCGATAAGATTGCGGAAAGAGCACCGCAGGTTTCCATCGACTACACCGCAAGACTTCGCGAACGCATTACAGAGCTCATCGGAGGCAGCATCGAAGTGCCGGAGGACCGGATTCTTGTGGAAGCGGCGATTTTTGCGGATAAATGTGCGATTGATGAAGAAATTACGAGACTCGGAAGCCATCTGATTCAGCTTGAAAACATCGTAACGAAGAGCACGCAGCCGGATGGCAAGAAGCTCGACTTCCTCGTTCAGGAAATGAACCGTGAGGCAAACACCATCGGCTCCAAGGCGAACGACATCACGATTACCGGCTATATGCTTGAAATCAAGAGCGAGATTGAAAAAATAAGAGAACAAGTACAGAACATCGAGTAATTAAAGCTTGAAAAAATTGCAAAACTGTGATAAAATATCTTTTCAGAGTTAACGAAACCAATGACAAAATGCAGGAGAAGAGCTTTTGATGAATTTAAACACGAAACATGCCGGAAAACTTTTTATTCTTTCAGGACCATCCGGAGCAGGCAAAGGAACCATCTGCAAGGAGCTTTTGGCGCAGACGGATCTGCAGCTTTCCGTGTCGATGACGACCAGAGCACCGCGCGAAGGAGAAATTCACGGGGTACACTACTATTTTGTGGACGAAGAGGAATTCCTGGACAGAATAAGCAGAGACGGTTTTCTGGAACATGCCGAAGTTTACGGCAGGCGCTACGGAACGCCGAAAGAACCGGTCATCCAAAAGCTTGAGCAAGGCATTGATGTCATATTGGAAATTGACATCCAGGGCGCTCTTAAGGTGAAAGAAAATTACCCGGACGGGGTTTTCATCTTTATCCTGCCGCCGTCGATGGCTGAACTTCGCAAGCGCCTTACGGGACGCGGAACGGAGACGGCTGAGGCAATTGAAATGCGGCTGGGAGAAACGCTGAAGGAGCTGTCATTTATCGAGAAATATGACTACTGCGTTGTAAACGGGGAACTGGACGAGGCGGTTTCGAGAGTAAAATCCATCGTAATCGCGGAACATTCGAAAGTGACCATTACCGCAGAGGAACTGGTAAAGAGATATAAGGAGGAAGAATAATGTTATATCCATCCATTAACGAAATCAGAAAGAAAGCAGACAGCAGATATACACTCGTTATTTTGGCTGCAAAGAGAGCCAGAGATATCATCGACGGCAAGCCGATTCTCACGGATGTTGACATCGACAGACCGGTATCCATTGCAGCACACGAAATCGCAGAAGACCTGATTACCTACAGAAGACCGGAAGAAACCCCGGAAGGCGAAGAAGCCGAGAACTAAACAAAAACCAAAACGGGTAGAGCCGAATTCACGGTCTCTGCCCTTTTGTTTATTCAGTAAGCAGTATGCGATCAAATTAGATTGCTCGGAATGAAACAATTGTCGGCATCAATCGGTATCGGCTCCTGGCACATGCAGATAATGCCGCCGCTGCCGCGCTTCAAAGAAGCTTTATCAATCACTTTGTATTTTTTAACCTCCCGCCGGTCGGGTGAAGCACTTTTTTTAATCTCCAACGGATGGATCACATTGTTTTCCTCAATGAACAAATCAATTTCTTTTGCGTTGGAATCCCGGAAATAGGTGAGATTTACCTTGGATTTTGCATAGGCATAGTTTTTTACAAGCTCCATTACAACATAATTTTCGTAATAGTGACCGCTTGCAGCACCGTTGCGGAGCGTATCCGGCGTAAGCCACATGGATAGATAGGAACATAATCCGGTGTCGCAGAAGTAGAGCTTTGGAGTTTTGCTGAGCCGTTTCAATTCGTTATTGGAATAGGGTGCAAGCAGATAGACAATATGAAGACCCACAAGCACTTTGAGCCATTCCTTCGCGGTGCTCGGCGCAATGTCGGCAGATTCAGCAAGCGTTGCGTAATTGACCTGTTCCGATACAAGGGATGCACAGCCTACGAGAAATTTGCGAAAACGTACTGCATCGGTAATTCCTCCGGCTTCGGCAACATCGCGCATCAGGTAAGTGTCAATGTAGGAATTAAAATATTCCTGTCTGAGTTCATCGTCCACGCCTTGGATCTGCGGCATACCGCCTTCCCAGATGTGCTGGAATACCTGAACGACATCGTTCTTTGGGCGTTTTTGCTGTCTTGCCTGCAATGCAGCCAACGAAAAGTCCAGATCGTCGTCGAAAGCAAGCCCGGCTTTTTCGCTTGCAGATAAGCTGTACAGTTCCAATATTCCAATCCTTCCGGTAAGCGTTTCGCGCACTTTTTTCATCATACCGTATTGCTGTGAGCCGGTTAGCCAGATAAGACCTTTTTCCTCGCTCTCGTCGCAAATAATTTTAATCTGTTCAAACAATTCCGGGGCTTTCTGTACCTCATCAATCAGAACAGGCGGCTTATAAGTTTGAAAAAACAGGACGGGGTCAGTCTTTGCAAGATCTCTTGCCATAGCATTGTCCATCGTGACATAGGATCTGCCGCTTTCTGCCAAATGTTTCAGCATTGTCGTTTTACCGACCTGCCTTGCGCCTGTAACAAGAATAACCTTAAAAAAATCATTGAGTTTTAAGAACTTTCGTTCCAACTCCCGTGTAATATAGTTCATAACGCACCTCAAATTATGAAAATCTATGATGAATCATATTTTATCATAGTTTTTTCAATTTATCAAGAAAATATACCTGTTATTTTTTCGAATGTTTTTCCCCTTGACTTTTCACCGAAAGCCAAGTAAAATATTGTGGTAAATGAATTGAATATTCAGGCAGTGAAGGAACCAGTAGCCCGGTGTAAGAGCCTTACAGAGAGCAGTCCGAGTGCCCTATGTCCGCAAAGATGCGGCAGGCATGCGCTGAGAGGACTGTGGTGAAGCCGCAGGTGAATATCACTCCGGAGCCTGACACACTAATGAGAGGCGGCCTTGATAGAGGCATGCAACTAGGGTGGTACCGCGGTTAAGTTTTAATCGTCCCTAAATCGATGAAAAATCGGCTTAGGGACTTTTTTTATCCCAAAGCCCAAAGAAAGGAATACAGGAAAATGTTCAAGAAACTATCAGAAAAGCCGGTTGCTGAAGTTCAGAAAGAGCAAGTGGCGAAATGGAAAGAAGAAGATTTGCTCCATAAGTGCGTGACGGCAAGAGAAGGCGCACCGTCGTTCGTATTTTACGAAGGACCACCGACAGCCAACGGCAAGCCGGGCATCCACCATGTTATGGCAAGAACCCTGAAAGACTCCATCAACCGTTATAAAACGATGCAGGGCTATCAGGTTAAGAGAAAAGGCGGCTGGGATACACACGGCCTTCCGGTAGAAATTGAAGTTGAAAAACAGCTCGGCTTCTCCGGCAAGCAGGATATCGAAGCATACGGAATCAAGGAATTCAACGAAAAATGCCGTGAATCCGTTTTCACTTATACCAACATGTGGACGGAGATGTCCGACAGAATGGCATACATGGCAGACATGGACAACCCATACATCACACTCGACAACGACTACATCGAGACAGGCTGGTGGATTTTAAGACAGGCGTTCGACAAAGGCCTCATCTACGAAGGCTACAAGATTCTGCCGTACTGCCCGAGATGCGGAACGGGACTTGCGTCCCACGAAGTAGCGCAGGGCTACAAGATGGTCAAGGTAAACACACTTACCTGCAAATTCAAGAAAAAAGGCACGGATAACGAGTATTTCCTCGCATGGACGACAACACCTTGGACGCTCGCATCCAACATCGCGCTTACCGTCGGACCGGACATCGACTATGTAAAGGTTAAGATGACTTCCGGCGATAACGAAGGAAATATCTTCTACCTTGCAAAAGGACTCGCAGCAAAGGTTCTCGGCAAGGACGAATACGAAGTTCTCGAAGAACTCAAGGGCCGCGACATGGAATACTGGGAATACGAACAGCTCATGCCGTTCTGCACCCCGGAAAAAGGCAAGAACGCATTCATCGTAACCTGCATGGATTATGTTTCCACGGAAGACGGTACCGGAATCGTTCACACCGCACCGGCTTTCGGTGAAGACGACTATCAGTGCGGCCGCAAATACAACCTTGCGGTTCTTCAGCCGGTAGACGAAAAAGGCGAATACACGGAAACACCGTGGAAGGGTCATTTTGTAATGGAAGAAGGCCTCGATGTTGAAATCATCAAATACCTCGCAGAAGGCGACAAGATTTACAAGAAAGAAAAATTAGAGCATAACTATCCGCACTGCTGGAGATGCGATACACCGCTGGTTTACTACGCAAAACCTTCCTGGTACATCGAAATGTCCAAGCTCAAGGATGAGCTCGTTGCAAATAACAATACCGTACACTGGTATCCGGAATTCGTAGGCGAAAAGCGCTTCGGAAACTGGCTTGCAGAAGTAAAAGACTGGGCAATTTCCCGTTCCAGATACTGGGGAACCCCGATTCCGATCTGGAGATGCAAATGCGGACATCTGCACTGCATCGGTTCCCGCAAGGAACTGGTGGAACTCGCAAACGAAAAAATCGATGAAAGCATCGAACTGCACAGACCGTATGTGGACGATGTAACGCTCACCTGCCCGGAATGCGGCGGCATAATGCACAGAATCCCGGAAGTTATGGACTGCTGGTTTGACTCCGGCTCCATGCCTTTTGCACAGTGGCACTATCCGTTCGAGCACAAGGACGACTTCGACCAGCTCTTCCCGGCAGACTTCATCTGCGAAGGCATCGACCAGACAAGAGGCTGGTTCTACTCCCTGATGGCGGTTTCCACAATCGTAAAGGGCTGCGCGCCTTACAAGAATGTTTTGGTAAACGACCTGATTCTTGACAAAGAAGGCAAGAAGATGTCAAAGCACAAAGGCAACACCGTATCTCCGTTTGAAATGCTCGACAAATACGGCGCAGACGCTACCAGATGGTATCTGCTTTCCGTATCGCCTGCATGGACACCGACGAAATTCGACGAAGAAGGCCTCAGCGATGTTGTAAGCAAATTCTTCGGAACACTCCGAAATGTATATAATTTCTTCGTTCTTTACGCAAACCAGGACGACATCGACCCGAGAAAATTCGATGTTCCTTATGCACAAAGACCGGAGCTTGACAGATGGATTCTCAGCAAATACAACCAGCTCATTCACGATGTGACCGAGTACATGGATCAGTACGACCACATGAAGACGGTAAGAGCGATTACGGATTTTGTTGCCGAAGACCTTTCCAACTGGTATATCAGAAGAGCGCGCCGCAGATTCTATGCGGAAGAAATGACCGATGACAAGAAGAGCGTATATGCAACCACTTACGAAATCCTCGTAGGCGTCAGCCGCCTCATCGCTCCGATCGCGCCGTTCATCGCAGACGAAATCTACACAGACCTTACCGGCGAAGAAACCGTTCATGTAGCATACTTCCCGAAGGCAGACATGAATCTCGTTGACAAGGGCGTAGAAGAGAGAATGGACATCGTAAGAGCGCTCGTTACGCTCGGACGCGGAACCCGTGAAAAGGAAAGAATCAAGGTAAGACAGCCGCTTTCGGAAGTTCTCGTTGACGGAAAATACGAAGCGCTGATCGGAGACCTCACTCCGCTCATTGAAGAGGAACTGAATGTTAAGAGAGTGGTATTTGAAAACGACCTCGATCAGTATATGAACTTCTCCCTGAAGCCGAACTTCAAGGCTGCAGGCCCGGTTCTCGGCAGCAAGATTAAACTGTTCGCATCTGAGCTTGTCAAAGAAGAACCGGCAGCGTTTATCGCAACGGTTGAGGCTCAGGGTAAAGTCGTAATGACCTTAGATGGAGAAGAATTTGAGATTACAAAGGAATTCCTGGATATCCGCATTACGGCGAAGGAAGGTTTCGCAGTGGCAATGGAAAATAATATCTTCACCATACTCGACACAACGCTCACTCCTGAGCTGATTGACGAAGGACTTGCAAGAGAACTGATTTCCAAGGTTCAGCAGCTTCGTAAGCAGGCCGACTACGAAATGATGGACAACATCGTAATCACGGTTGACGCAGACGAGGCTGTAAAGGCAGCCATCGTAAAACACGCGGACTACATCAAGGGCGAAACCCTTGCCGTAGAACTCAAAGACGGCGCATGCGAAAACACTTACGACTTGAACGGTCACAAGACCGGAATCAAGGTTGAACGCGTATAAATTACTTTGCATATGAAAGATAAAGTGCAGGACATTGATTAAGCTGTGTCCTGCATTTTTAGACGGTTTATTTTGAAAGCCACAATTCTTCACTCTTCGGCTTCAAAAATAAAATAGGGGGAGGGATTTATAGTTGCAGTTATGCGACGCTAGCAAAAACACGAATATGTCCATATATCACCCCCAATTCGTGTACGCACTACATGTTTCACGGGAATTTTGAATGTTTCACGGATCACCTACGCTGCATGTCCGAGGCAAATTTTGGATGTAAAAATATGGGGTGTTAAAATTTCAACGGTTTTAGGGGTTATCCATTCCAGGGTATATTTTATATAAAAAGAAAAAACAACCCAAATTGACAGATTAAGGTAGGAATGTACACGAAGCACCACTCTATAGCGCGGCTTGTTCGTGTTTTTGCTACGAAAGTAAGGGCCGGCACCGCGCAAGGGCCGGCATTGCATATCCGCCGGCACCGCGCGGCAGCCTGACGAAATTTGCTACGGATCCAAGGCATGCTTGCACGCATAACGGCCGACCTGCGTGGCAGCTGAGCAAAATGGCCGACGGCCTTTTTCCGGAGGAACCTGGTCGGCGAGGCCTGTTTCGGCGGAAGCTGACCTGCGAGATCAACGGCCGCCGTCTGCCGATTATCGGCCGGGTGGGGCTGACCGCCCTGACGGTGGACGTGACCGACGCGGACTGCGCGCCCGGCGACATTGTTTCCTTCGAGGTTGATCCGGTGGGAATCAGCGCATTCGCCCGCCGGGAATATGTATAACACCGGCGCGCCGCTGGCGGACGCCCTCCGGGCGTACGCCGCCAAGGGGCGCGCTTCCTTTCACACCCCCGGTCACAAAGGCCGGGCCGGACTGCTCGGCGCGCTGGAGGGGCTGGCGTTCGACCTGACCGAGCTGCCCGAAACCGGTAGTCTCTTCGACGGCGGGGACGTGATCGAACAGGCGGAGCGACTGGCCGCCCGGGCGTTCGGCGCGGCGGAAACCCTGTTCAGCGCGGGGGGCTGCACCCTCTGCATCCAGACCATGCTTCTTTTGGGCGCGGGGGCCGGGAACCGGGTGCTCTTCTCCCGGAACGTCCATCGCTCCGCCCTTCACGCGGCCGCCCTGCTCGGGCTTTCTCCCGAATGGATCTGGCCGGCGGAGGACGGCCGCCCGGCGGCTGCGGATATTGCCGAGAAGTTAAATAAAAACAAAGATATACACGCCGTATATATCACCAGTCCGGATTATTACGGACGGCTGGCGGATATTCCGGCTATCGCGGCGGTCTGCCGCACGGCGGGGATCCCGCTGCTGGTGGACAATGCCCATGGAAGCCATCTGGGGGCGTTCGGCCTCCATCCTCTGACGCAGGGCGCGGCAATGACCGCCGATTCCGCCCACAAAACCCTGCCGGTACTGACCGGCGGCGCGATGCTCCACATCGGGCGGTGGATGGACGGGAACCCCTTCGCCGGGCGGGCGGAAGCCAAGGCGGCGATGGCCCTGTTCGGCTCAACCTCCCCCTCTTTTCCCGTGCTGGGATCGCTCGATCTTGCCCGGGACTGGTGGGAACGGGCCGGGAGGGAGGCTTACCGGCTGACCGCCGGGGAAACGGCCCGCCTGCGCGAAACGGCGCGGAAAGAAAAAATCGGCGTTTTGGACGGCCCGGCGCAGGATCCCGCCCGCCTGACGCTGATCCCCGGCACGATCGGGGTGGACGGCGGCGACGCGGCGGACTACTTCCGCTCCCAGGGCTGCGAGCCGGAATATGCCGACGCCGGGGCGGTGGTGTTCATTCTCACTCCCTTTAATACGCCGGAGGAACTCACGCGGCTTCACGGCGCGATCCGGGGGCTGTCGGTAGCG
>ERZ773148.3636-NODE-3636-length-10441-cov-6.023782_pt1 | contig 10441 bp, 13 predicted proteins | sample MGYA00580846_ERZ773148 | MGnify/ENA primary metagenome ERZ773148 (study PRJEB29015, sample SAMEA2737879) | human gut metagenome | biome: human gut; feature: human-associated habitat; material: faeces | place: China | collected 2012 ...
TTGTAGGCTCCGAAAAGCCTTGTATTTACAGTGTTCCTAATAGGAAGTAATCATAGCTTGGTACCTCTTCCACAGGGACAGCGTGAATTCTCCCGAGCCAGAATTTAAAATATGCCGCGGCATAGGAATTTTGAATATCCAAAAGATGAAATACCGCATCTTCTTCACAGGTAAGTTCCTTTTTCATAAGCCGTTTCGTGTTGACCAATTCGATGTACCTGTGCCCTGACTTATCAAGCATGCGGTTGGCAATATCAAAAGTCGAGGGTGAAACAATTACAGCATAGCGGTGAATCCCAAGGAAAGCTTCTATCGCATTTCTCCAATCTTCATCCTTGATGCCGATGACATATTCACAAGCCATTTTTGCCTGTTCGTCGATGCCCAGATGTTCAAATTCCCGATTTATCTCTTTTATGAATGCAAGCTGTTCTCCTGCAAAAGTAAAGTCCGCTTTTTTCTTTTTACAGGCCTCCAAAATTTCATTTTGCAGGACGCATTCTTTTTGAATTTTCTCCAATTCATCTTCAATAGAATATTTCTGCTGCATTACCGCATCGCGCGCTTCCTGCAAAGCGCGTCTCAGTTTCTCAAGAAAAAGCTGTTTTTCCGCTGCTTCTGTTTTCGAATCGACAAGTTTTTCAAGCATCCCACTGTCGAGCAGCTGCTCTGCTTCGCTTACCTTGGCGTCTTCCACCGTTTCTCTGACGATTCTTTGGAAATTTTCCAGCATCGCGGCTTCCCCGCGCAGTTTCTGAAGACGCTCCTCATAGCCTTCCATTGCCCTTCGGGATGCTTCGATTGCCTGTGATGCATCCATCTTTTGAAGGGAATCTTTTACTTTCTCATGCTGCTCCTGAGCATTTCGTATTACTTCTTGCTGCGCCCGGATTTTCTTTTCCAGTTCTTCACACTGCAAACGATTCTTTTCGATTATCTCTTCTGCATTTTGTAATTTTTCCTGCCATTCCAAAACTTTCTGATATTTCCGTTTGATATCATCTATAAGCAAGCGTTTTTGTTGTTTTTCCAGTTCTCCGAAGTTTTCCAGAATTTCATCCAAATCCTGAATTTCCTGATTAATCAGCTCCAAACTGTTGTTGATTCGCTCAATATTCTCTTTTGCATCCTTAAGCTTTTCAAACTTAACCGGATGTTCCTCAAGTACCGATTCTTTTATAAACTCCTGAATTTTAGCCGCAGGGTTATATGCCATGATATTGCGAAGTTTTCTCTGGTACGCACTGACCTCTTGATAGGGCAGTTTCAGTCCGGTCATCTGCATAAATAAGGTAATACCATCTTTCTTATTTTTCAGCTTCAATCCGTTTTTCTTTTGAAAGTCAGATGCGTCATAGGGCTTTTCCTGCCCCTTTTCTTCATAGGTGAAATCAAGATCCTTCAAAGTTTTTTTCTCAGCAGCATACCATTCGCTTGTTTTAATATCGGCTGCCGCAGTTTCCAAAACAACACCAAGCACAAAACTGTTCTGATTGATCTCATCATAATATTCCAAAGCAATGTGTGTGAAGACACTTGGCATTTTGTCCGCCGGTCTTGCGTAAATGCCCGCGCTGGGATCCAATAAGCATCTGGTATAGGAAACGAGATTCCGCTTGCCGGTTCCTGTATTATTTTTGCTCGTAGCCTCATTAAATTTATAATCTCCCGTATAAGCATATTTAATTGCATCTAAAATCGTCGATTTACCGCTTTCATTCTCACCGGTAATCAAGGTCATGTTTTCCGACAGCGGAATATTTTCATTGATAAAGCCGTACCAGTTTATCAGCTTAACCTCACGCAAACCAATTTTACTCATACTCTTCTTCCTCGCTTTCTATGAATAAATCTGCGCTGTCTTCCGCTCCGGATTCAGCAGAGATATCCGGCATCCCAGTGTATTCCTCAATGACGCGTTTGAGCTGTCCGATATCCATACAGAACTGCAGGGATGGATACAGCCGTACAATTCCGTCCTCACGGCCAATGTCGTCACCGAAGTCAATTAAATTAAATCTTCTGAAAACCAGATACGCGCCTTTAAAATCAGCCGGAGTCAGGCTAATCTGATAAATTCCGCATTTATCGATAATGTCTCCTACCGTAACGAAAACAGGCTCTTTGTATCCCATTCGTTCCAAATAGAGCATCCACAGCACCAAGAGCAGTCTTATCTGTTTCGAATCAAAACGATACAGATTTGCTCTTTTTAAACCTACCGTTTCCACATCTTCGTCATGCTGCTGCAGCATGGCAACTTTCAGCCTGTCATCCACCATCACCTGATAACCGATGAGGGAAAGGTAGGTATTTACATCATAATGATTTGACTCTGCGGCGATAAAGTCATATAGTTTTTCATCTTTATCCGCAACAATAAAAGTTGCATCCAGTAGTTTTCGAATACTGCGTTTAAACAGATATGCATCTTCCTCATTTCTTTTATTTATGATTTCTAATCCCATATTTTTTCACCTGTTTCTTTCTGTCCGTTCTTTCGTATAATGCGCGCGCCGCTGATTTCCGCGGTTTCGGTTTCAACCGTTTTTTCTCCGAGCTCCACTTCAAACGGGAATTCCTCATTGCCCGTATATGCCATCGCTGCCGCATACATCAAAACTTCTTCCTTCGACAGAATCGGTTTTTCTCCGATTTCAATACTCTCTGCCATGCCTATCTGTGCATCAAGATAGTCTCCGGTTCTTTCAACAGAATAGCGATTCTGCGCCTGACTGAACATTTGCTCTGTTTTGGCTTCTTTTTCCTCTTCTGTAAGTTCTTCCTTATGAAGTGCAATATTTTCACCCGAATTTTTCATCCTGCGTTTCTTTTCAAAGGATTTATAGCCGACATATCTTTGCTGCATAGTATTAAGCGTATCGGCAACCTTTTCGATTGCTGTTTCCTGTTCTTTTTCCGAAAGCTTTCCCACAATGCTTAAAAAATCATGAAGCACACTTTCCATTTTTTCGCCGCTGCTCGACATCAACAGGATACGCGTATTCGCTAAATTGTAATAGTTATTGATTCTTGTATCAATCAATTCCATATTTTCTTCATACTCGATACTCAAAAAATGCTGCAGCTCCGCAAAATATCGATTCACTCTCTCTTCCGCAGACTGCATGTCCATCTGAAGTCTTTCCGCGCATTCCAGTGTCATCTTCTGATAAATCTCGGGGTCTTTTAGTTTTCGCAGTCTGCCGCGAATAAAGGAAAGCTGCGTCGGTATCAGCCCGTTATTCTTAATGAAGAAATACTCGCTGAAAAACCGATCCAGCATCTGATCCTTCATAATGAATTGCCCGAAACAGTTCATATCCTGAAATGCTATTACTGCCTTCATAATATCAGAAATGCTGTCCTTTAAATCGGTCAGTTCATTTTTTAATTCGCTCTCATTGTCAATCATCGGTACAAGAATGTTGTTGTAAGGATGCTCCATTCTCGGGCTGTCCTCTTCAAAAGCCGATTTCATGATTTCATACATAGAAAAAATACGGTTGGACATAGCCCCTTGACCGCTGCGCTCCGTCAGCTTCCGCAGGAAATCCATGATTCTGCGGCAATCGGTCGCAATATTCACAACATACTCGCCGTTACGCCCGATTTCCCTTGGCAGAACCCATCCGGCCTCGCGGAAGAGCGCTATAATTGTTCCCGCCTGAAGCGGATAACCTAACGCTTCTTCATCGGCATCGTCCGGAGGTATATCCTCTGAAGGGATCTGCAAGGTATTTCGCAGATAAAAAGTAATGCAGTCTCTGGCATCAGACTCATAAAGAACCGGAAGTTCCTTCGTCTTGTCAATCAGAAGCTGCATACAATCGTAATATATTTTTTTGTATTTTAAGTTAAACGGTTTGAAAAAATTTTCATTTTTCAGGTAATCAAATAAGTTCACACTCGTCTCCTATGCTACGGCCGGCTCTATGCCTTGAATTACAGCATTTAAATTGCCTCATTTCAGTATCTTCCTTTACCGATATTTTATCATAGGCATTATGACTTTTCTACCTGAATTTCGGCATTTAGTAATAAATTCGCAATATTTCGGCTGCATTTCCTTACAATAGCTCCAAAAGTTCTGCCCTGCTCATATTCATCAAGCCGCTTGAGGATTTTCTCCTTTAAAACTCCAGTCCATTTTTCTCCGCCCATTCGCGAAACATTTGATTATAAATATCTTCAGTAAAGATTACAAAGTCATCGTATAATTCCAGTTCCTTCAGAGCGGCAATATAAGGCTCTACATAGGCATGCCTCCGCAGGGTACTAAATAACTTTTTTCGCGTTTCCTTATCATCCACACATTCATGTACGAAAAAACTCATTAATTCTTTATGGTCGATTTCTTCGTATGTAAGGAATCGAATATTATTTTCATCAATCGTTGACAGTAATGTATTAATATTGAAATTCTGTATTTGAATCGTCGAAAGACTCGTCCAGTCAAAGGTTTTCGTATCTTTGTGATAAAAAAGCTGTGCGTCTCTGTTGTCTACATGTAACATCAATTCTAAAGCCGTCATATTTTTCTCCTTTCTGAAAAATCATTCATGATATTCTCCTGACTGTTTTTTGTATCATATTCTCCGATAAAGAACCAACGGTGGGATGTCAATCTGTTGTGTTATTTGTAAATGTCATCAAGCGTAAACAAACGCACTTCTTGAGAAAATATAATAGTGGTAATTTGAGCCTTTGCTAAAGGCGGCTGCATAATCGCGAAGCCGTTCCAGCTCGTCCAATCCAATTTTCTCATTTCGATATCACAGCTTTTTCCTCACCGACCTTTGTTTTGATATCATTCAAGCGTGAAGTGTCTTCTGCGATTGCTTTGATAATTGTATTGTAGATAGCTGGCTCCCGAAGCTCCTGTTTCAAAAGATTTGCAGATTTCTCATACAGACCCATACTTTCTCTCTTAAAAACATTCACAAAAATAACTCGTAAGTCAGTTTCTCTTTTCGCTTCTACGAATTAGTCTTCCATCAGCCATCATACGGTTCATCCCCGTCGTCATACCACTCGTCCCAGGCTTCGTCTTCATCATCGTAGTCTTCCGGGTTATCTTCCCACAAATCCTCCGGATTGTCGTAGTCTTCGCGAATCCCTTCCCACGGGATTGTCGGCTTGCTGTCTTTCACGGAATCCGTGTCCGCATCGTCCTCCGGGTCAAAATATGAAAAAGAATGAAGCATCATTTCCTGCTCACTTTTCAGCTGAAAGCAGAGTCCTGACGCAAGCAGATTTCCGTCCTTCCGGTACCAGCGCACCGTGATCTGCTTATGGTTTTCATCCATTTTGTCATAATCCCGGCATAAAACTTTTTCGTCCGGCTCGCCTAATGTCGTATACTGCAAGGCACGCAGCGGCATGCCCTCTTCCGGCATTTTTCCGGAGTATAGCTCCTTCATTGCCTCTTCACTTATCAGTGGGGCATATCCTTGGTCTGCGTAGTTTGTTTGCGGCGGCACATACGGCATGCTGCCTGCATTTTCACCGGGCAAGAGACCTCCGATTATAATTCCAAGCACGACAACAAAAGCGAAGGCCAGGCATTTGCCGCCAATCCCTTTCTTTTTTTGCGGTTCAAAACGCACTTGCGTGTCTGCTTGCAGTGCAGCGCATGCCTGCGGCTCTACTTGCAGTGCGACACGCACTCGTGTTTCTTGCGGCTCTGCCCTTTCCGGCGTTTTCTTTTGTTTCGGCGCATCCCAGCCTTCCGGCTGTTCGGTTTTTTCGAGGACATGCTTTGTTTTTCCCGGCGGATACGGCGCATCTTCGCTCGTGCACGAAATCACTTGCGTCACCAGTCCAACCCGCTCTTCATTTTCCCTGCCGAACGGCACCTTAACAAAATCGCCCGCCCGAATGCTCTCATCCTCCGTGATATACGAAAGCTCAAACCGCGAGCTGCTGAAGCGAACTTTGCAGTATGTATATTGTTGTTTTGCCTGTTTGTCTGTGTTTGTTGCCATGGTTTGTGATTCCTCCAAGCATCTGTCAGTTGTTGTCACACTGCTGAAGCCTTACCACTCGATTTCTTCCGGATACTCCATCTTCGGATCGTATAACTCATGAATACTAAGCCGTACTACTTCTCAGAGTATTCGAAATCGCACTTTAAATTTCTGTAAACGCTGTCCGTTAACTCATAAAAATCATCAAATTTGCTTTCTACTGTTCCTGTTCCTTTATGGCCTTGGATAGAGATTTCACATTTCTCTGCGCTTCTGCGACTCCAAACAAGTCCATCATCCTCGCAAGATAATATACTGTAATTTTTGCGGAAAATTCTTTCTCAAAGTATTGTTCAAATTCGCGATATTTATTGAATACTGACATTCTTCCCTCTTTTCTTTTCCTTACTTGCTACAAATTGCATCCGCAAATTGATCACATAATCGGCAGATCCAATCGTGTTTTGCTAACTGCTGCAGCCAAGGCTCCGGTATTTGCTCCATCCCGTACCACACTCCGGCAAGACTTCCGACAACCGCCGCGATTGTGTCGGTATCCTCTCCCAAGTTAACCGCTTTCAGAACACATTCGCTGTATCCGGATGTTGTAAGCAGACACCACAAGGCCGCCTGCAGCGTAGGATTTTCATATTGATTCTTCATTGTCGTACCTGCATTGCTCTATAGTTGTCTCGCGCTTTGCAGCGATCACGTTTACCCACCGCTCATCTTTATGGTTTTCTCGAACATCGCCAGTCACAAAGCATTCAAGCACTTCAAAGCGGTTATTACTCTCAAACAGTTCTTTTATCTGCGTAGGAGTGTAATCACTGTAAAATCGTTCTCGCCTCACCTCTTCTGCGTCTCCGAACTTGAAAGATGTATAAAATATGCCTCCTGCTTTAAGTGCCTTGTAAATGAGATCAAATACTTTGTTCATGTTTTTTTTTGGAATGTGCAGCAAAGAAGCGCAAGCCCACACGCCGTCGAATTCTTCCTGCCATTCCATTTCCTCAAAACGCATGCATGCTACCGATTGCCCGATATAATTGCTCGCCAAGGCGCAGAGTTCCCCGGATGCATCAAATGCAGTGATGCTGAATCCCTCCTCTATAAAAGCCTTGCTGTCACGACCACTTCCGCACCCTGCATCCAAAATCTTTGCACCTTTTGGAAGCAGGGCAAGAAACTTATCTCTGCAATATGACATATCCGCATTAACGGTTGACAAATAAAAGTCTGCTGCATTGTTATTGTAATATTCAATCGTTTTTTTGATTTTATCGTTCATCTTTATATACCCAGTTTCCAAATCCACAGTTTTGCGCTGACTGATATATCGGTGATATAATTTTCTCCAGTTCACTTTGAAAATCGCGAAATCCCAGCCCTTTACGATATAAGCTGTACTCTACATCTGAGTTGTTCACATGTTCTTTTGCACATTTTTCAAATTCTTTATGTACTGCTTCATATTTCCAAACAGTCTCATATGCCATATATTCTTGCTTTGCAAGGCGCGGAAAATATATGTCCCAATCAGGAAGATTGTTGCCTTTGCTGCTGTTAATACTGCGTGTTGTGGGATGCAGATTCCAAAGTTCGTCATGCGCTACATAAGACCACGGGACGAAATGATCGATGGAAATGTCTCTCTCAATCATTTTCTCTCCATAAATCTCATGTATCGGTTTTACCTCTGCAATCGTCTTCCAGTATTTCTTTACCTTCGTTAAATTGCGTTCCCGCGGCGGATAAAGCTTGTCTGCAATTCCCGGAACACTGGGGTTCCTGCGCTGCAGATAGTTTATCATGTTGAAATTCAGCCACCCGGCAATGATTTCAAAATTATTGCGCAAATATTCGACCCAGTCCTCCTGCATATATATTTTGGTATCCATTCTTTCGAACTTTCCGAAGTAATACATCAGTCTTTTCTGAGAATTGATTTTTTTAATCCTCAAATCTATTCTGCCCTCGAAGTCTGCGTTCTTAAATTGCGGTATAAGTGGTGCTTGGAGCCGGTACGGCACATTCGAAATGAGAATGTTCTTTTTTTGCTTTATTTCTTTATCCTCGCAATTTTTTAAATATTCTAAAATATTGCTCTTCTTCTCGGCAGACTTCAGATTTGTAATCTCGTTCATACGCTTTACTGTCTGTTCCAAGTTATCGCGCGGTCCTAAATTCAAGTGGTATTCCGAAACCATATACCATGCCTCTGCAATCATCTCGTCAACCAATTCTTCGTATGTATATTCTGTTTTTCCTTCCGAAATTTTGCTTAGAATCGCCTTGAACCAAAAAAACTTATAGCACTCGCTTGTGTTATCAAAAAACCGGCCAAAATGTCCTATGTCTAATTGTTCAGAATATGGTAAATTCATTGGTTTTCTCCTGTTTGTGGTTGTTGCATTTTTTGCAACAACCAGTCTATGCGAAGTGGTTGTTTCTGTTTTGGAAACAACCATCATCTTTGTGTCACCGGTGGTGACACTTTCTAAATTGGTGATTTTGCCGAGGCCGGCAAAATCGTCTAAACCATAAAAAAGGGTTCATTCTGCTGCTAAAAGGGATTCAAAATTTTTCCCACGTTCTTCCGTCTAAATCACTTGCAATCTTTTTTGTATCCGGCATAGTTTTATAACCAAGCATTTCTGCAAGATTAAACAACTTACTCTTTTGAATCGGATTTTTGCTTGATTTTTTAAAGTCAGTCGGATAGAACTGCTCAACAAAGAAATATCTATGGCGAACGGTTCTCAAATTGTAGCCGTATTCTTCTGCACGTCGCACTGCTTCTAAGATTGCACTCTTTTCAGCCTCTGTAACCGTTCCTCCGGATTCCGATTCAAATTGCATCTCACCATTAACTTCTTTTGCCAAGACTGTTTTCTTGAGTTTGCCGATGGCCCGAATGCTTTTCTCTTTATATAATCCGATATATCCATGCGCGGAGTAATTATGTGCAGCCTCGTCATAATAAAGATTTAACTCCATATTATCCTTGAATGTCTTTCCGGCAGTGAGTGCACGCATCCATTTGTATCCATCCGGGATTAGTTTCTCCTGCATACAATAGTCCTTAAAATCCTCCAATATCGGAATCATCTCAACATCACGTTCCTCAACGATATCTTCCATTGCGGCAATCAATTTTTCAAAAGTCAAATTTACATGATTGATTGGAGAAAATATTTGTGCATGGTGTTCCTCGTTGTATTGCTTTATCTCTTGAGCCATCTCAGCCTTCAATTTTTCTTTCATCGGCTTAGGATCCAAGGTCAGCAAAACCTTGATATCCTCTGTTCCAAACTGCTTTAAATGATTCACAAGCTGCATCTTATCAAATTGACCGTACAACTTCGTTTCAACGACAATCTTAAAACTCTTCTGACTGATGACCGCATCCGGCACACTTCCGTCTCCGGACACTTGCAATTCGAATAGCAGCTCTGGACTTTCATCCTGTTGCAATATCAAATCGTTCAGCATGCTAAAAAACTTGTCCGCATTATAGTTATACAAGCGAGACAGCATTAACATGGTATTTGATGTATCTACATTCTCTTTCGAATGATAACGTTGAAAATAGTGGATGTGCATGACTAATTCTTCTCCTTTCCGTTATACAGATTCTTATTCCTCAACTCCAGTTTCCGCCGTTTGCTGTTCCTGTAAGCTCATATACTCTTCTCTTAATTGGTGCAAAGTTTTTCCGCTTCCTTTTAATTCTGCAAAGGCGTATGTCTGCACGGAGGACCACCCAAAAACATCTTTCAGCCATTGCTGCATAGAAACAGCTCGTCCATCTGAAAGTAGCATTTTTCCATCTTTTTGTAAAAGTGCCTCTTCCGTTGTACCTTTGGCAACAATGGTGTCTCCTGCGTTTACAATTCCCCATTCCAGCATTTTGTCGATTTTTGGCAAAGCTCTACGCGTAATTCCGGTCTTCTTTCCTTTTTGAAGGTTTTCCTTAGAAGGATTTGCAATGTCAACATACAGTTCATCATATTGCACAATTGGAAGTATTTTTTTAATATCAATTAGTATTTCATCATTAAGCCTATACGGCACTATCTGATAGCAGCTGATGTCAACTTTGTTGCTGTTTAACCATGCCACTGCTGAAATAGTTTGTTCATCAAAACCGGAAGCGACTAGCACAATCTTTTGATGTTCGTTAAATTCTGTGATATTGCATTGTTTGATGAATTCATCAAGCTTTCTTGTTGCGATTTCCGTTGCTGTCAAGTTTTGCTCTTTTGTAAATTCGCTTCTATGTTTTTCAACATACGGCGCAAAGAGATTTTGAACTAATTCCGATGTTGATTTTAATGTTGCACAACTGGCTGCATATCTGATTGCCTGAAATTCAAAAGGTTCTTTACGGTTTGCGATGTCGTTTACATCGCGTTTTAGGTCAGTTTACAAGGAACTACACGCAGACCACGAAACGGGGGCTGCTGACA
>ERZ773148.3638-NODE-3638-length-10440-cov-5.003852_pt1 | contig 10440 bp, 8 predicted proteins | sample MGYA00580846_ERZ773148 | MGnify/ENA primary metagenome ERZ773148 (study PRJEB29015, sample SAMEA2737879) | human gut metagenome | biome: human gut; feature: human-associated habitat; material: faeces | place: China | collected 2012 ...
CATGAAGATCATCATTGCCTGCATACTGAGCTTCGCGGTCTCCGCGATCACGGGAAAATTTCTGGTCCCTGAGCTGAGAAAGCTCAAGGCCGGACAGAGCATCCGCGAGGACGGCCCCACCTGGCACGCCGGAAAGGCCGGCACGCCGACGATGGGCGGCTTAATGTTCATCCTCGGCATCTTCGTCTCTATCCTGATCTGCGGCTGGAAGGGCATGATGGCGGGGGACTTTGAGCACCTCTACATCTTCTTTTTTGCGCTGATCTTCGGCGGCATCGGCTTTTTAGACGACTTTGAAAAGGTGAAGCACAAGCAGAACCTCGGCCTCACGGCCATCCAGAAGTTCCTGCTCCAGCTCGCCGCGGCGGTCGCGTTCCTCTGCCTGATGCGCTTTGAGGGCATGCTGACGCCGAACCTCTACGTGCCGTTTTTCAACACGCAGATCGTCATGAGCTGGTGGGTGTACATGGTGTTTGCGGCGTTTGTCATCGTCGGCACGGTCAACGCCGTCAACATCACGGACGGCATCGACGGCTTGGCCGGCAGCGTGACGGTGCCGGTCGGCCTGTTTTTCACCGTGCTCGCCATCTGGTGGCAGGGCTATGAGCAGCTCGGCATTTATGCTGCGGCGCTCGTCGGGGGAATTCTCGGCTTCCTCATCTATAATTTCCACCCCGCCAAGGTCTTCATGGGCGACACAGGCTCGCTGTTTCTCGGCGGCACGGTGGCGGCGCTCGCCTTTGCCTACGATATGCCGCTCGTGCTGATCCCCGTCGGCTTTGTCTACATCTGCGAGACGCTGTCCGACATTTTGCAGGTCATCTACTTCAAGGCGACGCACGGCAAGCGCATTTTCAAGATGGCGCCGCTGCACCATCACTTTGAGCTCTGCGGCTGGAGCGAAGTAAAGCTCGTCGCCGTGTTCACCAGCGTGAGTGCGCTGTGCTGCCTGGCGGCGCTGTTCGGAGTACTCAACAGATTTCATTTTTGAGAAACGGCAAGCCGTTTCTCAAAAATGAGAGGGGATGCGCGGCGCTCTGTGCCTCGCCGCCCTTGGCGGCTCGACACTCACTCTGCGAGAAGTATTTTTCGCCACGCACCGGTCGCGGCGAAAAATGATTAAAAATATTTCGCGCCTGCGGGCGCGAAAGTCTGCGACGCTTGGTTGCAAAATGGAGGCAAACTCGCGCAGAGCGCGAGTTTGCAATCAGTATGAAAGGGGGAAGACTGCATGACCAAGGAAGAACGCTTGCTGCGGCAGGAGCAGCGCGAGCGGGCGAAGGCCATCGAGGCGGCGGCGCGCGAAGCGGGCCGCGGACCGCTGGATCTTCCGTATCTTCTGCTGGTGCTTACGCTCGTGGGCGTGGGCCTGATCATGCTGTTTTCCGCCAGTTTCCCCTCGGCCTACTATGAAGAGGGTAACCCCGCGTACTACCTCATCCGTCAGGGCATTTTTGCGATCCTCGGTATCACGGCGATGTTTATTGTCGGCAAGATCAATTACGAGCGCTATCGCGCGGTGGCGAAGATGCTGCTGATCTTTTCCATCATCCTGCTGGTGCTCGTTCTGATCCCGGGCATCGGCACGGGCCGACTGACGCACGGCGCGCAGCGCTGGATCCGTCTCGGACCCATCCAGTTCCAGCCCTCTGAGATCACCAAGGTCGGCATCATCCTCTATTTTGCCGACAGCATTTCGAAGAAGAAAGACAAAATGGCCACGCTGCGCTACGGCATCGTGCCCTATGTTGCCATCCTCGGCGTGATTGCGGCGCTGATGGCGAAGGAGCCGCATCTTTCCGGTATGGTGCTGCTGCTCGGCATCGGCGCTGTGATGATGTATGTCGGCGGCATCCGCAACTACTGGGTCGGCCTCGGCTTTGCGCTGGTGCTGCTGGTGATCTACGCCTTTGCGACCGGCATCATCACCTACAACTCGAGCCGAATCGACATCTGGCTCGACCCGTTCAACGAAGAGTGGATGCGCGATAAGGGCTATCAGATCCGGCAGAGCCTGCTCTCCATCGGCTCGGGCGGATTGTTTGGACTGGGCCTTGGCAAGAGCCGGCAGAAGTTTCTGTTCCTGCCCGAAGAGCACAACGACTTTATTTTCGCCATCATCTGCGAGGAGCTCGGCCTTGTCGGCGCGACGATCATCATGGTCATGTTCGCGCTGCTCGTCATCCGCGGCTACTGGATCGCCCTGCACGCGCGCGACCGCTTCGGAAGCCTTCTTGCCGTCGGCGTGACGACGCAGATCGCCTTGCAGGTATTCCTGAACATCGCGGTCGTGACGAATCTGATCCCAAACACGGGTATTTCGCTGCCGTTTTTCAGCTACGGCGGCACGGCGCTTGCCGTGCAGCTGGCCGAGGTCGGCATCGTACTGAGCGTTTCGCGCCAGATGCGCTGACGCGGGAAGGAGAAAACGGCTATGAAGGTCATCTTTACCTGCGGCGGCACGGCGGGGCATGTCAACCCCGCGCTTGCGCTCGCGGGTTATATGCGGGAAAAGGACGCGGGCACGCAGATCTTATTCGTCGGCGCGGAGCGCGGACTGGAGCGCGATTTGATCGCGCACACGGACTATCCGTTCCGTACGGTGAACATTTCATCGTTCCACCGCTCGTTCAGGCCTGCGGAGATCAAGCACAACCTTGTCTCGCTCAAAAATCTCGCCCACGCCGAGCGTGAGGCGAACGCGATCTTAAATGATTTTCACCCCGACCTGATCGTCGGCACCGGCGGCTACGCGAGCTATCCACTTGTGCGCTACGGCGCAAAGGCGGGCATCCCGACGGCGGTGCACGAGTCAAACATTGTGCCGGGCCTGACGACGCGGCAGTTAGAGCCCCACTGCGACCGCATCATGGTTGGCTTTGAGGACTGCCGCGCGCACTACAAGCACCCCGAAAAGGTGGTCGTGACCGGTACGCCCGTGCGCGGTGACTTTTTCACAGTGACAAAGCAGCAGGCGAAGGAAAAGCTCGGCATGAACGACGGGCGCAAGCTCATCGTCTCGTTCTGGGGCAGCCTCGGGTCGAACGCGATGAACCGCGCGATGGCGGAGTTTCTGGCGCTTGAGAGCGCGAAGGAGCCCTTTTACCATATCCACGGCGTCGGCGAGATCTGCTGGAAGCCGATGCAGCAGTGGATGCACGATGACGGGTTGGAGATCACCGAGCATCCCGCGCTCGACGTGCGCGAGTACATCTACGACATGGCGACTGTCATGCGCGCCGCCGACCTCGTTATCTGCCGCGCGGGCGCGTCTACGCTCAGCGAGCTGACGGCGCTCGGCGTTCCGGCGATTCTGGTGCCATCGCCCAACGTGACGAATCACCATCAGGAGAAGAACGCGGCGCTGCTCGGTGACCACGGCGCGGCGCTCGTGCTGCCGGAAGAGGGCCTTGACGGCAAGAAGCTCTTCGCCGCCGCGGCGGGCATCCTGAACGATCCGCAGCGGATGGAGACGATGTCTCAAAACATGGCGGTGCTCGGCATTCCCGACGCGACCAAGCGCATCTACGACACAGTGATGGCTCTGCTCAAGTGAAAACAAAAGGAAGCGAGCAAGGCTCGCTTCCTTTTTGCGTGTTTTTGCGATTTATTCCGCCTTCAAAATGAAATCCATATAGATAGGATTGTGGTCGGAGTAGCGATACCCCGCGTCGACGACATCGGCGGAGACGGCTTCGACGTTGTCGGAGACGAGGAAGCCGTCGACCGTCACGCGGAAGGTCGTCTCCTCGTTGTAGGGTTCGTTGGCCGTGCGGCAGGTGGCGACGGGATGGTCGACGTCAAACGGCACGACGAGGGAGAGCCCGTCGGGGATCGTCCCCTCGGGGATGGGCTGCGCCCAGGTGTCGTTCTCGCCGCCCGCGACGCCGAAGATCTCGGCAGAATTGCCGAGCAGGTCCTTATTGAAGTCACCGCCCGCGACGCAGTAGTTGCCGTTTTCATATTCCGCCAGCATATCGGCGCAGAGCATTTCAAGCTGCTCGGTCGCGATGGTGCCGTCGGACGTGTAGGCCGAAAGATGCAGGTTATAGAGCACCAGCTCCCTGCCGTTTTCCATCGGGATGCGGCTGACGGAGTAGCAGCGATCGAGGTCGACAAGCTTCATAACGCTTGTCTCGATCGGCAGCGAACGGCGCACGGCGGAAGAGATCGGGCGACGTGAGAGCGTCACGATACCGGACTGGTTCGCGCCGTGGGGGTTAATAAGAGGATAGAAGAGGTAGGGACTGTCATAATTCTGCGCGAATACCTTGTTAAATTCGCTGTTCCCCATCACATCGTCGAGATAAGCGTCCTCTGCGATGTGCCAGCTGCGCGTGCCGTAGATATCGACCTCCTGAAAGAGCGCAAAGTCGGGCGAAAGGTCCTTGACGAGCGAGACCTCGCCGCGCATATTCTCGTCGACAGCCTGCCTGCTGCGGGCGCGGCTCTCCTTGCCGCCGTCCATGAAGAAGCTGTAATCGTCGCTGTACGCGCCGAAGCCCACGTTGGCCGACGAAACGCGGTAGGTGACGCCGGTCTGCGGCGCGTCCGCCATCGGTGCGGCAGAGGCGGCGTCGCAGTGCACCACGCTGAGCGTCTGCCAGTCCTCCACGCGGTAGTACGCGGCAAAGACATAGATGACGTAAGCCAACACGATCAGAACGAGCGCCAACAGAACATAGAGCGCGACTTTGAGCGTTTTTTTCATGAAAAAAGACTCCTTTCGGGGAGAAATACAATAGTCTCATTTTGCCACAAAGCGGGCGGGAAAGCAAGGCAAAAAGAAGTTGACGCGCCGCGGCAAAATGGCTATACTGAAAATGCCTAACTATTGCCCTGCGAAAGTCGGCAGTCACCCATTTCCCGCAAAAGCCATACGATGGAAAAGTAATGTGCTTGCGGGAGGGAACATGATGTGTGAGCTGTTGGTAGAGGGCGGGGAGCGCCTGTACGGAGAACTCACGATACAAGGCTCAAAAAACAGTGTGCTGCCGATTTTGGCGGCGACGCTTTTGTGCGCGGATACCTGCGTGATCGAAAATTGTCCGAAGCTGCGGGACGTGGATGCGTCCGTTGCCATTTTGCGGCACTTGGGCTGCTGCACGCACTGGGAGGACAGTGCGCTCGTGGTCGACACAGCGCGCATGGACCGCGCGGTCGTGCCCGACGCACTGATGCGAGAGATGCGCTCGTCGGTCATCTTTCTCGGCGCGATTCTGGCGCGCTGCAAGGAAGCGACGATCTGTTATCCCGGCGGCTGCGAACTGGGACCGCGTCCCATTGACCTGCACTTAAGCGCCCTGAGCGCCTTGGGGGCAGAGATCAGGGAGACGGGCGGCGAGCTCAAGTGCCGCGGCGGAACGCTTCTCGGGAGCGATGTGTACTTACCCATGCCGAGCGTGGGCGCGACGGAAAACGCGCTCCTCTGCGCCTGCGGCGCAGACGGCGTGACGACGATCTACAACGCCGCGCGCGAGCCGGAGATCGTCGATTTACAGAACTTTATCAACGCGATGGGCGGCAACGTCCGCGGCGCGGGAGGCTCGATCATCACGGTCGAGGGCAGACGCGCGCTGCACGGCGGGAAATACCGCATCATCGCCGACCGCATCGTGGGCGCGACGTATCTCTGCGCCGCGGCCTGCTGTGGGGGAGAGGTGCGCCTTCGCGGCGTCGACCCGCGGCCGCTTTCGACTGTGTCCGGCGCGCTGAGCGAGGCGGGCTGCACGGTCAAAAGCGGGGAGGACGATGTTTTCCTCCAAAGTGATGGCAGTCTCAGATCCATCCGCCCTGTGCGCACGGCACCCTATCCGGGCTTTCCGACGGACGCGCAGCCGGTGCTGATGGCGGCGCTTTTGAAAAGCGCGGGCAGCACCGTTTTTGTAGAGAATATTTTTGAAAACCGTTACCGCCATGTCGACGAGCTGGCGCGCATGGGCGCGGAGGTGCGCGTCGCGGGACGCGTGGCAGTCGTCACGGGACGCGAGCACCTGCACGGTGCGCGCGTCAAGTGCACCGACCTTCGCGCGGGCGCGGCGCTTGTGATTGCGGGATTGCAGGCCGACGGACTCACACGCATTTCGCGCATCGAGCACATCGACCGCGGCTATGAGAGCATCGAGCGCGACCTTGGCGTGCTGGGCGCGCATGTGCGGCGGGAGACGGGTACATAAGCAAACGGAGAAAAAAGGCAGGAAAACTATGGCGTCAAAGCGAAGAAACAGACGGCGCAGGCGGGGAAGAGCCTCTTTCCCGCTGAGACTTTTGTGCCTCGCGGTCGTGATCGCCGCATTTCTCGGCGCGCTGACGATGTTCTTCCGCATCGATATGATCGTGGTGGAGGGCAACGAGCGCTATACCGAGGAGCAGATCATCGAGGCTGCGGGCGTGCAGAAGGAGCAGAACCTTGTGCTGCTGAACAAATATAAGGTCAAACAATCCATTTTCGACACGCTTCCGTATGTGGAGACCGTTGTCATCAACCGCAAATACCCCGACGCGCTCATTCTGACCGTGACGGAGTGCACGGCCTCCGCTGCGCTGACGGGCGAAAACGGCACATGGCTCATGAGCGACGAGGGCAAAATTCTGGAGCGCGCGGCGCAGATCCCCGAGGGCTGCGCGCGCGTGACCGGCTGCACGCTCGTCGAGCCCGCGGTCGGCGCGATGGCGGCGTTTGCGGACGAGGATTCGTATAAATTCGAGCGCCTGCTCACGCTGCTGCGCACGGCGGAGGATAAGCAGCTTCTCTCCATGATCGGCGAGATCGACCTGAGCGACGGCACGGCCATCACCTTTACCTATTTGGACCGCTTTACGGTCAAAATGCCCTGGGATGCGGACATTGCCTACAAGCTCGGGAATGTGCGCACGGTGGTGGAGCAGCTTGAAGCCAATCAGACCGGCACGATCAACCTGATGAACGACGGCAGGGCTGACTTCATCCCGGAATAAAGGCGGAAGTTGACGTAAAAAAGTTTCCCCGAAATGGCCGATTGCTATTGACCCCGCGGGAAAACCGTAATACAATAATTAAGATAGCAAATACCTGATATTGTGGCGCTTGCAGCGGCAAGTGCCTTGCCCATACAACAGATTGCAGGAGGAACCGACATGGCATTCGGATTGGAGACCGGTCCTGAAAACGTAGTTAAGATCAAGGTCATCGGCGTTGGCGGCGGCGGCAACAATGTGGTCAACCGCATGGTGCGCACCGGTGCGCGCGGCGTCGACTTTGTCGCGGTGAACACAGATAAGCAGGCGCTCAACGTGTCTGCCGCCACTTATAAAATTCAGATCGGCGAAAAGCTGACGCACGGTCAGGGCGCGGGCTCCGACCCTGAGGTCGGCCGCAAGAGCGCCGAGGAGAGCCGCAACCAGATCGCCAAGGCACTCGAGGACACCGATATGGTCTTCATCACCGCCGGCATGGGCGGCGGCACCGGCACGGGCGGCGCGCCCATTGTTGCCGAGATCGCGCGCGAGGCGGGCATCCTGACCGTCGGCGTCGTGACGAAGCCCTTCGGTTTTGAAGGCCGCCGCCGCATGACGCAGGCGGAAGCGGGCATCGAAGAGCTCAAGACCAAGGTCGACTCGCTCGTCATCATCCCGAACGAGCGCCTCAAGCACGCGACCGACCAGAAGATCACCTTTGCCAACGCGTTCGAGATCGCGGACGACGTGCTGCGTCAGGCGGTGCAGAGCATCTCCGACCTGATCCGCGACACAGGCTTCATCAACCTCGATTTTGCCGACGTGACCGCCATTATGAAGGACGCGGGCCTTGCCCACATGGGCGTCGGCCGCGCCGCCGGCAAGAACAAGGCCGAGGAGGCCGCGCGCATGGCCATTTCGTCCCCGTTGCTGGAGACCTCCATCAACGGTGCGCACGGAGTGCTCATCAACGTCACGGGCTCGATGGACATCGGCCTCGACGAGGTCGAGCAGGCAGCGTCCCTCGTGCAGGAGGCCGTGCATCCCGACGCGCTCACGATCTTCGGCGCGACGTTCGACGAGACGCTCGACGACGAGATCCGCGTCACCGTCATTGCCACGGGCTTTGACAAGGCGCCCGGCGCGCTGGACTTCAACAAGGATAAGAAGCCTGCCGAGCAGAGCGGCGAGAGCGCTGCTGCCGGTCTTGCGCCGCTCGACTTCGACAAGGAAAAGACCGAGGAAGAGGCTAAGCACGAAGATGAGCCCGATCCGTTCGACGACATCTTCAAAATTTTCAACCGCGAGCGTTAAATGGAAACAATTCCCAAAATTCCGCAGACTTTGGTCTGCGGAATTTCTTTGTCCGCATTTACAGCGCCATTTCAAAAAGCGATGCCAGCACATCAAATTTTTGCACCTTTTAATTTTGCCCGAAGCGCAGAAAGTAAATGCGCCGGACAGAGAAAAAGAAATGAGAAAGAAAAAATTTCCGGCGTTGGGCGGACGGCTGCGCGCTGCGCGCACAGGGCGCGCCGTCCGCCCGTATTTTTTAAAGGGGTGAGAGAATGGATGGAACGCATCGCACAAAGAAGCGAGCGGCGGCGATCCTGCTTGGATTTTTTGCCGCCGCCGCGATCGCAATGCCGTCTGCGCAGGCGGCGGACCGGACGGTCAGCGAGCTGATTCCCGTCGGACAGACCGTCGGCGTCAAGCTCTTTTCCGATGGCGTGCTCGTCGTCGGCTTTTCCGATGGGGAAAGTCCGGCGAAGGACTGCGGACTCAAGGAGGGCGACGTCATCACCGCCATCTGCGGGCAGAGTCTGGACACCATTGAGGAATTCCGTCAGCTTCTGGCAGAAAACGGCGAGGACGCCGCGGCGCTGACGCTGCGGCTCTCTGAGCTTGGCGCGCAGGCGCTGAGCGAGGCGATCCCGACGCTTGCGGACGGCACGGCGAAGCGCACACCGCAGGACGAGTCGGCCTTCACCTATGCGCCCATGCTCGACCGCTCGCTTTCGCCCATCGACTGGACGAGGAGCGCACGGGAGATCGACTGTCAGGTGCGCGGTCTCATTCCGTGGCCCTGTGCCGCGACGAGCGTGGACGGGAAAAGCGTCAAGGTCTACGATACCCTTTCTGGGGAAATGACCGCCGACGCGCCCGGCACGATGCACGCGGTCAAGCGCGGCCTTTCCGTCGCCTGCGGCGACGGCAGGAGCATCATCATCACACAGCTTCAGGCGGAGGGCGGCAAGCGCATGGCGGCTGCCGACTATCTGCGCGGTCACCCGCTCAAAACAAACGGCTAAAGGGGAGAGCTTATGCCTTACTATTCTTACGGCTACGGTTACGATTCGGCCAACCTGATCTACCTCATTCTGCTGGTCCCGGTCCTGCTGCTGTCGCTCTATGCGCAGGCGGCGGTCAGCGGCAATTTCTCGCGTTACAGCAAGGTGACGAATCGCCGCGGACTGACCGGCGCGCAGGCGGCGGCCGGTGTGCTGCGCGCGCACGGCATCACAGACGTCGGCATCGCCCGCTGCTCAGGCAAGCTGACCGACCACTACGATCCGCGCAATAACACCATCTTTCTCTCCGACTCCGTTTACAATGCCGCCACGGTCGCGGCGGTCGGCGTTGCCGCGCATGAGGCGGGACACGCGGTGCAGTACGCCGTGGGCTACGGTCCCGTCAAGCTGCGCAGCGCCATTGTGAAAACGACGCAGTTCAGCTCGCAGGCCTCGTTCATCATTCTGATGATCGGCCTTGTGCTCTACAGCCAGCCGATCCTGCTGCTCGGCATTGTCCTCTTCGGCGTGGTCGCCTTCTTCCAGCTCGTCACGCTGCCGGTGGAGTTCAACGCCTCCCACCGCGCGCTCGAAACGCTGGAGGGTGAGCATATCTTGGAGGACGAGGAGATGGCCGGTGCGCGAAAGGTGCTCCGCGCCGCGGCGCTGACCTATGTCGCCGCGCTGCTCTCGTCGCTGCTGCAGCTCCTGCGCTACGTTTTGATCTTCCTCAACCGCTCCGGGAATCGCCGCGGAGGGCGCCGATGAGAGTCGACCGTGCAAGAGAAGCGGCGCTGGACGCGCTGACGGCCTGCCGCCGGAACGGCGCGTGGATCGACGGCGCGCTCAAGCAGGTGCTCAAGCGGGACGGGCTTTCCGGCCGCGATGCAGCCTTTGCCAGCCGCATTGCCTACGGCGTGATGCAAGACCGCATCTACCTTGACCGCTGTCTGGCGCGCTGCCTGACGCAGAGGCTCGAAAAGCTCGAGCCGCTGCTGCTGGATATCCTCCGCGTCGGTGCGTATCAGATCCTTCTCATGGATAAGGTGCCGGTCAACGCCGCCGTGAATGAGGCGGTGGAGATGGCGAAGGCGCACAAGCTATCCCGCGCGGCGGGACTGGTGAACGCGGTGCTGCGCAATGTGGACCGCAGAAGGGGAGAGCCGTTTGCCTTTGCGGACGAGCTCGAAGCGCTCTCCGTACAGACGAGCCA
>ERZ773148.3640-NODE-3640-length-10437-cov-4.750433_pt1 | contig 10437 bp, 8 predicted proteins | sample MGYA00580846_ERZ773148 | MGnify/ENA primary metagenome ERZ773148 (study PRJEB29015, sample SAMEA2737879) | human gut metagenome | biome: human gut; feature: human-associated habitat; material: faeces | place: China | collected 2012 ...
GGGGGAGCTGGCGACGGAGTCGTCTGAGGAGGTTCATCTCCACGAGCGCAGCGAGGTTTTGAGGTTTTCAGATAGCGCAAATATATAAATGTGTTGGTATTCTCTAATCAAATATGCAAGCAAAAAAGCCGCAGAAATGATGGCTCATTCCTGCAGCTTCTTTTTAATTATCTATCAGTCATGTACTTTAAAGTTGGCAAGGAGCATTTCTGCTACGCCCGGTGCATCCGGGTTGTGGTGGCCTTTGCCTGTATCCAGGGCTTCCATGGATTTCATTTCTTCATCGGTGAGCTTGAAGTCGAAGATGTCGATGTTTTCTTTGATTCTTTTCTCGTGGGTGGATTTCGGGAGGACGATGAATCCTTCCTAGTTTTCGAAGCGGAGGATGATCTGGCCCGGGTTCTTTCCGTATTTTTCAGCGAGGTCTGTGATGACGGGGTTTTCAAGGAGGGCTTTGTCTCCGTGGCCGAGCGGGTACCATGCTTCGAGGCGGACGTCGTGTTCTGCCATGAGCTTACGGATTTCCTTCTGCTGGTAGAGCGGGTTGCATTCGACCTGGTTGACGCTTGGCATGGTGTCGAACTGGGGAACGAAGGAGTTCCAGATCTTCAGTGTCATGTTGGAAACGCCGATGGAGCGGATCTTGCCTTCTTTCTTGGCTTCTTCCATAGCTTTCCATGCGCCCGGTACGTCGCCGTATGGCTGATGGATGAGGTAGAGGTCGATGTAGCCGAGACCTAAATTTTTCAGGGATGTCTCGATGCCCTTCTTGGCCGGTTCGTAGCCGTAGTCCTGAAGCCAGAGTTTGCTGGTGACGAAGATTTCTTCTCTCAGAATGCCGCTGTCGCGGATGGCGCGGCCTACGTCTGCTTCGTTGAAGTAAGCAGCTGCGGTGTCGATGTGGCGGTAGCCGAGGGACAGAGCTGTGCGTACAGCATTGTAAGTTTCATCGCCGACGGGAATCATGAATACGCCGAAGCCGACGGACGGGATGACGACGCCGTCATTTAATGTGAATGTTTCCATGGTGTTCTCCTTTATACTGTCAATTAATGTTCAAATGAAAGATGGTTGAGGTTCTTGACGAGGTCCGGATCGAAGTGGTTGATGATGCCGCTCTTGCCTTTGTCCTTGGCGCTGATGGTCTTCATTTCATCTTCAGTGAGCGCAAAGTCCCAGATGTTCAGGTTTTCCTTGATTCTTTCTTCGTGAGTGGATTTCGGGATGATGGAGAAGCCTCTCTGCACGTTCCAGCGGAGAGCGACCTGTGCTGCGGTCTTTCCGTACTTCTTGCTGATGGCGGTGAGGTCCGGATCGGTGAAGATGCCGTAATTTCCTTCAGCCAGCGGGCTCCATGCCTGCGGAACGATGCCGTAGGATTTCATGACACGGAGGTCTTCTTCACGGGTGAAGAAAGGATGCGCTTCGATCTGGTTGACGGCCGGGATGATTTCCACGTTTTCGCAAAGGTTGACGAGGATGGACGGGAAATAGTTGGATACGCCGATGGCTTTTGTGAGGCCGTCTTTGGCTGCTTTTTCGAGGTCTCTGTAAGCGGTGAAGTAGTCGCCTATGGCCTGATGGAGGAGGACGAGGTCGAAGTAATCAAGGCCGGAGAGCGCAAGGGAGCGTTTTACGGATGCGTAGGTGTCGCCTGCCTTGTGCATGTCCTGCACCCAGACTTTCGTCGTGATGAAGAGGTCTTCTCTCTTGACGAGGCCGTCAGCGATAGCGCGCTTCACAGCTTTGCCAAGGGCGGATTCATTGCCGTAAGCGGCTGCGGTATCAAGGAGGCGGTAACCTGCCTTGATGGCTTCATAAACTGACTTTTCGCAGACATCAAGATCTGTGATCTGGTAGACGCCGAAGCCTTCCATAGGCATCCTGGCGCCGGTATTGAGTGTGGCAAATTCCATTTCAAATCTCCTTTTTGTGTAAAAAATTGATACATTTTCTGTATGAAATGACATAGTAATTCATACATTCTTTGCATATTACAGGCCTCTCCTATAAGAAGGAAATCAGGCCTTTTTTGCTCTTTTTTTGATGGGCTTCAAGGGTTCGAAGAAATCCTGCGAGGCGAGCCATTCGTCGATGTTCTTCAATTCCTTGTTGTAAAGGCCGGGACGGATTTCTGCATTTTTGGCATCTTTTTCCGCTTCTTTCATCGTATTGGGAAGGAAGCCGGGGTCTTCATCCAGTGAGTTCGGGAAGATGTAAATGGGCTTTCCCATCCAGTCAGGATACGAAGAAAGGAAGGAACGGATGACGCCGGGATAGGTGTAGTACCATATCGGAAAAGCAAGGAAAATCGCGTCAAATGTGCGTATGTCCGGGAGAGGGAGCTTCAGGGCAGGCCGCAGCTTCTCTTCTGCGTCAGCCTTGCCTTCGACTTCGGAACATGTCTCGTAATCTGTGCTGTAAGGCGGATTTCTTTCAATCCGGAAAAGCCGCCCCCTTGTTTTGACGGCAAGCATTTTTGCAATCCGTTCCGTATGGCCGCTCCAGGAAAAATAAGCGATGAGTAATTTCATGGGTGCCTCCTTTCATGAATTTGATTCCTGTTTACATATTCATTGTAGGAGAAAAATGAGGCCGGCTAAAATGAAAGATGCGTATAAAAATATACTTGCAAGGTATATTATGCCAGTTTATAATTAAAAACATGGAATGGAAGGCGGTTTGCGAAAGGAGAGAGAAATGATCGAATCATACCTGCTGGAGCACCTGGTTGTATTCAGCGAGCACAGGACGCTGTCCGAGACGGCTTCCGTGCTTCATCTGACACAGCCGACGCTGACCAGATCGATGAACAAGCTTGAAGAAACGTTCGGCGTTCCTCTTTTCACCCGCGAAAAGAAAAGAATCCGTCTGAACGAAAACGGGTGGATGGCAGCCCGTTATGCCAAGGAAATCCTCCGAGAGGAGGAAAAGATGATCGCGCAGGTGAAGGCGCTCGACCGCAGAAGAAGGACGATCACGGTCGGCTCCTGCGCGCCGGGGCCGATGATGGAGCTCGTGCCGTTTTTGACGGACGCGTTCACGGGGATGACAGTCTCGACGGAAATCAAGCCGGAGAAGGAACTCCTTGCCGGCCTTGCCGATCACACGTACCAGTTCGTCATCCTGAATCACCCCTCGGACGATGCAGCGCACTACAGCGAGCCCTGCGGCTCAGAGCACCTCTGCGCCTGCCTGCCGCCCTCGCACAAGAGAGCATACGACACGTCCATCCGCTTCGATGAACTGAACGGGGAAAACTTCCTCATGATGAAAAACGTAGGCGTCTGGAGCCCGATCGTCCGCGGGAAAATGCCGAATTCGAAATTCCGCATGCAGGACGACCAGGAATCCTTCCGCGAAGTCGTGGAACACTCCTCGCTCCCCAGCTTCTCGACCGACATCAGCCTCCGCGTCGTAGGAAACTACGGAGACAGACTCTCCGTCCCCTTCTCCGACCCCGAAGCGCAGATGAACTTCTACTGCGTATGCCTCGCAGGAGACGAGACCAAGTACAAAACCTGGTTCGAAATCCTCAGAAGAAAAATGGGATGAGCGGCGAGAGACTGAAGTCTTGAAAAAAGCATCCAAACAAAAGAGCTGCAGAAATGAGAAATCATCTCCGCGGCTCTTTTTGTTGGGGGAGTGGGGCGGAGCGAGGTTTGTTTTCCTTTTGCGAAGCAAGGAAATGGTGTTAACCTTCCCAGACGGGGAAGGAGGGCCACGAAGTGGCGGTTAGGGTTGATTTCCAACGAGCGGAGCGAGGTTGTATGATTTTCAGATAGCACAAAAATATAAATATGGTAGATACTTCTCTCATCGAATTTGCCAGCACATAAAAGGGACCGTGACAAGATGACTGCACATTTACTCACAGTTTTTTTATTGCTGCCGTGATATAATAAATTAAAAGGGCTCAGGCAGGGACTTTATGCAAGCCCCATACCTATGTACCTTTAAACCGGATTAACCTATACAATCTGTTAATGTATTAGTAATTGAATGAGTCCATTCAAAAACATGTACATTGTTATCTAATCCGTTGCCACAAATTTTAAGATAAGATTGTAAGGTTATCACGTCGCGTCCGTCAAGCTTTAGAAATACTGTAACCCTTGCAAGTATCCCCTGTATGGGATAATCAAGCGTTAAACTACAACCATTAACAGACAAGATAGTTTCGCTACAACTATCGCCTGTGATTGGGTATGTAGTTTCTAAAGGCTTGAGGGCGTTTTCTATTTCTCCATCTCTCTTATATCTCTTTAGCATAATAAACTATATTTTTTCTATGTTCTGGGATCGCCGATAGAATCGGGTGTTCCAGCGCTCTCCATTTCATGGAAATTTTCAGAAAGATAAATATTTGCTCTTTACAAAAATTTTTGGACAGCGTATACTATGTCCAACCTCAAGTATGAACTAATTTCACAGCACGATTCTCTAAGTGCATGAAAGACTGGGAACGGAAGCGAGTGACAAGGCTTTTCTTCAGAGAGCTGCCGTATGGTGAAAGGCAGCGTAAGGTCCTCACAAAGTCGTCCGGGAGTTCTGGATCTGATATTTAATGTAGGATGCAGCGTTTGGCAGCGTTAGAAGGCCTTCGAGTATAGTGCGAGGTGGTACCGCGTAAAGGTTTACGCCCTGGTTAGTCTTTTCAGACTGATCAGGGCGTTTTTTGCGTAGAATGGAAGAAGAGTAGAAAGCGGTCATGTGAGGAAACAATTTCTTAGAAAGCGTCTTGCGAAAGGGGATATTACTATGGGTATGTTTAAAGGTAGTTACAAAAAAGCAGCAGCGGCAGGTTTAGCAGCCCTGGTTTTGACTGGCCTGATGGCCGGGTGCGGCATGTCTTCGGGTGGAGACAAGAAAGCGGGCGGCGCAGCCGGACAGAAAGTGGAACTGAAACTGGCTTACCAGCTTCCTTCCGATCATCATCTGTCCAAGAGCATCGAAAAGTTCGCCAAGGAGGTCAATGAACGTTCCAAAGGTTCCATTGACGTCAAAGTCTACCCGGCAGGCCAGCTTTACAATGATCAGAACATGAATGACGCACTGATGAGCGGCGGCCTCGATATCGGCATGAATTCGACGGCACGCTGGTCCATGGTTGTCCCGGCTATGAAGGTTCTGGATCTTCCTTTCGTCCTCACATCTTACCAGGCAGTCGATAACGCTCTGGACGGAGACCTGGGCAAAGCACTCTCCGAACAGCTGGAGAAGAAGGGCGTACGCCCGCTGATCTGGGCTGACTATGGTTACGTCCAGTTCACGGATAATGTAAGGCCGCTGGAAAAACCGGAAGATTTCCAGGGACTGAAGATGCGTTCCTATTCCGAAATTTCCGCTGACGTGCTGAAAGCCCTCGGTGCATCTCCGACGACCATGAGCTCCTCGGAAGTATACATGGGTATCAAGAACGGCACGATCGACGGCCAGTCCTCCGGACAGACGGCAATCCTGTCCCGCAAGATTTATGAAGTTTCCAAGTACATGACAGTCGCCAACAGCTCCTATGTCGAATACCTCGTTGCCATCAATGCGAACTCCTGGAAGAAACTGAGCCCGGATCAGCAGAAGATCATCACCGACGTTTCCAAGGAAATCCAGAATGAAATCCGCGAGGAAACCAAGGCAGAAGATCAGGAGTGCATCAAGGAACTGGAAGAAAAGGGCATGCAGGTCTATGTCGTTCCGCAGGATCAGATCCACCTCTGGCAGGAAGCTACCGCTCCTGTAGTCGCAGCCTTTGAACAGGAACAGGGCGCTGAAGGCAAGCAGCTCGTAGAAGACTGCCTGAAAGCCAGCCAGGCAGCACAGAAGTAATTTCCTTTCGTCATTTTCTCGGATGCCCCGGGGTGACCGGGGTTTTCCTTTTTCCGCCTCTGGCGGAGCCTTGCGAAAAGGAGGGCTGGCTCTTGCGTACGATTTATCATTACTTCGACAAACTTCTGGGTTATGTGACCTATACGGCAGCCGCTGTATCCGGGCTGGCGATCCTTTTGACAGCATTCATGATCTGTTATGAAATCATCGCCCGCAGCGTTTTCGGAAGCCCCACTGTCTGGGTCATGGAAATATCCACATACTTCCTCATTTTCGCCGGATTCCTCGGCATGGCATACACCATGAGGAAGAACGGCCACATCTGCGTCGATTTCCTCTACGCGCGTTTTTCCAGAAATGTCAGACGCGTACTGGATATCTTCACCTCGGCGCTTTCACTCTTTGCCATGTACGTCTGCGTCACTGAATCGACGAACTACATGCTGATGAGCTACGACATGGGCATCGTATCCCCGTCGCTCCTCCGCGTGCCGCTCTGGATTCCGCAGACCGCCATGGTCGTCGGTTTCACGCTTCTTTTCCTGGAAATACTGAACCATCTCCTCCGGGATTTCTTTGATGACGGGAAGGAGGAAAAATTATGATACTCGCAGGATTTTCCTTATTCATCATTTTCCTCCTCGTTATCGGCATGCCGGTCGCCTTCACGCTTTCCGTCGCAGGGATCCTGGGCATCATCCAGTTCGTGGATGTGTCCTTCCTCTCGCAGGTGCCGGTCATCGCGTACAAGACGCTGGACTCCTACGTCCTGACGTCCGTTCCGCTCTATATCCTCATGAGCCAGATCATGCTGACGGGCCGCGTGGGAAGCGGACTTTTCGAACTCGGCAGCAAGTGGATGGGCCACCTCCCCGGCGGCCTTGGCATCGCGACCATCTTCGCCTGCGCCATCTTTGCTGCAATTTCCGGATCTTCCGTCGCTACCGCCGTCACCATCGGCGCTATGGCCATTCCGGAAATGCTGAAGCGCGGCTATGACAGGAAACTCGTCGTCGGCTCCGTTGCCGCAGGCGGCACGCTCGGCATCCTGATCCCGCCGTCCATTCCGATGATTCTGTACGGCACGATCACCGATGAATCCGTCGGCAAGCTCTTCATGTCCGGCGTCGTACCGGGCGCGCTCCTGACGGTCCTCTTCATCTGCTACATCGTCTTTGCTTCCTGGGACAAACCGAGAGAACCAAGATCTTCTCATGCTGAAAAGATGAAGTCCCTCCGTGAAAACATCTGGGGACTCTTCCTTCCGGTCATCATCATCGGCGGCATCTACACCGGCATCTTCACACCGACTGAAGCCGCTGCTGTCGGCACCGTCTATGCACTGGCCATCACATTCTTCGTTTACAGAAGCGTCACCATCCAGGATATGCCGGCCATCCTCCGCGCGACCATCAAGACATCCTGCATGATCTTCTCCATCATGATCGGCGCCATGCTCTTCGGCTACATCCTGACTATCCTGCAGGTACCGCAGGCACTCATGAGACTCGTCACCGAAGGTGACCTGAACCGCTGGATCGTCATGCTGGGCATCAACATCATGCTGCTGATTCTTGGCTGCGTACTGGAAACCGTATCCATCATCCTCATTATCCTTCCGATGCTCTATCCGATCATCAAGGCGCTCGGCTTCGACCCCATCTGGTTCAACGTCGTCCTCCTGATCAACATGGAACTCGCCCTCATCACGCCGCCAGTCGGCATGAACCTCTTCGTCATCAAGGGGATCAGCGAAGACAGCTCCATCCAGGACATCATCGCAGGCGCTGCGCCATTTGCAGCTATCATGGTATTTGAAATCCTCCTCCTCTGCTTCGTTCCGGAAATCGCCACCTGGCTTCCTTCCGTACTGAAGTGACGGGATAAGAAAAGGAATAGAAAAGAGCCAAAGAAAACAATCATTTTCAATGGCTCTTTTTTTGTTCCGTTTTTGGAAATGGGGATGATTGAAGATTGAAATGCGTTAAAGGCTTTCCAAAGTTGGTATTTGATATGTTCATGTTTTCTGCATATAATAAAAACAAAAACAAGAAGATGAATTAATTTGTAAATTATTGCATAAATTATACAATTATCCTTCGCTTTGCTCTTGTGAATACGCTAAAAGAAAACCGAAATAGATACGCTTTTCTTTAATGAGCCACTAATAATTTGAGCAAAAACGGAGGTTTACATTTACAAAAATGCCCATTTTTGTAAATGAGATTTTTTCATTTACAAAAAAGCCACTTTTTGTAAATGAAATTGAGGGGAATTGTTCACGGGATTCAGAGGGAAATGAGGCAGGTGAATATTATGAAATATGAATCTTTATCCAAAATATATTATGTATCGCCTGATAATTATATGAAGGAATATACTTCAAGGTTTATGTTTCCATATTCGATGCACCTTGGTATCAGAATCCGGCAGTATAACAGAAAGCATGATTTTGAGGCGTTTTTTTATTATCCGAATGAGATTGCGATTCTTCTGGAAAAAATTCACAAATCTTATGAAGAGTTTCTTGCTGTTGAAAGTCAGGTGCCTCCGGTTGTATTGCATCAATTTTCCCTTCTGAGTATCTTGGACGAAGTAAAGTCTACAAATGATATTGAAGGGGTAAGAAGTACAAGGAAAGAAATAAGAGAAATCATCGATGGCGTACAACCGAGATCGGGTCGGCTGGAAAGCATCGTCAATAAATATATAAGCTTAATGACTGATACGGAGATCGATTTCAATACCTGCCAGGATATAAGGAATTTCTTTGACGATTTTGCTCATAAGGAAATTTCGAAAGAAAATCCCAATCGTCAATTAGACGGGGAAATCTTCCGGAAGGATCCGGTAGATATAGCGTCGGCTGCGGGCAAGACAATTCATCAGGGGCTGTTTCCTGAAAGTGTCATTATATCGACGATGAATGAGGCTTTGAAAATCCTGCATCGTGAGGATATCCTGGTACTCGTAAGACTTGGCTTATTCCATTACTTCTTCGCGTATATCCATCCATTTTATGATGGAAATGGAAGAACCGATAGGTTTATCACGTCGTATTTCCTGGGGAAATTTTTCCAGACGATACCCGCTTTACGGTTGTCCGTTTATATACAGAAGAATAAAAAGAAGTATTATGACCTGTTTTCTGAAGCTGACAGTGAGATCAACCGCGGCGATCTGACACCATTTATCATTGGGTTTCTGGAAATTATCCACGGTACAGTACTCGATACGATTGGTCTTTTGAGACGGAAAAATGATCAGCTGGATAAATACAAGAATCAAATCGAGAAACTGGGGCTGGAAGCATTATCGCCAACCACCCCACCGGCACCCTCGACGGCCTGGCGCTCCTGTATGCGGTATCCCGCGTGCGCCGCGATGTCAAAGTGGTCACCAACCGCATGCTCACCCACCTTGAGCCCCTGAGCTCGCTGTTTATCCCGGTAGATAATATTCATGGCCGCACCGCTAAAGCGGCGCTGCAGCAGATGGACCAGCAGCTGCAGGCCGGCGGGGTGCTGATCTTCTTCCCGGCGGGGGAAGTCTCCCGCCTCACCCGTCGCGGCATCCGCGATAAAAAATGGCACTCCGGCTTTATTAAGCTGGCGGCAAAATATCGCGCCCCGCTGCTGCCGGCGTGGATTGACGCCCGCAACAGCGCCCTGTTTTACGCCAGTACGCTGGTCTCCGACAACCTGCCGCTGCTCCTGCTGATGCAGCAGATGTTTCGCCGGCGCAACAGCAGCCTGCCGGTGCGCATCGGCCAGCAGATCCCCTGGTCGAGCTGGTTCGATGCCCAGTCCAGCGCTCGCGAGCTTACCGGCCGCTGCTATCAGCACCTTGAACAGCTGCGCAAAGGGCTGCCGGGGCGGTTTAAAACCGAAAGCGCCATCGCCCGTCCGGAAGACCGGGCGCTGCTCAAACGCGAACTGCACAAGGCCGAATGCCTGGGCCGCACCGCCGATGGCAAAGTGATTTACCTCTGGCAGCGCAACGGCCAGGAGGACGCGCCGCTGCTGCGCGAGCTGGGACGTCTGCGGGAAATCGCCTTCCGCGCGGTCGGGGAAGGCAGCGGCAAACGGCGGGATATCGACGGGTATGACGACGACTATCTGCATCTGATCCTGTGGGATGAAGAAGACCTCGAGATCGTCGGCGCTTACCGCTTTATGCCGACGGCCATCCAGCTGGCAAAGCGCGGCCTGGAGGGGATCTACAGTTACAGTCTGTTCCATTACGACGGGCGGATGGACGATGTCCTGCAGTACGGCATTGAGCTGGGGCGCAGCTTTATCCAGCCACGCTACTGGGGGCGTCGCGGGCTGGACTACCTGTGGTCCGGCATCGGCGCTTATCTGGCGCGCTATCCGCACTATCGCTATCTGTTTGGTCCGGTGTCGATTTCTGGCGGATTGCCGCCCGCCGCCCGCGATCTGCTGGTGGCGTTCTACCGGCTGTGGTTCCCGGCGACGCATCCGCTGGCGGAGTCGCGTCGCCCTTATCCGGCGTCGCTGCCCGACGTGCTGGCGCAGTTTGGCGGGGAGGATTACAACGACGACCTGGCCCGGCTGAAGTCCCTGCTCGGCAACCTCGGCTGCGCGATCC
>ERZ773148.3648-NODE-3648-length-10426-cov-4.423681_pt1 | contig 10426 bp, 7 predicted proteins | sample MGYA00580846_ERZ773148 | MGnify/ENA primary metagenome ERZ773148 (study PRJEB29015, sample SAMEA2737879) | human gut metagenome | biome: human gut; feature: human-associated habitat; material: faeces | place: China | collected 2012 ...
GCTGTCATACGACAGGGACCACACCAGTCGGCATACAAGTCAATGATGGCAGGTTTATCACCTTTATATTTCCAATCCTGAGATTTCCCATAGTCGAATACATCCTTAATGAACATATCCTTGTTCATTACGATGACCTCCCCGCTCTTAGCTTCCTTTTTTTCCGGTTCTTTTTGCTGTGCCTGAGCTTTGTCTGTGCAGGCATACGTCAGTACACTTGCAAATAGCAGAATGGCAACTGTTAAGATTTTCTTCATGTTTTTTTATTTCTTATGAATTTTGTTCGATGACAGTTTTCAGTTCGCTGCCTTTGATTACTCCGGAATGGCGCCAAACAGCTTCCCCTTTCTTGAATATAATAAAAGTAGGTACTGCCTGTATGCGATACTTGGCAGCCAGTTCTTCGTGCTGGTCAACATCGATTTTTACGATGCGGGCAGCTTCACCAATTTGACCTTTCAACTCTTCCAATACAGGATGCATAGCCTTGCATGGACCACACCAGGTAGCAAAGAAATCTACTAAAACGGGTTTTTCTGACTGTATAAGTTCTTCAAATTTTTCCATAATCTTTTCCTTTCTGTTATTACTACAAGTTTTTTTATTACTACAAAATTAGTGTTATTGTCTGTAGTTAGAAACAGTTTCGGATATGTATTGTTCACGCCCTTTTATCCTTTATGGCCGTTTTGAGCATATTTTGGCTATTTTTTAGAATACTTGTTATAATGAAACATTTTCCTATGGAAATGATTTCTTAAAAGAAACACCCCTACAGGTACTATGCAGATACTTGTAGGGGTGAATTATCGGAAGTCCGTAGGGACTTTTAGTTGCTTTTATTCCGCAATCGTCAATTCCTTAATGATGTGTGAAGCTCCGGCATACTTCTCTATGATGAATAAAGTATAGCGGATATCTACACAGGCGGCACGTTGTGATGAGGGGCGGAAAGCGATGTCTCCTGTAAGCCCTTCATAATTACGGTCGAAACCTGTACCGATCAGTTCACCTTTGGCATTGAATACCGGACTGCCGGAGTTACCACCGGTATTATCCGTGTTCACGATGAAACAGATAGGCATTTCACCGTTCGGCATGGCATAGCGACCGAAGTCTTTTGCCTGATACAACTGTTTTAGTTTTGCAGGAATCACGAATTCCCAGTTATTGGGATCTTCCTTTTCCATGGCACCTTTGAGTGTGGTGTAATAGCCATATTCCATTCCGTCCGCAGGTTCATACGGTAACACTTGTCCGTAAGTGAGACGCAGGGTAGAGTTGGCGTCCGGATAGATCGGAGTGCCTGCACTGCGTTTCATATCCATCATTCCCTTTACCCACACTTTATGTGCGGCGTTATAGTTCTTGTTGGCCTCTGCCATGGCGATGGCGGTCTGCAACAAGCCATCGGTGATGGAATGCTTGAACAACACCATCCAGTCGAAGCCCAGTTTATAAGAGCCCGGCTTGCGGATAAACTTCTCAAAGTTCTCTTTATTTCCAAAAATAGAGTAGTCGAAGCAAGCGTCCACAAAAGCATCACTATTCCCCTTGAAACGCTTATCGATCACTTCAAAGATACTGATACGTTGTTCTGCGGGGATATATTGCATGTAAGTCTGCAGCATTTTTTTGGCAACAATACGTTCCACTTCGGGGAAAGGTACGGAGGCAAAATACTTGTCTGCGGCAATCTTCAAGCTATCTGCGGCTGTTTTAATCTGCGTTTTATCCTTGCTCTTCAAGGCAGCCAGCATGGCAGAAGTATTGGGAATGCGCATGAAGTCCAATCCCGTTACCAATGCTTCCTGAATGGCTTGCTGGTGATAAAGGGCAGGGCGGCGATGTGCGACGATGTCCCGTATCTGGTCGAATGCCTTCTGATAAGAGTCGTCACCCTGTTCGCGTCCGCGGGCGAGGAGTTGCTCCTGTTGTGCCCGTTTAGTATCCAGCACTTTCAGGCGGACAAGTCCTTCGTTCATACCGATGGCATTCTTCCAATAGTTTGCAGATGAAGCATACTTGCTGGCGTAGTGAATACGTACGGCGGGGTCTTTCTGCATCTGTTCCATTAATGCTTCTTGGCGCACACCGCGTACGTGATGGCGCATGAAATTCGTAGTTTCCATACGTTCTTCCACCTCGTCGGAGATCATATAACGCCAGTTGCGTCCGGGGAATCCCATAATGAACGTGAAGTCACCTTCCTTGTAGCCGGCAAGGCTGATCGTAAGGTGTTTCTTCACCTTCAAGGGTACATTATCTTTGGAGTATTCCGCAGGTTTTCCATCCTTGTCGGCGTAAATGCGGAACAAGGAGAAGTCACCTGTATGGCGCGGCCACATCCAGTTGTCGGTATCTGCACCAAACTTACCAATGGAAGAAGGAGGTGCACCTACCATGCGGATATCACTATACGTAGTCTTGATGAACAGATAGTAACGGTTTCCGCCATAGAAAGCTTTCAGCTCCAGTTTGCGTCCCGGAGTCAGGGCAATGCCTTGTTCGGAAGAAAAACGTTCGGCCACTTCTTTCAGGTACTTGGGAGAGAGATAATTGGTACCATTCGGGTCCGGATCTATCTTCAACTGTTCGTTGACGTAATCAGTCACATCCAGTATCTCATCAATATAAGTGATGGTAAGTCCCTTACAGGGAAGTTCTTCTTCACGGCTCATGGCCCAGAAACCATCCGTCAGATAGTCGTGTTCCACCGTACTGTGTTGTTGGATAGCACCATAGCCACAGTGGTGGTTGGTCAATACCAATCCTTCGGCAGAGATGATTTCACCTGTACACCCCCCACCGAAGTGGATCACTGCGTCTTTCAGCGCAATGCCGTCGGGGTTATAAATCTGGTTAGCTGGGATTAGTAATCCCAGTTCTGTCATAGCCACTTCGTTCTGCTTCTGCAGGTCGGTCAGCATCCACATACCTTCGTCGGCAATACTCGGAAGGGTGAGAGCCAAAGCCAGTGTTGTTATTAGAGCTTTCTTCATATTGTAATAGGGGGAGATAGATCAGTTATTCAACAATTGTCATTTCATTGATCAGATGCTCGCATCCTCCCAGTTTTTCGAGGATGAACAGTACATAACGGATATCCAGATTGATGCAACGTTGCAAGTTGTTATCGAAATTGATGTCACCACTCAGAGACTCCCAGTTACCGTCGAAAGCACATCCGATCAATTCACCGTTTGCATTCAGTACCGGGCTACCGGAGTTACCACCGGTAATATCGTTCGTGCTCAGGAAGCAAACCGGCATGTCACCGTTCGGCAACGCATAGCGTCCAAAATCCTTTTTCTGAATCAGTTCCTTCAATTTGGCAGGAACTACGAATTCACGGTCTTCGGGATTTTCTTTTTCCAGAATACCGTCTGTAGTGGTATAGTATTTATAGTGTACGGCATCACGCGGATTGTAAGATTTTACATTTCCGTAGGTCAGACGGATTGTAAAGTTGGCATCCGGATAAGATGGAACAGGCTCTTTCATTTCGCCCAGACCACGGATATATGCTTTGTGCAGCAAGGTCAGTTCTTTGGAAGTGCTGTTCAAATCTTTTGCCAATGCCATCATCTTTTCAATCTTGGCATGTGAATATTGGGTTGCAATATCTTTCTCGATAGCTTTTACCGTAGGTTTCTTTAAGAACTTGTCGAAGTTAGCCTGATTGGCCAGGATGGAGTTGTCATACATAGCATCGATGTATGCATTGTAATCACCTTTGAATTCCTTTTCGATAGTCTGATAGAAAGCCGGACGCTGTTCTGCCGGAATGATTTCAGCATATACCGGGAAGATAGCTTTAGCCACTTTACGGTCTACTTCATGGTCGTAGTCTTTGTTGTGGATATCAGCAAAAACTTCTTTCAACTGTTCTATGGATTTATTGATCAGAGAGTCATTCTTTTCTTCCAGACCTTTTTTCAGGTTGTCCATAACCATGTACGGGCTACCGAATTCAATGGCGCCGCTGAATGCTTCCATCAGATAATAATACTGAGTGGTTAATGGCATCGTTTGGTTTACAATGGCATCGATCTTTTCTACTACACCTTCGTATTCCGGCTTGCCTTTGGCAAATTCTGCGAATCTTTTCTCCTGTTCTGCTTTCGTACCCAGCACATCATTATCAATGATCGCTTTGTTCATGCCGATAGAATTTTTCCAGTAGTTGCTGCTGCCGGCATATTTGTTGGCATATTGTATGCGAGTCTTATCACTGGCAGCCATCACTTCTTTCAGTACGGCAAGACGTGCGCCACGGATGGTGATACGGGGTTGGTTCTGTGCTTCCATACGTTCTTTTACTTCTGATACAGTCAGGTAGCGGCTCGTACTTCCGGGGAATCCCATAATCATTGCATAATCTCCTTCTTTCAAACCTTTGAGCGAGATAGACAAATGTTTTTTTGTTTTCAAAGGAGTATTGTTTGCGCTGTATTCTGCCGGTTCTCCGTTAGCATCCGCATAAATACGGAACATGGAGAAATCACCGGTGTGACGGGGCCACATCCAGTTATCCGTTTCGCCACCGAACTTACCGATAGAGGAGGGGGGAGCGGCAACCATACGTACATCCGGATATATTTTCTTATAAAATAGATAGAATTTGTTTCCGGCATAAAATGGAAGTGCTTGTGGAACGATTCCTTTTTTATCTTTCAGATCGCTTTTATTGTAAAGCTCGTTGGCCAGTTTCTGAAGAAAAGCACTACTGAAAGATTCAGATTCGGTAATTTCTTTAGCGGCAATCTTTGCATTGACAATATCCGTGATATCTTCGATACGTTCGATAAATGTGAACTTCAATCCCGGAGTCGGAAGCTCCTTGTCTCTGGATGTAGCCCAGAAACCGTCTGTCAGGTAGTCATGTTCTACGCTACTGTGCTGCTGGATGGAAGCATAACCACAGTGATGATTTGTCAGAATTAAACCTTCAGGTGAGATAATTTCCCCCGTACATCCTCCTCCGAAGATACCGACTGCATCTTTCAAAGAGACGCCGTTCGGGTTATATAAGTCCTGGGCTTCCAGTTTCAATCCTTGTTTTTTCATCATATCTATGGAATGTTGCTGTTGCATTAATTGCAATAACCACATACCTTCATCCGCTTTAGCGGAGCACACGATGAGCGCTGTCAGCGCTAATAAATAAAGTCTTAGTCTGTTCATTTTTTAATGATAAAATTTGAATATATGATTGTTAGTCTTCAATTTCCAATTCTCCGTTTTTCAATGCTTCCATAATATTGGCGGGCGGACGTTGGTTCATCAGTTCGTTTTTCATGTAGTCCATGTAGGGAGCTACATGTTGGAAGAACTGATAGTATCCTTTACATAAGTAATTCAACCCGGGTTCGCCGTCGGCTGTCTGGCTGAAACGGTTCTTGGGACATTCTCCGTTGCAGGCAAAAAGGAAATCACATTCTTTACATTGGGTGGGTAGAGATTGATATTTCATGTTTCCGAACTTGTGTTGACGTTCGCTATGCATCATTTCTACAAGTGTCTGGCTGTATATGTTTCCCAGTTTATATTCAGGGAATACAAAGTGGTCGCAAGAATAAACGTCTCCGTTGAATTCCATTACACCGGCATGTCCGCAAGTCTTTGCCATCGTGCATATACCGGGTTGCTCACCCATCCAGTTGGCCAGGGTAGAATCGAATATCTGCACATAGTATTTGCCTACATCTTCTTTCACCCATTCGTCAAAGAGAGTACAGAGGAAGTTCCCCCATTGTTCCGGAGTGATTGAAAAGTCAGCCAGTGTTCCGGCTTTATTTTCGGCAAGAGAAGCGAGATGACGTCCGTCTTCATGTGAAAGAATGCGTTCAACGATGGGAGCGAATTGGATATACTGACAACCGATTTCTTTGAAGAAACGATAAAACTCCAACGGATATTCGGCATTGAAGTCATTGATAACTGCCATTGCATTCCATTCTACCCCGTGTTTCTTCAGAAGATTGATGCCTTGCATCACTTTCACAAAAGAAGGTTTTCCCAATTTGTTTTTGCGATACTCGTCATGAAACTCCTGCGGACCGTCGATGGAGACACCTACCAACCAATTGTTTTCACGGAAGAATTCGCACCATTCGTCAGTGAGCATAGTTCCGTTGGTCTGGATGCAATTGTCAATCGTACGTCCATGGGCGTATTTCTTTTGTAGTTCCATTGCCTTTTTATAGAAGGAGAGCGGTCTCATCAGCGTTTCTCCTCCGTGCCAGGTGAAAAGTACCTGCGGCATGGTTTGTGAGTTAATGTACTCGTCGATAAACTTTTCCAGAAGTTCATCGCTCATTACGTGTTTCGGATTGTCTTTGTATAGGTTGGCCTTTTCCAAATAATAGCAATAATCGCATGCTAGATTACATACGGCACCTACAGGCTTTACCATTACATAAAGCGGTTTGGCAAAAGGGGCAAATGTTGATGTTTTCATGACCGCAAAATTAGATAAACTAAATGAAAAAAATAGCCTTATACCTATCTTTATAAGGATTATTAAAGAAAAGAGTCTTACAAGATTTAAATATTGATAAAATGTTTCTTTGAATTCTGAATCAGTTGTACCTTTGTGCACAGAATTTAATGAATAGATGAACGTGAATAAAATTTTGCCTTTTTTGCTTTTGCTTCCGTTTCTGGCTTCCTGTACCAGTAAGTACAAGATTGAAGGAACATCTTCAGTGAATAGTCTGGATGGAAAGATGCTGTATCTTAAATCCCTGCTTGATGGCGAGTGGGTGAAGCTGGATTCTGCTGAAGTGGTGCATGGTCTGTTTTCAATGAAAGGGAAAATAGATTCCGTACAGATGGTGACGCTTTATATGGATGAAGAAAGCATTATGCCGATCGTTCTGGAAAGTGGAAAAATAACAGTTACCATTAGCAATACGGACTTGAAGGCAGTGGGAACCTCTTTAAATAATGCGTTGTACGAGTTTATCAGCAAAAGAAACCAATTAGAAGAAAGTATCAGCGAACTGGAGCAGAAAGAAACCCGTATGGTATTGGATGGAGGGGATCTGGATGAAATTCACAGTCAGCTGGTGGTGGAAGGTGATTCACTGATGCAAGCGATGAATCAGTATGTGAAAACGTTCATTTCCGACAATTACGAAAATGTATTGGGACCCAGTGTATTTATGATGCTTTGCAGCTCTTTGCCCTATCCTATTATGACTCCGCAGATAGATGATATTATAAAGGATGCTCCTTACTCTTTTAAAGATAATAAGCTGGTAAGAGAATTCCTGTCTAAAGCAAGAGAAAACATGAAGTTGATAGAAGAACATCAACGATTGGAACAAAATGCTTCAACAAATAAGTAATACTTGAGTTTTTTGTGTATTTTTGCATAAAACTCAAGTAAAATGAAAACGACTACTGTTTCGGTATACGCCGCTTTCTTTTTTATTTTAGTCTTATCGGTTTCTTGTCGTAGAGATTCGGAGGCCCCCGATGTGGTGTTCCAGAAGATCGAAATGTGTATGGAATCTCTCCCTGATACGGCTCTGTATCTATTAAAATCAGTTCCTCATCCTGAAAAATTGCGTGGAAAGTCGCAGGCGGATTATGCGCTTTTATTAACGCAGGCAATGGATCAGAACTATGTGAAGTTTACTTCTGATTCGTTGATTGCATTGGCACTGAATTACTATACTGTAAAGCGTGGTGACTCCGCCATGCGTGCTAAAACGCAGTATTATTATGGAAGAGTGATGCGTGAACTGGGCAAAGATGAAGAGGCTTTGTCGTTTCTGTCTTCGGCAAAGGAAATGTTTGGGAAAATTCAATGTTGCAAGATGTTTGCCATGGCTACCGATGAGATCGGGATGGTGAACCGGAAAAAGAAATTGTATCAGGAGTCGTTGAGGAATTTTCAGGAGTCATACGCTATCTATGAAGAGTTAAAAGATTCTTTGGGCATTGTCAGAGCCGGGCAGAATATAGGCCGGGCTTATTTGTTTCAGAATAACTGGGATAGTTGCTATTTCTATTATAATAATGCTTTAGAATTAGCCAGAAAAAAACAGTATCCGTCTGAAGTTTCCATTTTACATGAGCTGGGTATCCTGTATCGTTCTATGGGAGAGTTGAAAAAGTCAGAGCGCTATTTCCTTGCTGCTTATGAAAAAGAAACAGATGAGGAAAGGAAATATGTAGAGTGTATGTCTTTGGGATATTTGTATATACAAATGGGGGATGTGGAGAATGCCAGAAAATATTTTAAGATGAGTGTAAATTCTTCTAAAGAGTATACCCGTATTGACGCATACAACAATTTATACTTTCTGGAAAAGGATATTGATAATTTTGAAGAAGCAATTACCTATCATGAAAAAGCAGATTCCATTGTCAGCGTATTGGATGAGGTCGATTCTTTGGAGTTGATAACAGAACTGCAAAAGCAGTATGAGAACGAAAAACTCCGGAGCGATAATTTACAAATGAAAATGCACCGTACAGTTTTTCTGTTTTGCGGTACGATTGTTTTTCTGATTGTAGCCTTCTATATGTGTTACTACTATTACAAAAGTAAGAACCATAAAAAGAAGATTGCCGAGATTGAATCCCAGATTAGAGATAATGAAGAGGAGATAAAGCGATATCAGCAGGAGATGGAAGAAATCCAGGAGTTGAAAGACCAAGTGCTGGAAGAGAACCGCATACTCGAAGAAAATCGAATGAAGGTAGGCGAGTTGAATGGAAAGATTGTGCTTTTGAGTATGCAGAACAAAACCTTATCGGGGTTGTTGAAAGAACTAGGAGGAGAGTTAACAGTCGGACCGTCTTCTGAACAGTATATATCTGCTTTTCGATTATTGCTTGCTATCAAAGAGGGAACATTAAGAGGTAAGTTGTCTGATGGAGAACGCTATAAATTGTTTAGTCTGTTTGATTTACTCTATGCTGATTACGTTACCCGATTGCTTGACAAAGCTCCTTTATTGACAAAACGTGATCTTGAAATCTGTTGCTTCCTTAAATTTGGGCTGACTAATGAAGAGTTGGCTCGTATTTTCCAGACCTCTTCCGACTCGGTAACCAAGGCGAAGGGGAGACTAAAAGGCCGGTTAGGCATTTCTTCACAAGAAGATTTAAATGCATTTTTAAGGGACTTTTGATAAATAAAAAATGAATTGTCCGGGTCAGTGACAGAATCAAAATATGTATTTTATTGAATTTTAGATCTTTACGATGAATCAGACATACTGATTTTGTCCGGGTGACTTTTTTTGTGTTTTCAGATGCATGCCGTACTTTTGACCTAACAAAAACCAAATAGCTATATGAAAAATCCTAATGAATTATCTGCTACCTCTTCATGGAGAGGTAACGAATTGCAGTTGATAGAACAGAAAGCCAACATTGTTGTCGGAGTAGCTAATTCTCGTACGCGGTTAAGGATAGGAGTTCTATTAAGTAAATATTCAGAGTATCAGGTGGATTATATATCCTCCGAGAGTGAAACAGGTAAACTGATTGAAGAAGCCGATCTAATAATTGGTGCGGGGATTACTGCCTATGAAGGGGTGTTACGCCGGAAACCGGTGATTGTAGTGGGGGATTATGGTCTTGGAGGCTTGGTCACTCCGGATACATTCCGCAAACATTATAACAATCGGTTTAGAGGAAAGATTAATGGTGCAAGAGGTGAATCTTTCTCATTGGAGAATTTAGAAAAAGAAATTCATAAAGGTTTTAATTTGACTTTTCAAGAATTGCAAATGATGTCAAACCAAACCATAACTTTGCAAAACATCTAAATATCTGAATTCCTTAATTTCTTAATTTAATAGTTTGATGCATAAAACTGGTTAGGAGTGTGGGGGTGCGTGAGCATCCCCATATTCATTTTTAGGTATAATACACAAATTACCGGTCTTGATCTTCGTTTTTCACCATTCCCTTATGTTGCTCCGGGAGGGCACTTTCAACAGCAGCGTATGCCTCTGCCATGGTTGCCTTGATATTTTCCATGCCTTTTCCTTTGGGAGGAATAGGGTCGTGAATAGTCAGAATCATGCGATGGCGATGTATCCATTTGCCTGTGCGTGGAAGGATTTCAAATGAGCCATCGATAGTGACAGGTACCACTGCCAACTGTAAATCATCCGCCAATTGGAAAGCCCCTTTTTTAAAATATCCCATGTGTCCGGTAAAAGTGCGTGCGCCTTCGGGAAAGACCACCAGAGAAACTCCGTCTTTCAACGAGTCTTTTGCCTGCCGGATGGTTTCCAAAACCTTCTTCGGGCCGGAACGGTCTACAAAGATATGTCCTGCGCTTTCACAGGCTTTTCCGACGAATGGCAATTTACGCAGACTTTTTTTCATCATCCATTTAAAGTTTCTTCCAATGAAGCCGTAGATGAGGAAAATATCAAATGAACCCTGATGG
>ERZ773148.3649-NODE-3649-length-10423-cov-3.653356_pt1 | contig 10423 bp, 12 predicted proteins | sample MGYA00580846_ERZ773148 | MGnify/ENA primary metagenome ERZ773148 (study PRJEB29015, sample SAMEA2737879) | human gut metagenome | biome: human gut; feature: human-associated habitat; material: faeces | place: China | collected 2012 ...
TTCCCGGCCTGCGTCAACCCGCGCTCCAAGCATGTGCTGCACAGCCTTGCAGACGTTAAACGACCGCATTTCCCTTTCAAGATTGCGGTCGCCACTGATCGGAACGCCTTCCATCCTGCGCTCGGCATCGTCCAGAACACGCTTGCGGCTGATATTCGCATCAAGCCGTGTAAGCTCCGTCTTCAGCTCGTCAAAACGCTGTCCCTGTTCTGGGGTCAGTTCGCCTTCCTGTTCGGCAATCGCCCGCATATCTCGGACGAGTTGTTCTCTTTTTTCAAGCATTTCGCGCATATAAAAATATTCCTTCTGTTGATAATTTTTATTTGAACAATGAGCGGCCCAGCCAATCCAAGCCACTCTTTTGGTAAGGCAATTTATTGGTGGCCCCAGTGACGGGGCCACCCTCAGGCGCGCACAGTAGGAGGTTATTTTACGATCACGCCTGAAATTTTTGAAAGGCGGCCAGCCAATCCAGCCGCCTTTTGCTCTGCGCTGCCTCAAAGGAGTAAGAAAAAGCAGTGCAGAAGCGTCACCTCTGAAATTTTCTTTTGAATGGGCGGGGCAAGCCATTTAACCCCGCCCACCCTTCTGGCTTCATGGAATGGAGGTTCAAACCATGAAGCCCGCCCCGGCTCATTGGGGCTATTTGTTCCCTTTCCTTGCCGCGCTACCGAAGGGGGAGCGAAACGGGCAGGGCAGCAAGGGAAGGGAAATTTTGTAAGTGGCCAGCCAATCCGGCCACTTATGCGCAAAGAGCGAATTTTTGCGCCGCACCTAGTAACCTGAAATGTAATTTTTCTGTCAAACGTTTTTCATTTTTTTGACTTTTGTAGTCGAATTGTAAGTCTAATGCGGGTAAAAAAAATTGCCCTAGTATCCAGCAGTTACCACTTCTGCCATTGCATTTGCAACTTGATTAAGGGAAAGAACGCCCCAAAATGGCAAAGCGTTTTGTCCTGAGAGTTCGGAAATGTGCGGGGTGTTAAACATATCTTCCTTAGAAAAGCGTTGCCACTCTCCGTCTATGTAAGCGTCCTTTCCTTTTCCAATTCTGCCCACATATCTAAAGACCGCATATTCTTCCTCAAATTCCCCTCTTTCTTCAAATACTTCGATGCAACGTTGAGCGAAAGCATTAACGCTACTTTCTAGCCCTTTTACACACATAGATTTGATAGAAAAACCAGCATTGGAAAGAATAACAAGGCAACGAAGATAAACGATTTCTTTTCCACTTAAAAAAAGAGGAGTCCCCGTTCCTACTTCTGGAAGATCAATAAAACCCTTTGCCTTCCAACTGTGAAGGGTATTGCTTTTTACCCCAAGTGCTGGCATAAAGGCTTTAGAAGGGTGCTTCCCTTCAAGAAAAGAAATGATTTTATAGCTACTCATAAAGTACATATAAATCAATTTTGGAGCTTTGTCAACCCTTGCGATTAGCTTTTTTACATTTTTGTTGAAAAAATGTTATAGCCCCACAACCAGAATAGTATTTTCATTTATATCAAGATGTTGTGGTTTTTTCTCGCGTGCGGCAAGGCCTATTGCCATTGTTAAAGCTACAATCCCGTCTATTTTCTCTTTCGAGCGTTTCTTGTTCAGCTTTCTATTTCCTGCGGGGTCACTTTCAACCACTGCATTGCTGCAATTCCATGTAAGTATTGGGTTGCCATTGTGTCGCAATTCTCCACTCAAAACAGCCTTTTCAAGAGCGTCAACGGCTGGGGCCATGTCTCTATACCCTTGGCCATGCTCAATAAGTGGCAAAGAAATGCCTTCATCTGAAAGAACAAGTTGAAGTTGCTTTATGCGCCATCTATCATAGGCAATGCCGCGTATTTCATAATCACTGGCGACCTGGGCCAAGCGGCGCACAATATACCTGTAATCCACGGTGCGCCCCGGTGTAAGCTCGAGGAATTTTTCGTCTGCCCAAACGCGATAAGGCACGCGGGCCGCGTCTTCCAGCCCGCGAATATCGGCATCAGGCAACCAGTAGAACGGCAGAACCGCACCGCCGTCTTCAGGGAAATACAGCACTAGGGCCGTAAGGTCGTTTGTTGCCGACAAATCAAGCCCCGCCCAGCATGGCCGACCGTAAAGGGATTGAACGTCAATCTCATCCCCGCAGGCCAGCCAGTCCTGACGTGAGATAAAGTGTTCCGCTGCACTTATACGCTGATTCAATTGCAAATTGCGGAAAGGGCCGACTCGCGCGGGAATGCGCTGGGCTTGATCGGCTTGCGCCTTCATGTCCGTCAGGCTCTTAAAATCGCCAAGCGCGGGATTACATGCACGCCATGTGCTTTCTGCCCAGGGATCCGCATCCATAGGCGCTGCATAAACTACGCCGTGGAAAGTTTCGTCTTCTATTTCGCCGGAATTGACCTTCTCGGCATAGTCCACCAACTCGCTCATCAAGTTCAGGTCGTCGGCCGCCTGGGTTCCTATGCAGACCGTTAGCGGTTCAGCGCGTGCGCCCATACCAGACACAAGATTATCGTAAAGATCGCGGTTCTTCCACTGCGCAATTTCATCACACACCACAAACGAGGGTGAAAGGCCATGCGCTTTTCGGGCATCGCTGGATAGGGCAGAATAGGTGCTGCCCGTTTCCAAGTCCTCAATTATCTTGTTGAATGCCTTAATATTTAAGCGGCAGGCCATCCACTCAACCCGCTCAATAATTGCCACCATCTCTTTGAAGATAATGCCCGCTTGGTTACGGTCACTTGCCGCGCTGTACACTTGGCCGCGTTGTTCGGCGCAAGGGCCGCACAAGTGGGCAAGCGCAAGCCCAGCCGCAAGCGCGGTCTTCCCTTGCTTGCGGGGCAGGCTCAAAAGCCCTGTTCTGACAAGGCGCAATCCATTACGGCACGGCCCGTAAACCCCTTGGATAAAATCCTTCTGCCATTCCCGTAATTGCATTTTTTGGCCGGCAAGTGTTCCAGATGTGATTGGTAGCTCTTCCAGAAATAGGATTACTCGATCGGGCATTGATAATTTTTTATCGCGCCATGTCCCTTTGATCCTTTGCCGTTTTGGTTTTTTTTGGGGATTTTTTTTGGCTTTTGCCCCCGGTCCTCTGAGTCCCATATATAATTTCCCTTGATATGTTTGTGTGAATATGTGATAAACTAACTATCTTCGTGGGTTCGGTGTCGGTACTACTGAAAAAGCTCTGAGAGATTTTTACTGGCAGCCCGTATAAGCCCCGATATTGTGGCAGCCCTACCCACGCATCACCTTTTTGGTCTAAAGCGCGCTCAAGCCATCCTCGCGCCACCATGCCCTATCTGGCCGTATATAGCACCTCATGCCCACGCATGGCGAGGGTCAAGCGGCATCCCGTCCAGATCGCAGCCAATTACCCGCTCTTGGTTGCGGGTCTTCAGGGCATGGCATTTCTGACACGCCGACCGCAGATTAGACAGGTCAAACGGTGCGCCCCCGTCACTGATCGCTATCCAGTGGTCAACCTCGGTTGCTGGCCGCTTCTTACCCAGTGGCAAGCAATACTCGCACAAGGGTTGCTGGGCCAGCTTCAAACGGCGCAGCCGTTGCCACCTAGCCGACTTGTAGATATTGGCGTGTTTTCCCATATATTGTGCCTAGTTATAAATGTTTTTTCGTATCAAAAACCATCTAAACCATCTAAACCAACACTTTCCGGATAAGCGAGATCGTGCGCGCGCGCGCGTGCGTGATACGCGGGAACAAAACAGATGGATTAGATGGTTAGATGGTTTTTTTACGGCTATGGGTGTCCATCTGTAGTTCACCCATAGCCGTAAAACTAGCTGTTATACTTCAAATTCATCGAAGCCATCTGGTTTGATTAGGCACACGCCGCTAAAACCTCGGTCAACCTTGATTCTTTTTTGTGGTAAACCTCGGCGGGCTATCATAGGCCCAAAGCGTCGCACGTCCCCCGGTTCTTCTCCACTGCGGCGGGCATATGCGGCCCAGCTTGCGTAAAGGTCTTTGGTGGCAGTCCATGCTTTTTTGTCGCTTGTGTCGCACTGTTCTTCAAACCAGCGTCCGAAAAGGTCTTGTGATTCAAAGTATTCATCTGTTGCGGCAAGCACTACTTCTGGACGCACAAGGCCATTAGCTTGCCAATCAAGGCAGCCATCAATTGCCCAACGCATAATACCGGGCAGTTCTGCTTTCAGTTTGCTTTCCAGTTCACTATCTGGATTGATCGGCGTATGCACAAAGGGAATGATATTAAAACGTCTACGGGCAGCCGCGTCCACGTTTCGCAGTATTGGCTGGTGGTTGCCCACGATCACCAGCTTGAATTGCGGTGTAAATTCAAAGAAGTCTTGCCGCATAAAACGGGCGCTAATCTTGTCCCCACCCGTTAGCTGTTTTATACGGCTTTCAGCCCAAGCGCGGCCGTCCTCGGTTTCAGATACGCTTACAAGCCTCGCGCCCTTCAGCATGGCAAGCTCGGTAGGGTGCTGGTCGCTGTTACTGGCCGTGAACGTAGTCATGGCCGAAGTGGTGGCATATTCTGCAAGCAAAGCAGTGAGGATATTCAGGAAAACACTCTTGCCATTCCCACCGGGGCCATAGATGAAGAACAAGGCGTGTTCTCTGGTTTGACCGGTTAGGCAATAGCCCGCCATCTGCTGCATGAAGCGTTGCAAGCCTTTGTCGCCGTCTGTGGCTTCCTCAAGAAATTGCAGCCACATAGGGCAATCTGCTTTTTCGCTTGGGGCAATTCCAGCCAGCTTTGTTATGCGCTGGGCAGGGTCGCCCTGGGCAAGAATGCCGGTACGCAGATCGACAATGCCCCCCGGCGTACCAATAAGCATGGGATCTGTATCCCATTCGTCAATCGCAACGGCCATCCGGCGATCACCCGCGGCGAATTTTAGCGCACCAGAAGCCGTAACCAACTTCCCAAAAATTGCCTTTTGCGGCTGGTTCATTTCTCGGCAAAGTTCACGCATGGCCTGAAGCGGCATCCGTGTTTGGTCTTTTTGCCAGCATTGGCCATTCCAGACAAACCAAGCCCCTGTACCATGGCAAAATGAAAACTTGTTTGCATAGCGGTCAGTAAAGGCCAGCGCAAGCAAGTCTTCTGTTAGGTCGGATTTGCCGCCTGCGTTCTGTTGTTCTGGGTATCTGGGTTCAAGTGCGCCAGCGTCCAACGCACGCTTTAACGTGTCGGCACTCTTTCGGTCTTCCCCCCAGTGGGCTGTTGGTTCTATCAGCTCGTCAAAAGCATGCTGCCGTTCGAGCTGGCCAGAACCAATAAGCTGTCCAATACGAAAGCCCACTGTATTCAGCGTGTCATTGCGTTCACCCTCGCAAGCGGCTTCAACTTTTGCCACTTCTTCAGCAAGGGCTTTCAGTCCGTATGGAGTCCCACCATTTTTTTGAGGCTGGGCTTTCGTCTTTTTTGCTTTGGGGGCTTTTGTCTTTTCGGCTTCTGCTGCTTTTCTGGCCTTCTCAATAAACCATGCAGGCGCGTCCGCTGCGTTCTTCAAATCGGCTATGAATTCCTCAAGGGGCTTTCCAGCAGTGTACTTGCCTAGATTACTGACAGAGGGGGACACGATAATAGCGCCGCCTGTGGTGCGGATATCCAAACCGGGGAGAAACTTTGACTTGTTCGACAACCCGTCAACATGCTTGAAGAAGAAATGCATCCCGCCGGATGGGGTCGTTTCACACGCAGTTACGGGTAATTTCCCGTGTTTAGCCTCAAGAGTGCGCAGCGTATCAAGGCCATCTGCATCACCTGGCTTTTTTGGCCGGTCAACGTCCAGCACAAAGAAGCCGGCTTCCGGTCCGGGGGCAAGTGCAATCCTTGCTTTGGGATGAGCCTTCCACCATTCCCGTATTTTGTCTGGGTCAGTGGAAGCATCCTTTATCCCATGTTCTGTGAAGGGGATTTTTTTCCCGTAAGCCCCAAACGGACAAACAGGATAACCAGCCTCAGCAAACGCGAGAGCAGCTGCACGCACGGGGTTGACATCTACGGCCAAGCCCTTTACGCTGCATCCCACGTTGGTTTTTTGGTTTTTTCCCCCTTCAGCATTAGCCGTGCTGGGGGGGCTTTGCATTTTACAAGCCGAATTTACAATACTAGGTGCATCTTGATACATGCTCATGTCCTTTAGAGCATGCAAACCCTATGAATTTTGGTGGTAAGCGTTTTTTGCGGGTTCTCTCAAGCCGCTAAGACGGGTTCAAATCCCGTTGGTGACGCCACTCTTCACAAAAGCGCAGAAATTTGCCCGGTTGGGCGAGCCTCTGCGCTTTTGTCTTTTTCCCAGAAAGCTCTCATGCGAGCCCGGGTTCCTGCCCGCGCGCATGGGGGCTTTTGCATTTTTGCGTTGTCGATCCGCAGGACGTCTCTTCTTTACCCAAACGGGACCACCTCTGCCTTGCGCTGCGGGTGACCAGCTATCAGGGCAACAAGGTTATGGAAGAGTCGGGACATTAACACGAGCGGAATGAGGATGCACACGAGACAGGATTTCATCGCGCTTGCCGGAATAGGCCACCATGTCCAGCTCATAAGAGACCTGGCAGTTGAGCCAGAACTCCGCGCTGTTGCCAAAGTAAGCGGCCAGACGCACCGCCGTGTCGGCGGAGATGCCGCGCTTTTCGGCGATAATGCCCTGGATGCGGCTCTGTGGCATGCCGGTGTCCAGCGCAAGGCGGGTCTGGCTTATGCCCATGGGCTTCAAAAATTCTTCATTCAAAATTTCGCCCGGATGCACGGGCAGCATGCGGTCAGTCATGGCGTTCTCCTAGTGATAGTCGACGATTTCAACGGAGTAGGCGTTCCCGTCTTTCCAGACGAAGCATATCCGCCATTGGCTGTTGATGCGGATGCTGTGCTGTCCGGCCCGGTTTCCTTTGAGAATTTCCAACCTGTTTCCGGGAGGAACACGCAAGTCGTTCAGCGAAACGGCGTTGTGCAGGACTTTGAGCTTACGCATGGCAACGCGCTGGATGTCCGGCGGCAGGCCAGCGACATGCATCCCCTGGAACAAATCCTCCGCCCGGCCGTCTTTATAGCTCATTATCATGACAACAACGTAACACTAAAAAGATGTTACTTCAAGCGTATAATTCGGACAGGGGCGGTCCCGGTTGTCCGGACAGCCAATAGCGCTTTGTTAGCTAGTTGTTTTACCTGGGGTAGTCTTGATTAGATCTGACAGTAACCCTTGAAAAAAGGCTCACGGGTCTTTGTGAGACACCGTGAGCCTTGGTGAAATTGGGGGTTGGTGGAGGCGGCATCCACCTAAAAATATGATTAACTAGTTATAATAAAAGAAATAAAATTTTTATTCATATTTACTTACTCAAATTCGTACTCAAATGAAAAATTTTTCTATTTGGTAGCGTGATACGGACCTGAGTTCGATGGCGTGATCACCCGGTCAAAGAGATCTGCTGTCTTTTGGGGGAGAAAATGCGCGAACGATTCTTGATATTCTCTAGACAGTTATTCGCGTTCTAACATGTATAACCTTCATATAGGAGTTGATAATGGCAGATCAGAAAATCGGCAGAGATGCAGGCTCAGGCAAATTCATCCCGGTTAAAGAAGCTGAAAAAAGACCTAAAACTACTGTGATTGAGACTAGTAAGAAGGATCGGAAAAAGAGCGGAAAAAAATGAGATTGGAGGCAGGGACTTGAGAAATCGAGTCCCATTTTTATTTCGGACCTTGCCAAGTCAATTGGAAGTATGTATTCTCTAAGCATACATAAGGATACATAAGAACATGCAAGGGAGTACGTATGCAACCAACGACAACGACAATCCGGCTCGACCCGGAAATACGCGTCCAACTGGATACAATGGCCGAGCAGATGGACAGGCCTCGCGCCTGGATAATCAAGGAAGCCATTGCCCAATACCTTGAGCGTGAGACATGGTATCTCGCCGGAGTACAAAAGGGAATAGATGATGCGGACGCGGGCCGGGTAATTAGTCATGAAGAAATGGGAGCGCGGCTAAAGGCGAAGGGCTTCAATGTCGCCCCGTAGCCCACTGATAATTCACTGGACTGAAGCCGCTGCGAAAGACATGGACGGCATAACTGACTATCTATTTGGCGAAGGCTTGGCTTTTGACGCGGTAGAGGACTATGTGAAGCGCATTTACAGCGCACCCCACCACCTCGCCACGCTTCCGGGTGCAGGCAAGCCGGGGAGAGTACCCAGCACCAGAGAATGGCTCGTCAAAGACACGCCATATGCACTTATTTATCGCGTACTGGCTGATAGAGTGCAGATTTTGCGCGTTATGCACGGTAGCCACCAGTTTCCAGAGCAATAAACCCGCCATGAAGCTCGCACAGGTGTCTTAGGCTCTACTTGTAAGTGCTCCTAAAAATGGGAGGATTACCGAAGTTTCTGGAATTCATTTCTACTCAAATTCTTATCAAGGCAATTGAGTACAAAGGCACTTTGGGCCGGATTCTGTCGGACAAAGAGAAAGGCCAAAACCCTTTATTTGCAAGGTGTTTTGGCCTTTTCTGTCCATCGTTGGACTGAGCTGTTGGTGGAGGCGGGGGGAGTCGAACCCCCGTCCGCGAACATTCCACACGAAGCATCTACAGGCTTAGGTCGAGTATGGCTTTCACCGTCCTGATGGCCCCCGACCAGGCGCAGGACGGCAATCCCGCCGGTAACCTCCTCGCAGAAGACCCCGGTGGGCACCGGTCTCTGCCAGCCTGATAAATGTCGCCGCACGGGGTTATCAGGCGTGGCCCCGCGCGACGTGACCGCCTAGGCGGTCTTTGCCTCGCTGTTATTAGGCAGCGTAAGCGTAGTCGTAATCGTTGTTGGCAATTACTTTTGTTGCCGCTTTTTACGAGGCCAGCGGCGCCTCGGCCTGCCGCTCCGGTTTCTACGTCCCCGTCGAAGCCAGTGCGCCCCCCAATGGGTTCTTTTGGAAGATAAGCCTCTCGCCGCCATTTGGCAAGGGCTCTTGGGGGCATTGGGTGGCGTAAGCCCGTGAAAGGCTCAACGCAGATAAAAATGTGAAAGCGATCCTTTAAGGCACATTTGATAGCGCCCCAACAGGGCGGCATTATCCGCCAGGGCGGTCACATTCTCTTCCGCAGCGGCACAGGCCTGCGCAGTCACTTCCATACCGTGGGCCAGCACGGCCAGGCGGGCCATTTCGTGAAAATGCACGCTCAAATCCTGATGTTCCGCAAACAGCGCGTAAAGCCCGGCAGCCTCGTCCTCTTCGCCTTCAACCAGCACGGCGTTACCCCCGGCTACAGAAAGGCGCAACCGCCCCTCCGGGGCAAGGCCGCGCGCCTGCATCAAGAGCGTCAGCCGGGCCAAAAAATCTTCCTGCAGGGCATCGAGGCGGGCTTCCAGGGCAGGCAGTACCAGCGGATAGATGCGGGAAAGGCTGTCCAGAGCACGCCGGGCCGCCGGGTCCAGGGGGGGCGGCGCAGCAAAGGCGTCTCCGTCCTCCGGGGATGCCGCAGCAGGGTGGCGCAGATGGAGCATATTCCGAACTTGGTTTTGACTGCTGGTAGTCACAAACGCCCCCTTGACAGTTTATTGCCGCACAATTCTCACTGGCCTGCCCCAGTTGCCGCGCGCCCGCATCTATGGGGAAAGCGGGCGGCGAAAAATGCCGCCTCAAGCCATTGGCGCAGAATAAAGCAAGATGGGTGCCAGAATCTGAAAACTCTTGCGCGGAGCGGATTTTCTAGAGAAAGTCAAAAATATGGCAACAAAGGTACTCTAGGGACGGCAAGACTTGCCGTCTGACCCGCGCCGCCTTGCCAGTTCCGGACTTTTTCCGTAGGCTTGAGGCATGGCAAAAATACGTGAAGTGTACCGCTGTTCCTCCTGCGGGGCACAGACCACGCAGTGGCGCGGGCAGTGCCCCAGTTGCCACGAGTGGAATACCCTTGAAGCTGTGACCCAGCCCAAGACCGCCGTTAGGACGCCGCACCGAACAGGTGTCGTGGGCGCGGGCGGTCGGGCCGTACCCCTGCACGCCGTGGCGGACGAAGGGCACGAGCCTTTCGGCAGCGGCCTTGCGCCGCTGGACCGCATTCTGGGCAAGGGCTTGGTGCCCGGAGCCGCACTGCTCATGGGCGGGGAGCCGGGCATAGGCAAGTCCACCCTGTTGCTGCAGGTGGCGGGCATGGTGGCGGCCGGGGGGCGTACAGCGCTCTATGCCAGCGGGGAGGAATCCTTGCCGCAGATTCGGGGCCGGGCCGAACGTCTGGGCTTGCTGGACTCCCGTCTGCTGGCCTTGGCCACCTCTCGCGTGGAAGACGTGCTGGAAGCGGCTACGGCCGCCGCGCCCGCCTTGCTGATCGTAGATTCCGTCCAGACCCTGACCAGCCTGGAGGCCCGGCAAAGTCGCCTTCCTCCGCGTGAATGACTACGCGGGTGGACGCATTGATTTC
>ERZ773148.3650-NODE-3650-length-10422-cov-4.869876_pt1 | contig 10422 bp, 8 predicted proteins | sample MGYA00580846_ERZ773148 | MGnify/ENA primary metagenome ERZ773148 (study PRJEB29015, sample SAMEA2737879) | human gut metagenome | biome: human gut; feature: human-associated habitat; material: faeces | place: China | collected 2012 ...
AACTTCCTGAACGTGCTGGAACCTTACTATAAGGGCGGCGCACGGTGTCGGTGACGGCCATGAGCTTGTCGAACTTCTCCATCCATGCCTTATCGTCAGGACGGTAGGGCGCGGCGGAGGTGTCGAGACAAGTGTTCACCCCTTGGGCATGAGCCAGGGTGAAGAGCTCCAGGAGAAAGTCTATCTGCAAGAGTGCTTCGCCCCCGCTGACGGTGATGCCGCCTTCCTGGCCCCAATAAGGTCGGAAGCGGACAGCCTGGCTCAGAAGCTCTTCCGCCGACATTTGGTCGCCCTTGTGCAGGGCCCAGGTGTCGGGATTGTGGCAGAACTGGCACCGCATGGGGCAGCCCTGCAGGAAGATGACAAACCTTACGCCCGGGCCGTCAACAGAGCCGAAGGACTCGATGCTGTGAACGTAGCCTTTCATTTACAGACGCTCGTGAGCCTGACGGGCGATGACGTCGAGCTGCTGCTCACGGGTCAGGTCGATGAACTTAACAGCGTAGCCGGAGACGCGGATGGTGAAGTTCTGATACTCCTCCTTCTCGGGATGCTCCATAGCGTCCTTGAGCTTGTCCACACCGAAGACATTGACGTTGAGATGGTGGGCACCCTGTGAGAAGTAGCCGTCCATGACACGCACCAGCGTTGTGGCGCGCTCCTCGTCGTTGTGTCCGAGAGCACCCGGAGAGATGGTCTGCGTGTTGGAGATACCGTCGAGGGCATACTCGTAAGGCAGCTTGGCAACAGAGTTGAGCGAAGCCAAGAGACCATTCTTCTCAGCGCCGTAGCTGGGGTTAGCACCCGGAGAGAGCGGTGCACCAGCCTCACGGCCGTCGGGCATGTTGGAGGTGTACTTACCGTAGACAACGTTAGAGGTGATGGTCAGGATGGACGTTGTGGGCTCAGAGTTGCGATAGGTATGGTAGTGCTTCACCTTCTCGATGAAGGTCTTGAGCAACCATACTGCAATCTCGTCGGCGCGGTCGTCATCGTTGCCATAGCGGGGGAAGTCGCCCTCTGTCTTGAAGCTCAGAGGGAAGCCCGTCTCGTCACGGATGATGTTCACCTTGGCGTATTTGATGGCAGAGATAGAGTCAACGACATGAGAGAAGCCGGCGATACCCGTTGCAAAGGTGCGGCGCACGTTGGTGTCGATGAGCGCCATCTCGGCAGCCTCATAGAAGTATTTGTCGTGCATGTAGTGGATGAGGTTCAGGGTCTTGACATAGACTCCTGCAAGCCACTCCATCATGGCGTCAAAGCGTGGCATGAACTCCTCGTAGGTCACCACGTCGCCCTCGATAGGACGGTAGGCGGGTCCCACCTGCTGGCGTGTCTTAGAGTCGACACCACCGCTGATAGCATAAGTGAGGCACTTGGCGAGGTTGGCACGGGCACCGAAGAACTGCATCTCCTTACCGGTCTGTGTAGCCGAGACGCAGCAGCAGATGGAGTAGTCGTCACCCCATACCGGGCGCATGACGTCGTCGTTCTCATACTGGATAGAGCTTGTCGTCACGCTGATCATGGCAGCATAGCGCTTGAAGGCCTCAGGAAGACGTGAGGAATAGAGTACGGTGAGGTTAGGCTCTGGCGAAGGACCCATGTTCTCCAAAGTGTGGAGGAAACGGAAGTCGTTCTTAGTCACCATGGAGCGACCGTCCTGACCCATACCGGCTACCTCCAGAGTTGCCCAGACGGGGTCGCCGGAGAAAAGCTCGTTATAAGAAGGGATGCGGGCGAACTTCACCATGCGGAACTTCATCACCAAGTGGTCGATGAGCTCCTGGGCGTCCTGCTCGGTGAGAGTGCCCTCAGCGAAGTCACGCTGGAAATAGATATCGAGGAATGTAGAGACGCGGCCCACGGACATGGCGGCACCATTCTGTGTCTTCACGGCGCCGAGATAGCCGAAGTAGAGCCACTGCACAGCCTCACGGGCGTTGGTAGCGGGCTGTGAGATGTCGAAGCCATAGTCCTGAGCCATAGCCTTCAAGCCCTTGAGGGCCTTAATCTGCTCAGCCACCTCCTCGCGCAGGCGGATAACCTCGTCAATCATCTCCTGGTCGCCGATGCGCTCGTCAAGGTCCTTCTGCTTGTCAGCAATGAGGTAGTCGACACCATAGAGGGCCACACGGCGGTAGTCGCCCACGATACGGCCACGGCCATAGGTATCGGGCAGACCGGTGAGGATGTGGTTGTGACGCGCGAGCTTCATCTCCTTGGTGTAGGCTGAGAAGACACCATCATTGTGGGTCTTGACATACTTGGAGAAGATTTCCTTTATCTTGTCGGAAGGCTCATAGCCGTAAGTGGTGCAAGCCTGCTCAGCCATACGCGAACCGCCATAGGGCATGAAAGCACGCTTCAGGGGCTTGTCGGTCTGAAGACCTACGACCTTCTCCAAATCCTTGGTGGCGGGGTCGATATATCCAGGGCCGTAAGCAGTGAGAGAAGAGACAACCTCTGTCTCCATGTCGAGGACGCCACCTTTGGCGCGCTCAGCTTTCTGAAGCTCTTTCAGCTTGCCCCAAAGGGTGTTGGTAGCATCGGTAGGACCCGAGAGGAAACTTTCGTCACCATCGTAAGGGGTATAGTTCAACTGAATGAAATCACGGACATTAATCTCATGGTTCCACTTATTGGGCTTGAAGCCTCTCCATTCTGTTCTCATGTGTGTAAATATTGGTGATGTTGAATAAGGCTTGCAAAGTTACAACAAAGATTTCAACTCTACAAGAATTTCATTACTAAATACTGCTAAATGTCATGTCGAGATTGCAATATTGCCTATTTATTGATACGTGTCAAGACGCACTGCACAGGCATGAAACAATCCTCAAAAGGCTGGCTTATCTATTTCTTACAAAGCGCTTTTCCGACAAAGTTTATAACCGCCTTTTCGTAGTCAACTCTATGGTCATGATAGCTTTTGGCATGAGCAGAGCCATGGAAGACGATGAGATATTTAGGAGCGGGCTTGGCATTATACAATGGGAAGTCCATACGTGTGGGCACAAAGGTGTCGTTACCGCCATGGATAAAAAGCATTGGTTTACGAACTTTGGCGACCTGCCTCAACGGTGAGGCCTGACCAAAGGTCCATCCATATTTCAAACCACAGAGCGCGGAAGCCGAGTAGAGCAGCGGAAACTCCGGCAGTCCAAACATTTCATCAAGCTCATAACTGAACTCGTCCCATACCGAGGTGTACCCACAGTCCTCAACGAAGCATCTGACATCTTGCATGCCTGGCGCCTCCGTCTCACCGGCAACATTCATCGTCGTGGCGGCACCCATAGAGATGCCATGAACGACGATATCGGCATGTCCTGTGCGGTCATGGTAGAGCGAGTCTGCAATGGCTATCCATCTCAACACGTCGGTGCGGTCTTTCCATCCCATCTGCATGACGCTGCCCCCACTCTTGCCATTGGCGTGGAGGTCAGGGATAAGAATATTCATGCCCATGAGGTGATGGTATATATAAGCAATGTGGAGCATATTGACAGCACAGTCGGTATATCCCGGTATGAGCACTGCCGTGCGTGGCGTATTCTGTGGAGCAGCGAGGAGCAAGGCATGGAGACGTGTGGTGTCTTCGGCAAAAAAGCGTGTATCACCGCCACGGACAGTGATATATGTATCGCGGAGAGCCTTAACCTTATACAGCGAGTCAGCCCATGGTTTTATCCATGGATAGCGCCGCAGCATGACGGCATACTGCTTAGGATAGTCACGGCCTTTGTTATGCGACGGCTTCAGCGCAAAGTTTAGTAAATAAGCACTGCCTAAGATAACTACTATGACTATCAAGCCCATGACAACAGAAAGACATCCACAGCCAAGCGCTTTGTTACTTTTCATTCTTGCCATGTAAGAATATTATTTCCACTAATCAATAATTTCATTTTATACCAAATAACTGCCACTCTGAGAATGTAATTAACATTTATTTTTCCTCTATCTCCTTCTGTATCTGCTCCAAGCTTATCTTTTTCTTCACCTTGAACTTGTCGAATCCCATGCCGTAGACGCCAATGACGGCGCTCTGGGCCACGAAGGCGTCGGGGTCTATCTCGTCGATGAGGTCGAAGATGACCGCCGACTCGCTCTTCTTGGCGATGCAGAAGACGACCTTGATGTCCTTGCCGGAATAGAAACCGTTGCCGTTGAGCGTGGAGCAGCCCCTGTCGGCAATCTTGTTGATGGCAGCGCCTATCTCCCGCCACTTGTCGGAGATGATGAAGAACTGCACCGAACGCCGCAGGGAGTTGACGATATAGTCCACGCAGAAAGAGATGATGAAGAGCAGGACATAGCCATAGAGCACCTTATCCCAGTCGCGGAGGACGACATAGCTTGACGTGATGATGGTGAGGTCGCAGAAGAGGATGACGTGGCCCAACGACACATCGCGGTATTTGTGGACCATGGCTGCCACAACATCGCTGCCACCCGTGGAGCCGCCGGCAGAGAGTCCGAGACCCACGCTGGTGCCCATGAAGACACCACCGACAATGCAAACCATAAACTTCTGGTCGCTGAGCAGGTGCACCTCCATGCCACCCAAGAGCTGGGAGACGGTAGAAGCCACCGTGAAGACGATGACGGCATAGATGGTCTTGGCGCAGAACTTCCACCCGAGGAATTTCAAAGCCGTTATCAGCAACACGGCATTAATCAGAAAGTAAGTGTTCTGGGCTGGCATGCCGGTGCCCCAATAGATGATGGAAGCGATACCCATGATGCCACCCATAGGTATTTGGTTGGGAAGAAGAAAGAGATTGTAGCCAAGGGTGCCGATGAGCATGGCGACGGTGATGATGGCATAGTCGCGGATGGTTTTGTATACAGATTTTCTGTTGCGCTGCTGCATTGCAAGGTAAACTTATAAAATTCCTATCTTTGAAGCAAAAAGATTTATCGCCCGTTGGAGCGTAAAGACTTGCCGCCCGTTGAGCGAGAAGACTTACAGACGGCAAAAATACGATAATAAATTGGTTTATTAAAGGAAATCAGGCCGTTTTTTTCGTTTTCTCGTCCCTTTGCTGTATCTTTGCACATAGAAATCAATAATAGAGTGGCCGTGCCCGTCCCGGCCGAAAAATAAGATTATAATGGATTATAATTTCAGCGAGATTGAGAAGAAATGGCAGAAGAAATGGGTCGACGACAAGACTTACAAGGTCAGTGAGGACCCTTCACGCCCTAAATACTATGTCCTGAACATGTTCCCCTACCCCAGCGGTGCGGGTCTTCATGTGGGCCATCCCCTTGGCTATATCGCCAGCGACATCTACGCGCGCTATAAGCGCCTGAAGGGCTTCAATGTCCTCAACCCCATGGGCTATGACGCCTATGGACTGCCTGCCGAGCAGTATGCCATCAAGACCGGACAGCATCCTGCCATCACCACCGAGCAGAATATCAACCACTACCGTGAGCAGCTCGACAAGATAGGCTTCTCTTTCGACTGGGACCGCGAGGTGCGCACCTGTGACCCCAAATACTACCACTGGACACAGTGGGCCTTCGAGAAGATGTTCAACTCCTACTATGACAACGACCTGAAGAAGGCGCAGCCCATAGAGAAGCTCATCGCACACTTGGAGAAGCAGGGCACAAAAGGCCTCAACGTGGCACAGGGCGACGACACCATCACTTTCACCGCTGAGGAGTGGAAGGCCATGGACGACAAGCAGAAGAGCGACGCCCTGATGAACTACCGTATCGCCTACAAGGGCGAGACGATGGTGAACTGGTGCGCCGGACTGGGCACCGTGCTGGCCAACGACGAGGTCGTCGACGGTGTCTCCGTGCGTGGCGGCTTCCCCGTGGTGCAGAAGAAGATGAGCCAGTGGTGCCTCCGCGTCTCTGCCTACGCCCAGCGACTCCTCGACGGTCTGGACACCATCCAGTGGAGCGATTCTATCACTGAGACGCAGAAGAACTGGATAGGCCGCTCTGAGGGCACCGAGGTCGTCTTCTCTGTGAAAGACTCCGACGTGAAGTTCACCATCTTCACCACCCGCGCCGACACCATGTTCGGTGTCACCTTCATGGTGCTGGCTCCTGAGAGCGACTACGTGGCACAGGTCACCACACCGGAGCAGAAGGCCGAGGTGGACAAATATCTCGACTATGTGAAGAGCCGCACCGAGCTCGACCGCATGTCCGACCATAAAGTTACAGGCGTCTTCTCCGGCTCCTACGCCGTGAACCCCTTTACAGGCGACGCCATCCCTATCTGGATTTCCGAGTATGTCCTCGCCGGTTATGGCACGGGCGCCATCATGGCAGTGCCGGCTCACGACTCCCGCGACTACGCCTTTGCCAAGCATTTCAACCTGCCCATCATCCCGCTCATCGAGGGTGCCGACGTCTCCGAGGAGAGCTTCGACGCCAAGGAGGGTATCGTGATGAACTCTCCGCGACCGGGGCATGGCAATGCCGACGGCTTCTCGCTCAACGGCTGCACCGTGAAGGAGGCCATCGCCAAGACTAAGAAATATGTCACCGAGAAGGGCATTGGCCGCGTGAAGGTCAACTACCGTCTCCGAGACGCCATCTTCTCACGCCAGCGCTACTGGGGCGAGCCCTTCCCCGTCTACTATGACAACGGCATCCCCAAGATGGTGCCTGAGGAGTGCCTGCCCGTGGAGCTTCCTGAGATAACAGAATACAAGCCTACCGAGGACGGTGAGCCACCATTGGGCCGTGCCACAAAATGGGCTTGGGACACTGTGGCCAAGAAGGTGGTGGAGAACAGCCGTATCGACAACAAGACCATCTTCCCCCTCGACCTCTACACCATGCCGGGATTTGCAGGCAGCTCTGCCTACTATCTGCGCTATATGGACCCGCACAACGACAGGGAGCTCGTGGGCAAGGAAGCCGATGAATACTGGCGCCATGTAGATCTCTACGTCGGAGGCACTGAGCATGCCACCGGACACCTTATCTACTCCCGTTTCTGGAATAAGTTCCTCCACGACTACGGTGTGAGCTGCGAGGAAGAGCCTTTCCAGAAGCTCATCAACCAGGGTATGATACAGGGCCGAAGCAACTTCGTTTACCGTGTCAACGAGCTCTCGACAGCCGACAAGCCGGTCTTCGTGAGCTATAACCTCCGCAAGGACTACAAGGATGTCACACCTATCCACGTGTGGATTAACCTCGTGAAGAATGACATCCTCGACATCGAGGCTTTCCGCAAGTGGAGCCCGGAGTATAAGGACGCAGAGTTCATCTTCGACGACGGCAGCAAGTCGGCCGACGGTGCCAACGGCAAATACGTCTGCGGCTGGGCCATTGAGAAGATGTCGAAGTCGATGTACAACGTTGTCAACCCCGACGACATCGTCCGCGACTACGGTGCCGACACCCTGCGTCTCTACGAGATGTTCCTCGGCCCTGTCGAGGCTTCCAAACCTTGGGATACCAACGGCATCGACGGCTGCTTCCGCTTTCTGAAGAAGCTCTGGGCACTCTTCTATGAGAACCGCACCGACAAGTTCCTCGTCAACGACGACAAGCCGTCGGCAGAGAGCCTGAAGAGTGTGCACAAGCTCATCAAGAAGGTCACGGGCGACATCGAGGCTTTCTCATACAACACCTCCATCTCCGCCTTTATGATTTGCGTCAACGAGCTCGGACAGCAGAAATGCCACAACCGCGAGCTCCTGAGCGACATCGTCGTCCTCATCGCTCCCTTTGCACCGCATATTGCCGAGGAGCTCTGGCATCAACTGGGCAACACCACGTCGGTCTGCGACGCCACATGGCCCACATGGGATGAGAAATATCTCGTGGAGAATGAGATACAGATGACCGTAAGCTTCAACGGCAAGGCCCGCTTCCAAAAGATGTTTGCTGCCGATGCCGACAAGAACACCATCGAGAAAGAGACCCTCGCCGACGACCGTTGCGCCAAGTACTTGGAAGGCAAGGAAATCAAGAAGGTCATCGTTGTGCCCAAGAGAATCATTAATATCGTAGTGAAGTAACAAGCAGAAGTCCGGACTTCCGGACTTCTAAGCAAACATATGACTTTCAATCAGAAAATCATCTTCAACGAGGCAAAAGACTATGTAGGCATCACCTTTGGTGTTCTCCTCTACGCTTTTGCCTTCACCCTCTTCCTGCTACCCTATCAGATTGTGACGGGTGGTGTGACGGGTCTGTCCGCTGTCATCTACTATGCCACGGGCTTCCCCATCCAAAACACCTACCTCATCATCAACGTGGCACTCCTCATCGTGGGACTGAAAGTGTTGGGCTTCAAGTTCTTGATGAAGACCATCTACGCCATCCTCCTGCTCTATGTTTCCCTGTGGTTTGCACAAGACATTATGCCGGTGGATGCCGCAGGCCACTACATCAAGATAGTCGGTGAAGGTCAGGATTTCATGTCGCTGCTCATCGGCTGCACGCTGACCGGCTCTTCCTTGGCCATCGTCTTTCTGAACAATGGCTCCACGGGAGGCACCGACATCATCGCCGCCTCGGTGAACAAATACTACAGTTTCTCCTTAGGGCAGGTGCTTCTGGCCATCGACCTCTGCATCATCGGCAGCTGCTTGTTCTTCCCGCAGTTTGGTGATATGATAGGCCGTCTCCACAAGGTGATGTTCGGTCTGTGCACCATGGTGGTGGAGAACTTCATGCTCGACCACGTGATGAACATCCGGAGAGAGTCGGTACAGTTTATGATCTTCTCGAAGAAGAGTCAGGAGATTGCCAACGCCATCGGCACACAGCTCGGCCGCGGTGTCACCATCCTCGACGGACATGGATGGTATACTGGTCAGGACATGAAAGTGCTCTGTATCCTGGCCCGCAAGCGCGAGAGCGCACCCATCTTCCGACTGATAAAGATTATAGACCCCAACGCCTTCGTCTCACAGAGCTCTGTCATCGGTGTCTACGGTGAGGGCTTCGACCACGTGAAGGTGAAGGTGTCGAAGAAGCAGAAAGAGAGTCTCTTCAACAGTTCGATGCAAGGCAATGCGCCAAGACCGGCTGGAGAGACTGACTCTGACGCTCAGAACAGCAGCGAAAACGATAAAGCTAAAGAAGAATATGAAAATAGTATTCGCAACCAACAACGCTCACAAGTTACAGGAAATCCGTGACATCCTCGGCCCTGATTTTGACATCGTCTCCCTCGCCGACATCGGCTGCCACGAGGATATTCCCGAGACAGGCTACACTCTTGAAGCCAACGCTCACCAAAAGGCGGAGTATATCTTCGACAACTACCACCTCGACTGCTTCGCCGATGATACGGGGCTCGAAGTAGACGCCCTCGACGGTGAGCCGGGCGTCCACTCTGCCCGGTACGCTGAGGGCACCGACCACGACAGCGAGGCTAACATGGCCAAGCTGCTGCGGAAGCTCGGCGACAACCCCAACCGCAAGGCACGATTCCGCACCGTCATATCGCTCATTCAGATGGAGGGCGGCAATCCCCTGTGCAGCCGCGAATACCGCTTTGAAGGCATCGTGGAGGGCCGCATCGCCTATGAGAAGCATGGCACCGAGGGATTCGGCTACGACCCCATCTTCATCCCCGACGGCTATGACAAGAGCTTCGCTGAACTCGGAGAGGACATCAAAAACAAAATCAGCCACAGAGCCCGAGCCGTGAAGAAACTCGCAGACTGGCTCATCCACGAAGAATAGTCCACGAAGAACACAGACTCGGTTTCATTGTCCACGAAGAACAAGAAAGTCTCGAAAGAGTGATTGTCCACGAAGAACACGAAAATCTCGAAAGAGTGATTGTCCACGAAGAACACAAAAATCTCGAAAGAGTGATTGTCCACGAAAAAACACGAAGGACACTGAAAAATACAACATAAGAATAATATGGAAGGGAAGATGCTATATCAAGAAGAATCCTATAATATTATAGGAGCTGCTCTTGAGGTTCACAAAAATCTTGGAAGTGGCTTTTTGGAAGGAGTATATAGCGATGCCCTTGCCATAGAATTTTCTCGAAGGAAAATACCTTATGAACGGGAGAAGAGACTCACTATTAAATACAAAGATTGCGTCCTTGGACATTATTACATCGCTGATTTCGTGTGCTACGGAAACATCATAGTGGAACTGAAAGCTTTGTCTGCTATAGACAATAGCCACTATGCTCAAGTAATCAACTATCTCAAGGCAACAGGGTATCCCCTTGGATTATTGATAAACTTCGGCGAAACCATTCTCAAAACAAAAAGAATCGTCCGATAAAGCCACAAAAGGTTCCTTTATTTTTCCACCTTTATTTTTCGTGTCCTTCGTGGACAATCCAGAAAACTCCGTGGATTTCGTGTCCTTCGTGGACAATCCAAAAACTCCGTGGATTTCGTGTCCTTCGTGGACAATCCAGAAAACTCCGTGGATTTCGTGTCCTTCGTG
>ERZ773148.3653-NODE-3653-length-10418-cov-3.345170_pt1 | contig 10418 bp, 9 predicted proteins | sample MGYA00580846_ERZ773148 | MGnify/ENA primary metagenome ERZ773148 (study PRJEB29015, sample SAMEA2737879) | human gut metagenome | biome: human gut; feature: human-associated habitat; material: faeces | place: China | collected 2012 ...
CCTGCAGCTTGTGAGCCACATCTGCAATATGGCTGTTAATATGACCGATGATGATTTTACAGCTCTTTCTTGGCCTGAGTTTGTTTCGGACATCACTGAGCCTGAGCTTATCTGCTATCTTAAAGAACGCAGGCTTTACGTTAATGAACCGATAAATGAAGAGGAGGACGACTGATATGTGTTGTTTATTCGGTATCCTTGATCATTCAAACGCTCTGCCCTATGCGGCAAAAAAATATATTCTGAAAGTGCTTTCGGAAGAATGTGAAGTTCGTGGCACCGATGCCACAGGCATAAGCTACAACAGTCACGGAACTATGAAGATATACAAACGCCCTGTTGAAGCTTCAAAGCTTCGCCTTCGTCCGTCTCACGATGCAAAGGTCATTATGGGTCACACACGCATGACTACCAAGGGCAATGAACGCAGAAACTACAACAATCACCCTTTCATCGGCTATGTCGGAGGAGTCACATTCAGTCTTGCCCACAATGGAGTTCTTTACAATGATGAAATGCTCAGAAAGGCTTATGGTCTCCCTGACACCAAGATCGAGACTGACAGCTACATTGCAGTACAGCTTATTGAAGATGCAGGGAATCTTGACATGGACAGTATTCAGCAGATGGCCGAAGCTGTTCATGGAACTTTCTGCTTCACCATTCTTAGCAGCCAAAACGAGATGTATCTTGTCAAAGGCAATAATCCTCTTGAGATGTACGACTGCGGAGGGTACTACATATATGCCAGCACTGATGAGATACTGCAGAATGTATTCAAGCGCCTGAGGATAACTGGTCAAAAGCACATTGAGCTTAAAGCAGGGACCATAACTCAGATCCATGCTGACGGCAGCATGGAAGCAAGGGCCTTTTCCATGTACGATGATATGGAAGAATACTGCTTTGGCAGCAACTATCATTTCAGCTTTCCGGAAGTGAGTGATGACTCTCAGATAGAGCAGCTTATGGAATATGCCTCCTTTTTCGGCATTGATGAAGAGGATATTCTTTTGCTTTATGACTATGGTTTTGATGAAGCTGAGATAGAAGAGCTGCTTTATGACCCTATAGCCATGCAGGACATTATTTCCGAATACAGGATCTTTGACAGAAGAATGGGGTAACTGTTTATGAGACAGCAGGAATTTACTTTCTGCTGTCTCATTAGACTATACTCAAACGGAACGTCAAAAAAGCCGCCAAAAGCGTTCCATACACATTGTTTTTTGTATTTTGGAACGTTCCGCCTAAAACTATGACCCTATTGGGAAAGACCAGCTATAAAAAGTCAATACCCTAATCCAAATTTTTAGGAAAAACAGGCTGATAAGGCTGACCGGATTTGAGGACGGAGAAAATGATATTGACTAGCTTACGGCAGATGTAGCCAACGCAGACATAGTGATGTTTGCCCTGAGCTTTCTTACGGTCGTAAAACGCTTTGATAGCGGGGTCGTGAAGAATGGCTGCGGTAGCAGCAAGCCAGATGGCACGTCTGAGGTACGGGGAACCACGCTTTGACATTCTGTTCCTTGTACCCAGAAAATTTCCCGACTGTGAGACAGATGGGTCAATACCTGCAAATGCAGCAAGCTTGTCCGCAGATTCAAAACGCTCAATATCACCGATCTCACTGAGAATAGCGGCTTTAACAAATATATCTTTAGATATTGATGTATTGATAATTTTTTATCACCTGTGATCGTTGTGATGGGAGAATTGAGCTCGGCAAGGCTTTCGGAAATCATTTCATCAAGCTCATCGATCTGATTTTCAAGAAATCTGATCTGCTCCACAAACTGCTTGAGCATAAAAGAAGCACTGTCGGTGCAAAGCAGAGCACCAAAAGAATTTCTTGCAGTTTCCTTGATTTTTTCGGCTTTATCCTGCTTGAAACGACCTTTGCTTGCTGTGCTTAACATTTCTACAAGCTTGTCGGTCTCAATGGCAAGAATATCTTCGGGCGTGTTGCAGTTTGCAAGCAGCTCCAGAGATGTTGTGCCGAATGTATCGGAAAACAATGTTGGATACTCGGGGAAAATTCTGTCGATAAGCGTAAGAGATTTACGCTTCAGATCAGAAACCATATCCACAAGATAAAAACGCTGGCGTGTCAGATCACGCAGAGCAAGCATCTTATCGTCAGATACAGAGGTTTCACAGTATCTGCCAATACGGATAACATCGGCAATGATCGCAGAATCCTTGATATCATTCTTGGTCTGACGTATGTAAAGACCTCTGAGAGCGTCGGACTGAACAGGATTGATAACATGAACAATGCAGCCCAGATCAGCGAGGTGAGTGTAAATGTTAAGCCAGTAGTGACCTGTGACTTCCATTCCGAATTCAAAATGTGAGATGTCCCGATCGATCTCTTTCAGCTTTGAAATGAAAGAATCGAATCCGACAGAAGTGTTGGGGATCTTAATAGATTTGCCGACAAGAGAACCATCTGTATTCATAACGGAAGCCTGATGAGTGTGCTTGGCAATATCAATACCAACGATAAACATAAAAGCGCAACCTTTCAAAGTCAGATCAGAAAAGGCGAAACCTCATTCCGTACAGGTCATAACCTCGTTTGAAATACGAAGACACCGAAGTAAACGGTGCGACATCCAGCTAATTCATGAAATCCTGTATGGATAAGGCTCTCACTCTTTTTAACGCAGAGAATACTGCAAGGAGAATTCCGAGAAGCCTTTGTCTGTACGAGAATATTATCTCAAAAACAAAGAGGTTTTTCAAGTAGCACGGCGAATTTTTTCGCCGCAAAATGTTGAAACTCCATTCGCTACGCTCATTCCGTTTCAACATTTTGTCACACCCTACCGAGCGTGGCGTATATCTCTCAACTTTTGTTGGGGATAACTTTATTATACGAGGAGACTTGAAAATGAGAGTGGGATATATCAGGGTATCCACCGCAGAACAGAATACTGCCAGACAAGAAGTCCTTATGGAGCAACTGGGAGTTGACAAGATATACATTGACAGAATGTCAGGCAAGTCAAAGGATAGGCCGCAGCTTAAAGATATGCTGACTTTTGTACGTGTCGGTGACACGGTGATAGTTGAATCCATCTCACGTTTTGCCAGAAACACCCGTGACCTGCTGGAGCTTGTTGATGCTCTTACCGAAAAGGGTGTGGAGTTTATCAGCAAAAAAGAAAACATTGACACCACCACTCCTGCGGGCAAGTTCAAGCTCACGGTCTTTGCTGCTGTTGCTGAGCTGGAGAGAGGTTACATTCTTGACCGCCAGAAAGAAGGAATTGCCATTGCCAAAAGCGAGGGAAAATACAAAGGACGCAGACCTGCTGAGGTCGATGAAAAGCTATGGGACTCCCTGTACTTACTCTGGTCTGAGGGCAAGATCTCCGCTGTGGAATTTATGGGCAAGATGGGAATGAAGAAGAGCACATTTTATCGGAGGGTGAAAAATGAAGAGTATATACGCTGATTGGAGTTAGAATCGAACTATTGCCGCTTAAAGTGAAACTGACTTGGAATGACTTGAAACTTACATAAAAGCCTCCAAAGTAATGTTGCTTTTATTATCCACTTACTTCCGAGGTTTACACAAATTTTAGGATAGACTCTTTAAATTATCTTTTGTTAATATGCAGATGAGACCGACTGCTTTCACAATCGGTCTCATCATTCACTCTTTTATTACACTATTCTTCATTTATACAGAATTTGGGATTGACTCTATTCACTAAAATCTTCAGCTTCATTATCAGAATTATTGCTATCTTCGTTCGCTTTTTTATAATATTCTGCTTCAGCATAAGCATCAGCAGCATTTTTAGCATTTCTTTTCCGATCCCACTCTGTCCTAAATTTATTCGCCATATCAACTGCAAGTATCCATCCGATTGCTTCGGTTACAGTGGCGGCAACACCTGCAGAAATAGCCCATCCAGCAACTGGGATAAGTTTTACTAATTCTCTACCCACAAAAGTGGATGCTGCTGCGCCAATAAGCCCCTTAGCAGCAGCTTCAGTTATTTCCTGATCAAAAATTTTACCCAAAGCTACTACCATAGTTACTTGCGCAGCAGACATAGGAATAGCATCAGCTATAGGTATTGGAATTGCACCGCACACTCCGCTTGTTGCAGCTGCAGTATGAATAGCAATATTGCACTTAGTAATCTGATCCTTGGTCATAAGCTTTCCTGCCTCAAGCCTTTTATCATGAATGATTTTTTTGTAATCGATTTTCTGCTTGTTCGACATATTAATTACCTCACTTTATTAATTGACTCATTTGCATTTTTTATTGCTTCTTTGACTTCAGAAGAGTTTGATTCAACTTCTTCAACTTCACCTGAATCATTTGTTTTAATTACTTTATAAAGGGGAACGTTGTTTAAAAAATGTAAAATCTGAACAATCCTTATATTGTTTTCAACTAATAACTTTTCATCGTCAGTATATAAATTCCAATCATTCTTATTTTCAACAAGCTCTTTAAATCTCATAACATATGTTTTATAAATGTTATTACATATATCAATTGAAACCTTTTTTATTTCATTTAGTGAAAAATTTATATCAAGCTGCATATTAATAGCATCTTGAATAATTTTTCTATTTTTCTCCATTTGTTCATGCGCTTTATCAGCTTGCTTTTTAGACATTGAACCTGCCCACGCCATAGCAATTCCTTCAACTAACACTGCAACTCCAAGTGATGCTGCATTAAGCACTAATGTGCCCAACGCTATTCCACCGCCACCAGCGTTCAATGCTCCGCCGCCTAAAGCGGCTAGTGCAGCCTTAGAAGCCGCAGCACCTGATAATTGCGATATTGCCGTTCCAGTCGATGCAGTACCAAAAGCCATAACGGCAGAAGTTGTACCGGCAGCCGCTGCAGAAGCAAATATAGATCCGCCTACTGCCCCCAATGCTGTTCCAATTATCGAATCTGCTATTACAGAAACATTTTTTATTTCTTCAAAATTAAATTCAGGTAAATCAATGTCTTCACTTGATGAAAAAGATGGCCTGTTATGAATCTTTTCAAAGTTTTTTGTAAAGACACTAAAATTCTTGGAAATGATCAATCGTTGCTTACCCAGCGATTCCAAAGAAGAATTCAAATTTTCAGAAACAGACTCAAATCTCATAAGATTTTTTTCATTTTCTTCTTTGGTATTTCTGTCAGTTGCTGCAGCATCTAACAAATCCACAATACTTTTGGCAGAAAGTGCCAAACCTCCTGCCCCGGTAATTCCACCGAACGCAAACATAAGTGCAGGTAAAAACATACTACCTCTCCTTTTTAAAAAATTAATGTCCATGAAGGATCATTCATTTTGTTTTCAAGTGTTTCATCTTCCCACAGCGATGGCAGATCCAGATCAAGTGCAGCTTGTTTTAATATACCATTTATCTCCTTATCATCCACTGCATTTTGAAGTGTCGCTGACAAATCGTAAATGTATGATATTTCATAATTAAATCGTTCAAGATCAATATGCTCCAATTCTGCACAATACTGTTTAAACAGTATCTCTTGATTTTTAAGATTTTCTGCATTGCTGCCCAATATATTTTCTATATAATTAGCGAAAGGATCATTATCAATGTAAAACAACAATGAAACCGAAAGAAGTCCGGTACATAAACATCCTGTAAAATCGGAAATAATGTCGTTAATAGTGTCAGCAACACCTATATCCGCAAGTTTAACATGTATGGCCTCCTGTACGCTCACTCCTACAATGGCTGAAGCACCAGAAGCGAGCACCTTTGCTGCCGATGTTAAGCGGTCACAAAAATATTTTTCGTTTGGATTAAACAGTATAATGCTTGTTGCTTCCACTACTGATGCCCAAGATTGTCTGATTATGCGCCCTATGTTTTCTGTTGTTGTAAACAGTGTATTGCACAATGTATTTGTTATGGAAGACATTACGCCACTCAAAAAATCCTCACCAAAGTGGAAAAGAATATCTTCATAATTCTGTTTTACACTTATACTCCATTTTTTTAAACCATTCTGTATTGCATTAAAAGACCCAGCCATAGTTTTGTCACAATGCTGCCATTCATCCCTTATGCTGAAATACAATTCGGTTATAAGGAAACCCATTGCTTGACGAAGAGCCATTTGTCCTCCTCTAAGCAAAGATTTACACGCAGCATCTTTATAAAACTGTCTGCAATTTGGATTATTGAAATCAAAATAGTATGCTTGGTTTATTTTTCGGTCATATGAGGCTTTAGCCTGATTATATTCATCTATCATGCTATTCTTAACATAATCAGGAAGCTCTGGATGAGATGCAACATAGTCAGGAATATCCTTATCTCGCATAGAACTATTCAAACTACTATTCGTAAAAGCAAGATTTTCAGGAGAATTAGCTAAATCAGGTCCATTCAGGCCAGATAATATTCTTCCTCTATCATCATGAATAGTTTTAGCCGCAAGCACATGATCTAAAGATGCTTTCTGATCTGCAGGAGCATGTTTGCTAAAGGCAATATCTTTTCCTGTATATGCGTCTTTAATCACACCACTAGTGGATTCCATCGCATTTTGTCTTGCATTATGTATAGTGGTTTGATATTTCTTGTTTCGATTATGATAATCGTTATCTTCGTTTTTGCTAAGCTCCCCTGTTGTACTTTTATGAATATAACTATATTTATTTTGCTCTATATATTCATTATATAGTGCATAATTTTTTTTGCTTTTATATGCCATTTTAGAATCTGAACCGATATTACGAACATTATGTATTGTATCCACGTCACCTCCATACTGGTCTTTTATGAAGACATCTAACCCAAATGATGTAATAATACTTCTGAAAATCACCCGCTCATATTCATACATTAACGATTCAAAAACGCTTTCTTTTGAATCAGAATAAAACTCTGGCTGAATTTCATTTACAAAACTGAAATTCTTTTTCATACACTCAAACCTCACTTCATCAGATGAACTCCTTTGATATAATTATTCCTTAAAATTAACACTATCCTTTTCTATTATAAATAAGCATTGAATTACATTTCTCACATTTAATATAAACGATTGCAATTATGCTTATATTCAATAAAAAAGGGGCAAATCACTTCCTCTTTAATGCTATTTCAATACCTCAATCATACTGCCCTGACTTCTGATCCACATATCCACCCCATCGCCAAAGACCTCAGCGGTAATAACCACACCGTCATCACGGCGCTCAATGACCTTAGCAGTAGGCAGCCTATCAAGAACAGAATCAACATTTTTACCCTTGTAAAGGAACTTTATTCGCCTGAGCTTTCCGCCGTACATAAACTGTATGCGTTTGCGAAACTCCCCTTCCTCGAATCTGTCCTTATATGGGATATCAAAATGCCTGTCCAGAACTTCAAAGCTCTGTATCCTGTCAATTCTATATATCGTAGGAAAGATGTCATCTTTGTTTCTGAATTCAGCCTCTCGGTCAATATCTTCAATAAAAGCCGTAAGGTAAAAATAAAACTCAGAAAACATTATGCCTACAGGCTGGACCACACGTTCGACAACCGAATTGTCCTGCTTTTCATAGACTATTTTAAGACACAGACGCTTCTGGACCGCTTCGCCTATATCCCACATCGAATCGACAAAATTCTTGTGGTGATTAAGCTCTGTATAATGATACAGCTCATTTGAAATAAGTTCTTTTACCTTCTGCTGATTTTTTGCCGGCACACAGCATGACATCAATTTGTGAATGATAGACATCATTTCTTTTTCGGTAAAAGCTCGGCTTTCAAGCAGAATCTTGCATACAGCAAAAATTTCACTGTTGCTTAATTCTGCCATGTCATGACTCACGAGATAATATCCGTTCAGCTCCTTGCTGTAAACCAGCTCTTTGTGTATCCCGCCCTCATCAGCATTATCCGCAAAGAAACAGCGAAGGTCCTCTATATCACGCTGTATCGAGCGCTGAGCGACACCATAATACTCTGCCTCATCAGCTTTATTTATAACCTCGCCGTTCAAAAGTTTACTGTAAATTCTGAGCACACGATTATATTTAAATCCTGAACTTAAATTGTCATTTGGCATCATATTATCTCCTTTATCAACTTGACATTTCAATTATATACCGTTATATTGCAAATTGCAATACATTTCGTCATAATTTTACATTTAGCATATTATATTTCACCAAACTTTATGAATATTGCACACATTTAAATAATCTATATTGCATTGCCCACCTGTATATCAGCCTATACAAATTATATATATAACTAAAAGATGTCTGTTCTTTTATTTATTTTACCTACATATACGTCATATATCATTGCCTATAGCAAATAATATTAAAGCCTATAGTCATTTGTTATAAACGCAAATAAGGTATAAAGTAATAGTATGTATTACTTTAATAACAGGACGGTGCAACATGGGATTTGAACGTGAAAAAATAGCCTATATAGTAGGAATGCGAATACACGATTTCAGAGTGATGAAATGCATGAGCCAAGAGGCTCTGGCATTTGAATCGGATATTCATCCTGCATATCTCAGCCAGGTCGAACGCGGGGAAAAGTGCCCCACAGTTGAGACCATCAGCAAAATATGCAGGGGTCTTAAAATACCAATGTCACAGCTTATGGACTTTTCCGTTGAGCCTGAGCCGACATCGGATGAAGCTTTTCAGCGAATAAAAACAGCTCTTTCCAAAGTGCCTGCCGATAAAGCTGTTGCCATTGCTCAGATCGTTGAGGAAATGGTAGGTATAATATGATTATTCTTTGAGCGATATATATGATAAAAACTCTTCATATGAGTTATATCCTTCATAAAGTGTTCTACGGATTACGTCATCCTCTGCCGGCTTAACATATGTATTACTGTCAATTATAGATTGTATTTTTGATTTAAATTCCGTATCATCATCGTTTTGTACTGCTTTTGCGGTATCATCAATCAGCCAGTCAAGCCTTCTTCGCGTTATCCTGCTTCTTGCAATAAACTGATTGTGAGGCTTGGTAGTATCTCTCATTATTGCAAGTGCTTCTTCCTCATCTTTATACGGAAAATCAAGATCCTCAAGCCCAAGAGAATGAGCAAACCTCTTTTCACATACTCGGCGACATTCATATTCCGTATTTGTTATTCTAACATGAACAATAGTGCAATCAACATGATACGCCTTTTGAAGGATAACACCAAGGCAGCAACACGGTGCAAAATCAGGTGTTTTATAATTATGAGCAAATATATCATCTCTAAAGTAAACATCAGTATTATCAATACTGATAGAGTACGTAGGATATTCGCCATCATCGTCATAAGACGTAAAATCAACAAATGAATCAAGAACAAAAATGTAATCCGCCCCCAAAACAAGCTTATCTTCAACAATAAGCCCATCTTTATGAAGATAAATTTTGGATGGAAAATGCATGGGGTTATAATATTTGGGACTTGGACGCTTAAAAAAATTGAACATATAAAAACCTCTTTTCGTTTTATTCTGATATTATTATACAACATGGTGATGGACACTCAGTGTCATTGTAAAACAAATTTCGGATATTATCAAATCAGCATAAGACAAATACCGTAACCCCTGTTCTCCTATCAATTCTCTCGTTATACAAACCACAAATATGTCCTCCTAAAATTTCATTTTGATTTCTTCTCAAAGGCACTAGTAATGGCAATGACAGCAGGAAATATCACTCCTGCAACGACCCAAATTATCCAACTCTGCCCCCAATTATTTGATGACAGGCTGTATCCTAAATAAACTGCCGCTGCAATTACCCAATACGCTGTATAAATAGCAGATGAAAGGGACGGCTTTTCCTTGTTCTCTTTAGAATATTCGCCCTCTTGCAACAGCTTTTCATAGCTTGCCCATATAATGCCCGTCTTGATAAAGCAACTCACGCCTACGCCCGCAATGAGAAATGAAAGAGAAAGCATGATTGTGAGGAACAGGTCGTTATCCGCGTCAATTATTGCTCCGATAAAAAGAGGAATTAGGGCAGTAACACACAAACAAGTTCCCACAATATTATGCTTCGTGTGCAAATCCTTGTATTGCGCTTTGCGCTCTTTTACCATTCCACTCACGCCGTACTCGGTTTCAAACTTCTCTTTTTCTAAATAGGCAAATGGGGCGGTTTTGCTGCCGCTTGATATAAACATTACGGCGGCTATTGCTACAAGAATGATAAGAACAATCATTCCGATTCCATTCGCAATATTTTCGTTCAAGACACCTGCTGTACTCTCGCTGATTGCACTCAATATCAAAAGGGCAATCGGAGATACGATACACAAAAAGGCGGCATACGCTATTGTTTTAGCCGTCCGCAGCTTTACGGAAAGAAAAGCGTTTGCTTCCTCCATAGATACACGCCTTAGTAACGGCGTATCATCGAACAAG
>ERZ773148.3670-NODE-3670-length-10379-cov-4.440721_pt1 | contig 10379 bp, 8 predicted proteins | sample MGYA00580846_ERZ773148 | MGnify/ENA primary metagenome ERZ773148 (study PRJEB29015, sample SAMEA2737879) | human gut metagenome | biome: human gut; feature: human-associated habitat; material: faeces | place: China | collected 2012 ...
GACCATGCGGTTCCGGTCTGCTTTTTCCATTTTTCCAAGTTCTTTTCCGCCGAAGGTGATGCTTCCCTCATACGGCGACTCGCAGAGAAAAGTCTTTCCAAGCGTTGACTTTCCGCATGCGACAGGTCCCGTTACACCGATGATCTGGCCAGGAGCCGCCTGAAACGACAGGTCATGGATGATCTCTTTTCCGTTTGGATAGGCAAAATGCAGGTGATCGACGTTAAGCTCTGCAGGTGCTGCGGCCGGAAGCTCCGGTTCGGCTTTCGAATTTTGCAACAGAGGTTTGATTCGTTTCCAGGAAACCTGCGCTTTATGTACCGCATTAAAAAGCTTTGCTGCGCTCGATGATTTGGTGGCAAGCTTCGTGTAGCAGGACAAAAATGTGATAAATACAGCAATGGTCCACGGTGTCCAACCCTCATGCAGGACGTTTCTGCCTCCAAAGTACAGGATAAACAGAATGCTCGTCATCGAGATCATATGGTAAATCGGCGGCATAGCTGTGTTCCAGATATTGGCGCGCACAGCGGCAGATTCGTAAGCCGAAAGATTCTCCTCATAAGCGGCCTTTCTGTCCTCCTCGCAGCCAAAGACACGATAGGTGATCGCGTTTGCCGCACGGTCCAGGGTTGCGGCACTTAAAGCACCCGACTGCACCTTATAGGCGGCGCCTGTTTTCTGTACAATGACCTTCATCTTTTCCGCAATCACGTAGGAAACCGGCGGGAAAATCATACAGAGAAGGGCCAGCTTCCAGTCGTACCAAAGCAGCATGCACGCATAGGCGAGAAGAGCAACACCAGTATCAAAGATTTCCGTTGTAAATTTCCGCATTCCTTCTACGCAATCGTCTACATCGAGAATGGCCTTCGTCAGTACATTTCCGGTACCTTCCGCTTCCAGCTCCAAACGGCTTTTGCGAACCAGCGTTCCGTAAAGAATCTGCTTCATATGCCGGTTGACGTTGTTGGCAAATCTTCTGACATAGAACCGTTTGAAATAGCGGGAAACCTGCACAATGCCAATACTCACGACATAGGCCGTGACCAGCATCAGCATCTGGTGGAAGGTTCCTGTGCCGCCGAGGAGATCAACCAGCTTTCCTGTCATTTTTCCCTCAAACCAGGGGCCTGCAAGAAGTCCCAGGTTATAGATGAGACCGGAAACCGCAACAAAGAAGAGAGTTTTCCATTCTTCCTGAAAGTAAGAGAGTACCCGGTTCGGGCGAAAGGATTCATCCTTCATCGCCGCTGCCTCCTTCTGCTGTTGTTTTTATTGATTTATCTGCTTTTTCCCTTAAAATTTTTGAAAGTTCCGCAAAATGATTCTGCCGTTCTTTTTTCGATTTCCAGTACAGCTTGTCCAGTGTTTCGCAGAAGCTCTCTGCCTCTTTTTCCGGAAGCTCTGTAAGCAGCCATTCGTAAAAGAATGTTTCAATTTCCGCTTTGGAATTTTTCAAGGATTCTGCTTTTTCCGTAGCATACAGAAGCTGGCTTCTGCCGTCCCACGGATTCGGTTTTCGGATCAGATATCCCTTTGTCTCAAGGCTTGCAGCGCGCCTTGCAGCGGCTCCTTTATCAATCTTTAACTGTTCGCGCACTTCCGTCTGGGTGATGCCCGGATGATGGCGCACCAGATGGATAAAGTCAAATTCTGCCGTACCGATGCCTTCTTCTTTCATTGCCTGCATCGTAAATTTCCCGGCTTCCCGCGCTATTTTTGTTATTTTCCGTTCTGTTGGATCCATTTTTCTGTTCCTCCTGTCCATTCTCGATCTGTTTCAAATAGATGCATATACAACTAATTAGATGATAGTACAACTAATTGAAATTGTCAATCTCTAGATCTTATGGTTGACGAAGTATCGTCCGAACTTTATAATAGAAGTATTCGGCTGTTAAAAACAGTCAGTCTATCAATAAGGAGATGTATCTTATATGGAAAAGAAACATACGCGCGGCAGCTTTACCGGATCGATCGGCTTCGTGCTTGCTGCCGCAGGAAGCGCGGTTGGACTGGGAAATATCTGGCGTTTCCCTTATCTTGCCGCAAAAGACGGAGGCGGAACCTTTATTTTAGTTTATATCGTACTGGCTCTGACCTTTGGATTTACCCTGCTGACAACTGATATTGCCATCGGAAGAAAAACCGGACAAAGTCCGCTTGTCGCTTACGGTAAAATTCACCCGGGCTGGAACGGTCTTGGCCTTCTCGCCAGTATCGTGCCGGTTGTCATCCTGCCTTACTACTGCTCCATTGGCGGCTGGGTATTAAAATACCTGTCTGTGTTTATCACCGGACAGGGCGCTGCCGCTGCCGAAGATGGTTACTTTACCGGCTATATTACCGGTACATGGCAGCCGATTGTGTGGTTAGGAATCTATCTTTTTCTTACCGCATTCGTTGTATATCGTGGTGTCAATAAGGGAATTGAAAACTACAGCAAAATTCTGATGCCGATCCTTCTGATTTTAATCATCGGAATTTCCATTTTTTCGCTGACACTGACCCATACCGATGCAGACGGTGTAGTCCGTACGGGACTGCAGGGTATGAAAATTTATCTCGTTCCGAATTTTAAAGGAATGACGCTGCAGAAATTTTTCACCGTCTTTGTCGATGCACTCGGACAGCTTTTCTTTTCGATCAGCGTTGCGATGGGTATCATGGTTGCCTACGGTTCCTACGTAAAAAAAGAAACAAACCTGATGAAATCGATCAATCAGATTGAGATTTTTGACACCATCGTTGCGCTGCTTGCCGGTTTGATGATCGTTCCTGCTGTATTTACCTTTATGGGAACAGAGGGTATGTCCGCCGGCCCTGGTCTGATGTTTGTCTCCCTGCCGAAGGTCTTTCAGTCCATGGGAGCAGCAGGCGGTGTAATCGGAACCATTTTCTTTCTTATGGTCTCCTTTGCAGCCATTACATCTTCCGTATCGGTCATGGAGTCCATTGTTTCCTGTATGATCGACAAATTTCACATCAGCAGAAAGAAGAGCACTGTGATTGTAACCGTTTATGCGTGCCTCGTCGGTATCATCGTATGCCTCGGCTACAATGCGCTTTATTTTGAACTGAAGCTTCCAAATGGCGCAACGGCTCAGATCCTGGATGTCATGGATTTTATCAGCAATAACCTTCTGATGCCGCTCGTTGCACTTCTTTCCTGTATTCTGATCGGATGGGTTGTAAAGCCGCAGGTCATCATCGATGAGGTGACGCTGGGAGGATATAAGTTCGGTCGAAAGAGGCTGTATATCGTCATGGTGAAGTTTATTGCACCCGTGCTCCTTGCCGCACTGCTGCTGCAGTCGTTCGGTATTTTAAACGTCTGATCACTGCGATACCAGATTGCTATGTGCTTTGCACTCACGCAATCTTCAAAAACATTCGTAATCCGCTCATTTTCCTTCGAAAAATGGCTCCTTACTTATGTTTTTGGCGAGTCAAGAGATCAAAAAAGCATGTTTTCCGGTGGCTTTTCCAGAAAACATGCTTTTTTTGTGCCTGTCTGCACATATTTCTAACAGGTGAAACCCTTACATCCTGCGAATTAACGTTCCATTTACACCAAGTATCTCTCCATCAAATTCCCGGGCAAAAAGTACTTCCCCGTCTCCTTTTACTTTTATCTCCTCATCCGATGCGTTGAGCAGAACTTCGATTTTATTTCCCTCTTCGTCTAGTTTAATATACTCTACACACCGATCATTTTCATAACCATTCGGAAAATGGAAATGCAGGCTTCTGCACACTTTTTCATTTCTTCGAAGCATGATCAGTTTCCGCATCGTTGCAATTTTTTTCTGATTCTCTTCGCTTTCAATTTCACTCCAAGGCATACATCTTCTGCAGTCCGGATCATGAGCGCCTTCCATTGCGATCTCCGTTCCATAATAAATACAGGGGCTTCCCGGAAGCGTAAAAAGGATTGCAAGCTGCTGGTAGAACTTGTCCAGATCGTGAAAACGGTTCATCAGCCTCTCGGTATCGTGGGAATCCAGGAGATTAAAAAGTACATCGTTATTTTGCTGCATATACATGGTATAGCAACGGTTTACCATATATTCAAATTCTTCTTTTTTCATTGTTTTATCAAGAAAGAAATCATGGATTCCGCTCAGCAGCGGGTAGTTCATGACAGAATCATATTCATCTCCCTGCAGCCACTGGCTTGCATCATGCCAGATTTCCCCCAGAAGATAAATATCCGGCTTTATCGTTTTTAAATGCTCCCTTATCCGCTTTAAGAACCTGTGCGACACTTCGTTTCCTACATCGAAACGAATTCCGTCGATATCAAACTCCCGTACCCAGTCCTCACAGATTTTACAGAAATACTGTATCACCTCTTCGTTGTTTGTATTCAGCTTTGGCATCCCGTCTGTAAATGCAAAGGAATAGAACCGTCGGTCTCTGGTGTCTCCCCTTTTTTGAACCTGTTCCCAGCCTTCTACCATAAACCAGTCCGCATAACGAGACTCTTTTCCATGCTCCAGGATATCTATCCACGGCTCAAATTTTCTTCCACTATGATTAAACACCGCATCTACCATAATACGGATTCCTTTTTCATGTGCTTCTCTGCAAAGCGCTTTCATCGTCTCTGCATCGCCAAAGGACGGATCTATTTTTGTATAATCGGTCGTATCATATTTGTGGTTGGATTCTGCTTTCATGATCGGATTCAGATAAATACCGGTAATCCCAAGTTCCTGCAGATACGATAATCTCTGACGGATCCCTTCCAGGTTTCCTCCGAATTTTTCTTCGTTTGTTACGGTTCCGTGATTTCTCCAGGGTGTGATATCATCTCCGTTTTTTTCCGGTGTCCCGTTGCAGAACCGATCCGGGAAAATCTGATACCAGATCGTTTCGTTTACCCATGCCGGTGTGCGATTGATATCTGCCGGGTTCATCCAGGGTACAATAAAGCACTGCTGCATACGGCCATCCATCCGGAGCTGTTCTTCTGTCAGGAAACCATCCTCAAAATAATACCAGACTTCCTTTTCCGTCCGCAGCTCGAAATAATATTTGCATCTTTTGTATTCCGGAAGAAGCGTTGTTGTCCACCAGATCTGATAAGGCAGACGTTTTTTATATATCATTTCCTCTCTTTTTCCGATCCACTTTTCTTTTCCGCCCAAAATTCCGGCTTCATAAGGATCTCCGTAATGGATAAAAACCTGTTTTACATCATATCCTGTCTTGATATTGACAATCAGTCTGTCCTCATCCAGGGCATAACTCATCTGTTCTGAAGTTTTATGGTATACACCGCTAAATTCCATCTCATTTTCCTCCCGTATAGCTCTAAAGCTGTTTTTTGCATCCTTGTAAGAAACACGATCACTTTTTGTTTCGTATTGTTTCGTAACTTTACTATAAGCCTTTTTTATTTCTTCGTCAATCAATTTCCATTTTTCCCTACGCTTTCGTAAAATTCAGATAATTTTCAGGATGATTTTTGTGCAGGATGCTTTCTTTTTCGAAACTTAACGAAACATTTCTTTTTCAAGGTATTGATTGCTTTTTATCTTATGATTTTATATAATGATACCGGGATCAAAAGGTCTTTTGACACCTATGATAGCTGGGAGTTTACATTTTTTGTTTTGTGAAAGGATTGCCGATTATGACTACCATTCAGGATATTGCTGATAAAATGGGAGTTTCCAAGAGCACGGTATCCAAAGCGCTCAATGACGCGCCTGATATCAGCGAAGCTTTACGGAAACAGGTTTTGGAAACTGCCGTGGCTCTGGGTTATACGAAGCTGCGGCGTTATAAGAAACCGACGAAAAAAGTCTGTATTATAATAGAAAAGGAGAATATGCGGTATCAGGAACCGCATCATTTTGCCTATGATATCCTGGTGGGTTTTCGTCAGATGGCAGAACCGGCCGGATTTGATGTTGAAATTGTGCCTGTTGATATTAAGACCCAAAGAAGCCAGCATTATGATGTTTTCATGCTGGAGCATGATTATATAGGAGCTTTTGTGATCGGCTTTTCCCTGAGCGATCCCTGGATTCAGGACTTTAAAATCAGCCGCACACCGGCTGTTCTTTTCGACAACTATATAGTAGGGAATCCTTCCACCGCTTATGTAGGTATTGATAATGAGGAGGGAATGGAGCTTGCCGTCTCTTATCTAGCCGGACTTGGACACCGGAAGATCGCCTATCTGAGCAGCTCCCTCGGTGCCCGGGTTCTCCAGGCACGCCATGCTGCCTTTCTCCGTTCCATGCACCAGCATGGACTGAAGACTTCTCCTGCTGCGATCGGCTGTTCTTATTATCTGTCAGAATGTATGGAAAAGCATCTTCCCCGTTTCCTGGAAAACGGAATTACTGCTATTATTTGCAACCAGGATACCCTTGCAAGTGCAACGCTCACGCAATGTCAGCAGCTGGGATTCCAGATTCCTGATGATATCAGCATTATCGGATTTGATGATCTGCCGATTGCTGCTTGTACGTCACCGCCCCTTACAACCATCAGACAAGATCGGCTGGAGCTCGGAAAAAGTGGATTTTTTGCATTGTCAAGTCTTCTCAATCGCATCCCGATCAGTACATATTTGTTGCATGCACAGCTGATTCAGCGGGAATCGACAGGAAAGGTTCCTTCATAAATTCATCTCATCAACAATATTTGCCGGTTTTGCAGTCATTTCTACCCATGCCGGAATAAAACCGCTTTTAACAGCGTTTCTTACAGATCTGACATTAGACCAGGCGGTACAGTAAAACGGTACTTTACCCCTGTTTATGATCTCTTTTGTAAGTCTGCTTGTCAGTGCAGAGGCAATCCCCTCTCGTCTGTATTCCGGCAAAACATCCACACCGATCTGCCACATATCGTCGCAATCGGCAGAACAGGCAGCAAGTCCCACCAGCGTGCTTCCGTCATATGCGCCGACGCCAAGTACATCCAGATTCTTCCGATCTTCGCAAAGCGCATTGCCCCATTCCGGTCGATACAAATCCGCAAAATCTTCCCGTGTCAATACTCGTGTCACATAGGCGCAGGAAAGAGTCGGTATCCGGCTGATGTCCGGCAGATAGTATTCTGCCATGAAACATATTTTGTGCCCTTTTTCAACTAAACGTTCATTCAGCCAATGCATGTTTGGTGTCTCAAAACAGTGGTAAAATTCGAATTTGTCTACATACGCAGACACCAGATCCATCGTCTCCGGTATGGAAGCCGCCATGATATTATTTCCATAGGAAACCAGATTGCAGGTAATAGGCTCTTTCAAATATTTGCGGGCCTTCTTTCCTAATTTTATGGGAACAACAACATTTTTGTCCGCCTTGAAATCTTCCACGCGGCATCCCATATCTTCCGCAGACTGCCTCATGGCAATCTCCATCATTTCACGATTCGTCATATGCTTTTCTCCTTTATGAGTTTGTAATAGAAACTGCTGGGCATCAGAGAAGCTCATTCCCTGCAGTTATTTTTGTGGATCAATTTATGATTATTCCTGGCTCTTTTTCATCTCTCCCTCAAATGTGTTTTCCGTCATATGCGCCCGTAGAATATGAAGCAGCACTCCCGCTGCCCGCTCCATTGCTGCCGGATCAATGGAGGAATAATTCATGACATACGTATTTTCCTGCTTTGCCGCCTCCGCTGTGTCTGCGTAATAGCCGGAGAGCGGCTTTAATTTCACACCACGGGATTTCGCCTGCGTGACAATCGACTCTTCTTTCAACTCCGTGCGAAGATGCATCAGAAAATGAACGCCGGCTTCTTCCTCCTCGATGGTCACGTAATCACCGAGCGGCTTCTTTTCGAGTGCCTGTAAAATCAGATCTCGTTTGTTCTGATAATAGTTTCGCAGCCGGTTGATATGTTTTTCGAAACTGCCATTCTCAATAAACTCTGCCAGTGTGTACTGCTCAAAGTTGGAGACGGTGCAGGAATAAAACGACAGCTCGCGATAAAATTTCTCCGCTAATGTCCGCGGAAGCACCATGTAGCTGATCCGTACCGTGGAGGCAAGTGTTTTCGTAAAGGTATTCATATAGATAACTTTGTCCGAAACGTCGATACTCTGCAGTGTCGGAAACGGCTTTCCGCCGAGACGCAGCTCACTGTCGTAATCATCCTCAATGATATAGTGATGCTCTGATTTTGCCGCCCAGCCGAGCAGTTCATAACGGCGGCTGACCGGCATGACTGTTCCGGTTGGAAAGTGATGGGACGGGGAGGTATGAATAATATCAACCGATCTTTTTTCCAGCTCCTGCACCGAAACACCGTCCTGGTCGAGCGGCACTGGCTCGTACCGCACCTTCATACTCTCATAAATCCGCGCAATTTTGTGATACCCGGGATCCTCTACTCCATAAACAAGATCGTTTCCGAGAAGCTGAATCAGAAGGTTATGCAGATACTCCGTTCCTGCACCGACAATAATCTGCTCCGGCAGCACCTGCATTCCACGAAACTCGCGCAGATATTTTGCAATCGCACTGCGCAGCTTTAAAATCCCGGCGCACGGGGAATTGATCATCAGCTGGATCCGGTTATCATTCAGAACAGCACGCACCGTCCGCGTCCAGATTGTGAACGGAAAAATTTCGCTGTCCGTCTGATTGCTGGAAAAATCCGCAAAATAGGAAGTCTCCCCGTTTGCCACCTGCAGAATCTCTTTTGGCACCGCATCCCGCATGGAATCCTCAATTTCCAGCTCAGCCGCATAAAATCCGCGCTTTGGCATGGAGTACAGATAGCCTTCCGCAACAAGCTGCGCATAGGCATTCTCGACGGTAATGACGCTGATACCCAGATTTTTTGCAAACGTCCGTTTCGACGGCAGCTTCTCTCCCGGACGGATGTTTCCCAGTAATATGTCGTTTTTGATACATTTATATAAATATTCATACAGGGAATCTGACCCTATATTGGAAAAATTATACGTCAGCATTCGACCATTCTCCTCTTATCTGACCTTACTGAATATATTTGTTTTGGCGATTTTTTTATAGTCACTTTACCAGTATACTGTGAGGCATAACAAAAGTAAAGCCAAAACAGAAACAAAATTTATCACCTGATATTTATCAGGCAGGGAGGAGATTATTATGACAGCAACAAATGAGAGATACAAACTGAACAAAGAACTGGCACAGATGTTAAAAGGTGGTGTGATCATGGATGTTACCACACCGGAACAGGCCCACATCGCAGAGGAAGCTGGTGCCTGTGCCGTTATGGCACTGGAGCGGATTCCTGCAGACATCCGTGCAGCCGGCGGCGTTTCCCGTATGAGTGATCCGAAAATGATCCGCGGCATCCAGGAGGCCGTTTCCATCCCGGTTATGGCGAAAGCGAGGATCGGGCATATTGTGGAGGCGCAGATCCTGGAAGCGCTTGGCATCGACTATATTGACGAGAGTCACCAAGAAGGGCGAGCTTAAGTGAAACGACCGTTTTTCGCCGTACTGGGCGGCATGGGCACGCTGGCCACCGAAAGCTACATCCGCTTGGTCAACCGCGCCACGCATGCCCATTGCGATCAGGATTATCTGGACTACATCGTCTTCAACGATTCCTCCGTGCCGGACCGCACCGCGTACATTCTCGGCGAATCCGACGAGAATCCCTTCCCCGTACTCGCCGACGATATCGAGAAGGCAACGGCGATGGGCGCGAGTTTCATTGTGCTCACCTGCAATACCGCGCACTATTTCTATGACGATTTCCAGGCGTTGACGACGGTGCCGATTCTGCATATGCCACGCGGCGCGGTGGCACGCATGGCTCAACGTTATCCGAAGGATCGTTTTCCGCGGGTCGGTTTCCTCGGCACCGTGGGTTCGCGCAAATCCGGCGTGTACAAGCGTGCCGTCGAAGAGGCCGGATACACGTTCGTCGAACCGACCGACGAGTTGCAGGCCCGTATCACTTCGCTGATTTATGACGATGTGAAAGGTAGTGGCGAGCTCAATCTGGAACGCTACGAATCGGTGTTGCGCGATATGCTCGATCCGGCAGGCCCCTGCGCGTGCGACACGCTGATATTGGGCTGCACCGAGCTGAGCGTGCTCAACGAGGCGTTTCCGCTGCCCCAGCTGCCGGTCATCGACGCGCAGGCCGTGCATAATGTCTATGCGGGCGATCCGAAGCGTTGCGCGCGTAGCTATTATTTGTCACGCCTATCTTCGACTGCTTAGGCGTCGGACGATAAAACAAGGTTGTGGGTGGCTTCCCATTGCCTGGGGAGCCACCCACAATCTGTTTTACATGGACGATGTACGCCGCACGTATGGCGTCATCGTCCGATGTTGTTTCGCTTCGTCACTTCGTTTCGTTTTCCGAAGCCGTTTCCGCATCCGCCGGTTCGTTGGCAT
>ERZ773148.3675-NODE-3675-length-10361-cov-3.558024_pt1 | contig 10361 bp, 10 predicted proteins | sample MGYA00580846_ERZ773148 | MGnify/ENA primary metagenome ERZ773148 (study PRJEB29015, sample SAMEA2737879) | human gut metagenome | biome: human gut; feature: human-associated habitat; material: faeces | place: China | collected 2012 ...
GATTCATTCCGTGGAAAAGGGAATCATTGAGGATGCGCTGAAAAAAACCTCTACATATGCAGAGGCTGCACGACTAATCGGTATTTCTCGACAGGCTTTTATGTACAAAATGAAGAAATATAAAATCGACGTATGAATCATTAGTCAAAAAATTTTGACACATAGGTGTCAAAATTTTTTGCGTATATGCAAAATTTTTTGGCAATTAGGAGCTGGAAGACGAACTGGCCGGCGCTCTTGCTTGGCTTAAAACGGCGGCTCAAAGACCGGCGGTGTTGCATAAAAACTCGGAATAGCAAAGAACTCTATAAAATTAGTGTAATTTTATGTTTGACGTCCTCATTCTGGCACACATTTTGCTAGTATACAAGTAGCACAACGACGCGGTCTCATTGAAGGTCGAAATCGTTGAATCTGCTTTAAAAACGAGGAGGATAATGCTAATGACAGATGTAAAACATGACATTGATGCTCTTGCTGGTGAGCGGTGGTTCCCACTCGAGACGACAATCACTGAGGATATGAGCAGTATATGGGGCGACTGGGGCGTGTGCTCAGAGGTCGATAAGCTTAAAGCAGTTTTGATGCGCCGTCCCGGAAAAGAAGTAGAGAATTTTGACTGGAAAGCCGCTCGATTCCGGGCTCCAATCGACCCCGAGAAGTTCCGTGCTCAGCATGATGCACTTGCCGATGTATACCGCGCACATGGTGTACAGGTACACTATGTCGATGAGCAGCGCGGTGACCGCCCCAACGCACTTTTCTGCCGCGATTTAGTATTCATGACACCAGAAGGCGCAATCGTTACCCGTCCTGCAACGGAAGCTCGCAGAGGCGAGGAGCGTTATGCGGCAAAGAAATTGGCCGATCTTGGTGTACCGATTATTCGCACGATTTGTGGCGGCGCGACTTTTGAGGGTGCAATGGGAATGTGGATTGATCGCCATACAGTGATTCTTGCAAGCGGTGTACGTACAAATCGCGAGGGCTATGAAATGGTTCGCTATGAGCTTGAACGTATGGGAGTAACGCAGATTATTCATATGCAGATTCCCTATGGTCATGCGCACATTGACGGATTAGTAAATATGGCAAGTCATGACGTTGCTATGATCCACGCCTCTCAGGTCCCCTATGATGTTTGTGATGCGCTGAAGAAAAAGGGAATTAAGCTACTCGAGTGTCCCTCGAGAAATGAGGCTAAGGAGACCCTTGCAATCAATTATGTTGCTATTGAACCGGGCTTGGTTGTTATGCCAGCTGGTAATCCGCGCTCACAAGAGTTACTGGAGAAAAACGGAATCAAGGTTATTCCCATTCAGTTTGATGAAGTCCTTAAGGGCTTCGGCGCTATGCACTGCTGTACCGCATTCTTAAAACGCGGTTAATATTAGCAAATGGGATATGAAAGGAGCCTCAGCAAAATGAAGACGAAGAAATATATCAGTCTCCTGATGGCTATCATAATGATGCTCAGCCTATTTGCGGGCTGCGGCAGCGAGGGCAATACCCCATCGGTGAGCGATGATAAGGACACGCTTTACCTCCGGCTTTCCTCTGCGCTCCAAAGCACCGACTGGCAACAGACCTCTGCCATGGAAGGCAATAAAATCACTTATGTTCAACTTTTTGAAGGCCTTTATGGCATTGATGAGTCTGCAGGCGGCTACTACAACCTACTGGCAAAGGATATTCAGGTCAGTGAAGATGGTCTTACCTATACCATCGAGCTTGTGGATGCCACCTTCCAGAACGGAGATCCTCTTACGGCAGAGGACGTCGTATTCAGCTATGAGCTGGCAATGCAGAATTCTAAATTCGGTTATGTGACCTCTATGATCGACTCGATCAAGGCAGACGGTGACAAAACTGTAATCATGACGCTCAAATATCCCTATTCTGCCATCTCTCACACCTTTTTTACCATTAAAATTTACAGCAAGAGAGAATATCAGGAAATCATTGATAGCGGGGTTCCCTTTGGGACCAGGCCGCATACAGCGGGAACGGGACCTTATTACGTATCTGAGTATGATGTTTCCGCCGGCGTGAAGCTGAAGGCCTATGAAAATTATTGGCAGGGCGCACCGGCAATCAAAAATGTTGAATACCGTCTTATCACCGAGGACGCTGCGGCAGTCATCGCATATGAGAATGGTGAGCTTGACTATCTCATGGATGCGCCCTTGTCCGAGTGGGAGGACATTGAATCCTCTGCCCAAGGACGTTGCACACTGGCAAAGGCGAACGATATTCAGTTTCTCGGCATCAACTATCAATCCCCGTCTAACAATGGTATTCTTGCCAATCCCAAAGTCCGTGAAGCGATATTCTATGCTATTAATAAGGAAAGCGTTGTTAAGGCTGCGACCAGCGGCTATGGTACAGTAGCATATGAATACATGGTTCCTGACTATGTAGCAACCGCTCCGCGCGCTAGTGATGGAAGGTTTAAAACCTATGACTATAATAAGGATGCCTGCCATCAGGCGTTGCTTGATGCCGGCTTTTCCGAAGAGCAGATTGCTGCGGGTATCAATGTCGGTACCATCCTGACCTACAATGCCGATACGGCACCGAAAGCAAAGGCCGCAGTTGTCATTCAGGCGTGCTTGGCCGAGAATGGTATGATCGCCAATGTTGAAATCGGCGAAACTGGTCCTGTGACAGAGCGTCTCTATGCACTTGACTATGATATGTGCGTATATTCGGACAGTGGCAACTATGATTACAATAACATTCGCCAGCAGGTTGATTCAGAGTCTGTCGGAATGTATGTTGTCTGCTATAAAGATGATAAAAACACATTCGACTGGCAAAAGATTGAGAATCTGGTTGATCAGGGTGTTCTTGCTACCGACACCAAGGAACGATATGATATTTACACTGAGCTGTGGAGCATGATTATGGACACCAAGACAATCCTGCCCCTTTATCATGGAGCCGTCGGCATTGCATGGTCTGACCGCGTAAAGATTGACAGCATTAACCCATTCTACTACCACCTGACCGATATCAGTTGGGCTAAATAAACTCTTTCCTGTAGGATAAGTGGATCAGCTATCGTTGGTCCTTAGGCTGACGATAGCTGATCTCTCAAAAAAGGGGGCAAGTATGCAGAAATACATCGCAAAGCGTATCCTATTTTTAATTCCAACCATTATCGGCGTGACTTTGATTATCTATCTGATTATGAACATAACGCCGGGAGATCCGGGACGTGCTATTCTCGGATCTGGTGTCTCTCAGGCGGATGTGGATGCATATAACCATGCGATCGGATATGACTTGCCGTTTTTTCAGAAATTTGTGAACTATCTCAGCAATATGTTTCTCCACCAGGATTTTGGCATTTCTTATGTTACCAAGCAAAATGTATTCGATGAGATATGGCCGCGGTATATTATGACATTAAAGCTGGCGTTCATTGGAATGATTCTCTCAACAGCCATCGGAATTCCTCTGGGAATCTATGCTGCTGTGAAGCAATATTCACCCATGGATACGATTTCCTCAGTTATCTCCTTCCTGTTGGCTGCTGTACCGACCTTTGTTCTCGGCCTTGTACTACTGTTCTTCTTTGCACTCAAGCTCAAGTGGCTGCCGTCTTACGGCATTCCGAACTGGACAGGCTATATCATGCCAGCACTGGCAATCTCGCTTCCCATTGCCGCACAGAATTTCCGCTTTACCAAGTCGTCTATGTTAGATGCGATTCGTCAGGACTATGTCCGAACTGCACGCGCTAAGGGTGCCAGCGAACGTACTGTAATTTGGAAGCATGTGTTGAAGAATGCGCTTCTTCCTGTTATCACACAAGTTGGCATGAGCCTCGGCCTTCTGCTGTGTGGCGCTGTGGTTGCAGAGGAGTTGTTTTCTGTGCAAGGTATCGGCAGCCTGATTGTCGAGCGTATTACTTATAAGGATGAGCCGGTCATCATTGCCGGAACGATTCTGATCTCGATCTGCTTAACCGTTGATATGCTGGTCGTGGATTTGATTTATGCGATGATCGATCCTCGCATTCGCGCCAAATACACAAAATCTGGGAGGAAGTGAGCAAATGGCGGCCCAAAAAAGCTTGAATGAAGACTACAAAAGTGACGGGAAATGGAAAGAGATATGGCGCAGATTCAAAAAGAATAAGGGAGCCGTGATTGGACTGGTGCTGCTGGTCGTGCTGACGGTGATCTTGGTGGGCGCGCCACTGTTTATCTCCTATGATAAGGCAATTACACAGAATATGGATTTAATGCTTGCAAAGCCCTCCGTAGGGAATCTTTTCGGCAACGACGGATACGGACGCGACATTTTCGCGCGTATTATCTACGGTGGACGCGTTTCCATTGCTATTGCGATTCTTGCGACGATTTCTTCATGCCTGTTTGGCAGCCTTCTCGGTGCAGTCGCTGGCTATTTTGGTGGCAAGGTAGACAGCATTATCATGCGGTCGCTGGATATTTTTATGTCGGTTCCTGACATTCTTTTTACCATGGCGGTCGTATATGCGTTGGGTGCCAGCTTTACCAATTTGATCATTGCGCTGACTTTGGCGTATTTTACCAACTATGTCCGGCTGGTTCGCTCTGAGGTACTTACGCTTTCTGAACAGGACTATGTCGAGGCGGCAAAGGCTGGCGGTTCGAGCGGATTTCGCATCATTCTCTCACATATTATCCCCAATGCAATTGGCGTTATTATTGTCAACACCACGTTGAACATCGCAAAAATTATTATCTATGAATCGACGCTGAGTTTCTTGGGCCTCGGTATGCCGGCCCCCCAGCCGGAGTGGGGGCAGATGCTTTCGGAGGCTCGCGAATTTATGAGAAAAGCGCCTCATTTGATGGCATTTCCCGCACTATCTATCATTGTTACGGCCTGCTCAGTGAATCTTATCGGCGATGGTCTGCGCGATGCGTTGGACCCGCATTTGAAGTCATAAGGTACGCCACGGGAGGGGAGCTATAATGGAAAATGAAAAAAGCCCGATTTTGGAGATTAAGGATCTTCGGGTTACTTATGAAACTGACATAGAGGTTGTGGAGGCTGTCAACGGTATCAGCTTTCAAATCGAAAAGGGAAAAACACTCGGTCTCGTCGGCGAGACCGGCGCTGGCAAGACGACAACAGCGCTGAGTATTCTTCGCCTTTTGCCGGAAACGACAGGTCGTATTAAAGGCGGAGAGATCTGCTTTGAAGGCGAAGACTTGCTCCATGTTGACGAGGAGCAAATGCGGGGCGTGAGAGGAAACCGCATCTCTATGGTATTTCAAGACCCGATGTCTTCGCTGAATCCGGTCTACACAGTCGGCGATCAAATTGGAGAGGCAATTCGACTTCACAGGCCCGAACTATCTAATGATGCCGTAGAGCAGCGAATCGACGAGATCCTCCAGTTGGTCGGCATTATGCCATCGCGAAAGCACGAGTATCCACATCAGTTTTCAGGCGGTATGAAGCAGCGCGTTGTTATCGCTATGGCGTTGTGCTGCGAGCCAGAGCTGCTCATTGCGGATGAACCGACAACTGCATTGGATGTCACGATACAGGCTCAGGTTCTGGCCATGATCGCGGAACTTCGGAGTCGGCTCGGAACCTCAATGCTGATGATTACACATGATTTGGGCATTGTTGCGCGAACCTGTGATGATGTGTGCGTGATGTATGCAGGAAAAATCGTAGAGGCTGGTACCGTAGAGGATATTTTTCTCGCGCCGTCGCACCACCCCTATACAGAGGGTCTCTTTGGTTCCATTCCAAATCTGACGACAAAGGCACGCCGGCTTAAACCTATTTTAGGTCTTATGCCGGATCCTACAAATTTACCAAAGGGATGCGAATTCGCACCGCGCTGTGAAAAGTGCATGGAGATTTGTCGAACGGAAAAGCCAAAAATATGCGGCGAGGGGAGTCATAAGCTCTACTGCCATCTATTTGATCCGGATAGGCAAAAAACAGGTGTAGGAGGGAATACGAATGGATGATAAGGGCAACGCCCCTCTGTTAGAAACAATAGACCTGAAAAAGTATTTTAAGGTGGGAGGTGGCACACTGCATGCTGTTGATTCAATCAACATTAAGCTCTATCAGGGTGAAACGCTTGGTGTTGTTGGCGAGTCAGGCTGCGGAAAGTCCACATTGGGCCGTACAATCCTCAAGCTTATTGAGCCGACCGCCGGTCATATTATCTTCGACGGAAAAGACATTACCAGCCTCAATATCCGTAAGATGCGGCCGTTGCGCCGCGAAATGCAGATCATCTTTCAAGATCCTTACTCAAGCATTGATCCACGAAAATCCGTGATTGAAACGATCTCGGAATATATGTTCATCCATAAGTCTTATCCGACGCGGCGCGAAATTATGAACCGGGCGGTTGAGCTGATGGATATGGTTGGGCTTGCCAGACGTTACGCTGATGCTTACCCTCACGAACTTGACGGAGGGCGCCGTCAACGTATCGGCATTGCGCGTGCGCTGTCGCTGCAGCCACGCTTCATCGTTTGTGATGAGCCTGTTTCTGCACTTGATATGTCAATTCAGGCCCAAATACTAAACCTTTTGATGGACCTTCAGGATGAACTAAATCTGTCCTATATGTTCGTCACGCACGATTTATCCGTTGTCAAGCATATCTCGGACCAAATTATGGTCATGTATCTAGGAACCTGCATTGAGTTTGCAAGCTCTGACGAATTGTTTCAAAAGCCGCTCCACCCTTATACAAAGGCCCTCTTGGCCGCTATCCCGGAGCCTGATTTGGAGAGTCGCAAAAAGGGTTTCCAGCTCATTCGGGGTGAGGTATCCAGCCCGATCGACCCAAAACCAGGCTGTCGATTTGCTGGCCGCTGCGAGCACTGCATGGCGCAGTGCCTTGAAAAGACACCGGAATATGTGGAGACGGAACCGGGTCACTTTGTGGCTTGCCACTTGGTGAACGGGCGATAACAATACAACTCATAGGAGAATACATAACATGATGGACACCTTGAAAATGGACATTGACGCGTTGCTCGGTGAGCGATGGTTCCCAAAGGAAACATCCTTTGAGGAGGATATTACAGAGTATTGGGGTGAATGGGGCGTTTGCTCTGAGGTTGAAACGCTGCGTGCAGTTTTGATGCGTCGCCCCGGGAAGGAAGTTGAAAGCTTTGATCCAAAAGCAGTTCGTTTTTCAGACGAGCCGATCGACGTTGAGCTTATGCGCCGACAACACGATAATGTGGCTAAGGCCTATACGGACTTTGGCGCAAAGGTTTACTATGTAGAGCATCAGCTTGAAGACAGGCCAAATGCTGTTTTCTGCCGTGATTTGATGTTTATGACGCCGGAGGGGGCAATCATTACCCGCCCCGGCATGGCAGCTCGCCGCGGCGAGGAACGCTATGTTGCCGAAGCTCTTGCTAAAATCGGAGTTCCAATCCTCAAAACAATTGCCGGTGATGGTATGTTTGAGGGAGCAAATGCTATGTGGGTCGATCGACATACCTGTGTTGTTTCAACGGGGTCACGCTGCAATCGCAGCGGCTATGAGCAGGTTAAAACTGAGCTTGAGCGTATGGGCGTTACTGTTTATCATATGCAGCAGCCGTATAGCAACATCCACATTGATGGTATTATGAACGCAATTAGTCATGACAAGGTCCTTGTTCATGCAGCGCAGGTGCCTTATGACATCATTGATATGCTCAAGAAAAAGGGCTACGAGATTCTTGAGATTCCCTCCCGCACGGAGCAATTCAGAACATTGGCATGCAACTTTGTTGCGTTGGAGCCTAATCACATTCTTATGGCACAAGGGAATCCCCGTACACAGGAAATGTTGGACAAGCATGGCGTAAATATTGATACCGTGGATATCTCAGAAATTCTCAAGGGTCGTGGTTCTCTACACTGCATCACTGCGTTTTTAAAGAGAGGATAGGGTAAGCAATAATTGGCTTGCTCACCCGTGCGCTGCAGGGATGGATTGGAGCTGCAATACCACACACAAGCACTTGGGTCGTAACCGTCAAGGCTGACGGTGGCTGAATTACGCATGGGACAATAGTGTCGGGAAGCTTCGCAGCTTCCCGACACTATAATGTTCAGGGGCGCGCAATAAACGACGATCAATGAACTGAAACACAGGTCGCCTTTTTGCTCTCATAGGTGTGAATCGTCTTGAGCACTTTTGCTACAATTTTGACCTTGGATTTAGGCACAACAGAGAAAACATTGCGGTAGAAATGCACCGTGCAGCGCTGGTATTTGTCGTCCGGGAACACCTCGCCCACGGCCTCCTTCATGCCCTCAGCGACGCCTAAAACCTCACGAAAACAATCCTATTTCACGGCGATCGCCACCAGAATCGCCACATTTTCGTACTCTCCGCCCCAGTTGCGGCGCGGGTAGATGCTCTCCATGTAGACGTATGGATAGCGCCCGCCCTGCAAGGGGCGGTTGCGCCAGTCCTCGATGTGAACGCAATCTTTCTTACTGAGGTAAAGAACATTGCCATCAATATCGGCATGGGAAAAATCCGAACCTGCCGTTTACACTGATTGACGAGGGTAATACAGCTTCTGCCAATACTGCTGCCCTCTATACAGATTCACTTACCGGCGGTTCAAACTGGTATAAGGACATTTCTAGCATGAAGGTTCTGGACATAGGTAACAAACGAAAAGGTTATTACCTCAATGGTTTGAAAGGCCGCAATAGGCAAAACCTTAGAGCTAAAATCTGTCAAATAGTTATCTGCTTTTTATCGAAGTGCTCGAGCATTGCTTGGGCGTTTCAGTCTGTTAAAAAACAGCATTGGCTGAACTTCGCAGGTAGCGGTGTTGGTTTACTTTGTAGGCCTTATTATATAGGTGAAAACTCAAGGGTTCCGTCAATACACCATTTATACGGCAGCAATACGACTTTGCCGAAATCATGAACCGATGATACGCACGGAATATGTACACAATACGCATTATGAAAATCTGCCGCAGCCTGATGAGACACCACATTTTGAAAATTTATTGCTTGACATATACCGTATCTTGTGGTATACAAAAATTGTAATTGATTCTATGCACGCTTTCCTCCTCGGAGGGGTAGGCCGTCTGGTCTATGTGCGGAGAAATCCGCCTGTGTACGTAGTTAGGTTTGTACGTTATGTAGTTACTACTATAGGGGATTATTATGCCCTTTTGAGGAGCAGATTTGCTCTATGTTTGTCAGGAATTTTGCTGAGTGGATTTGCAGCTACTCGGCATATTGGAAAGAGATGAACGGTCTTTTTAGGTCAGTTCGTCTCTTTTTGTATGCGCAGACTATGGAAAAACTCCAACTATACAGTCATCAAAAGCTCTGTTACAATAGCCTTGTATCGGAGCTTCGCGGTGTACTGGGCAGGAAATATCTGCTCGCCGCGATGCTTCCTCAGGGCGGAGTAAGTGAGGGCGGAGTAAGTTAGGGAGGAACGGCGACTGTAGTGGGACAAGTGCGCCCATTCGTCTGAAAAAAGAAGATTGGAAAGAGAAACGATTCCGCAGAAACCTTAACCGTTTTCGGCGGTATAACACTTAAAACGATAAGAAGTAATTTCGCGGTGGGCGCTCGCGCTGTGCCGCTGAAGCAAAGAGATGAAGCAGACATCCGGTCTGCCGCGTCTCTTTTTGTGCTTTTGTATGGAGCCTCGCTCGTTGGAGCAGCCGCCGGTCCTGCCAGCCGGGGGCCACGAGGCCACAGGAAGGTCAAGCAGTTAAAAGAAAGAACGGATTCCTCTCAGATCGGGGCGGTTTGAGGATACAGGAGAAAGCGCCTCACGAGACCTCGGCAAAGGTCTCACCCCTGCGCCCGGGCAGCGTGCCCGAACCGGCGGCGCAGGAACCGCACACCCCCGATCCGCAGCCGGTGCGGATCAAAGAACACCGGCATCTGCTTCCGATTTGTCAGCAGCTGCAGCCGAGTTCAGCGGTCTGGTGTTCACCGCCGCCATCGCAGATGGCAGGGCGCACGCCCCATGCGGTATCGTACTGACCGAGGCAAAAGTAAAAAGAGACAGGTTCTTGGCCGCACCGCAAAACGGTAGACGCCGCAAGGCTTTTTCACCGTTCAAGGGCCTCCGTTCCGCGGAAAGGAAGCGGAAACGGAACCATTTGCCAACGGGTAAAGTGCGCCCATCTGAACACGATAACGACTAAGGAGATCTACATATATGGCTACTATTCAAAGCAAAGGGATATTCCTCTCCCTTGTCGCCCAGTTGGACAAGCTGGCACGGCACAATCGACAAGGCAGCTTTCGTACCAAGGAGCGCTACTATGAGGCGTGCAAACGATTCTGCGCTTACCTCGCCGCAGAGTACCATCTGCAAAAGCTGAAGA
>ERZ773148.3684-NODE-3684-length-10341-cov-3.226133_pt1 | contig 10341 bp, 11 predicted proteins | sample MGYA00580846_ERZ773148 | MGnify/ENA primary metagenome ERZ773148 (study PRJEB29015, sample SAMEA2737879) | human gut metagenome | biome: human gut; feature: human-associated habitat; material: faeces | place: China | collected 2012 ...
ATGATCCTGCGCCGGGTGAAGAATATCCTCATGCTGTACGCCAAGCAAAAGCGGCGATCTGTACCTGATGGGCCTCACTGGGCTCCACTAGCGGCAGGCGGCACACGCCGGCCTCCCAGCCCAGCAGATTCATTGCATACTTGACCGGGATGGGATTCACTTCGCAGAACAGTGCATCGGACAGCGGCAGCATCTCCAGCTGCAACTCGCGTGCCTTTGCGGTATCACCGTCAAAGAATGCCTTGCAGCAGTTGTGCACCAGCTCCGGTTTGACGTTGGAAACAACACTGATGACGCCCTTGCCGCCCAGGGCCATAAGGGGCAGGGCGGTGAAGTCGTCGCCGGAGAGCACGCAGAAGCCTTCGGGGCAGCTTTCAAGGATGCGGCTGGCCTGGGACATGTCGCCGGTGGCTTCCTTGACGCCCACGATGTTGGAAAAGTCGTGGGCCAGACGGGCCAGGGTGGGGGGCAGCAGATTGCAGCCGGTGCGTCCGGGCACGTTGTAGGGCACCAGAGGCAGATCCACGGCTTTGGCAATGGCCTTGTAGTGCTGGTAAAGGCCTTCCTGGGTGGGTTTGTTATAGTAGGGGGTGATAAGCAGCGCCCCGTCGGCCCCGGCTTTTTTGGCGAAGCGGGCCAGGCGGATGGCTTCGGTGGTGTTGTTGGAGCCAGCCCCGGCCAGCACGGGCACGCGGCCCTTGGCCTGATCAATGCAGATTTCGATGACCCGTTCGTGTTCCTCATGGCTGAGGGTGGCGGATTCGCCGGTAGTGCCGCAGGGCACCAAGCCATGGATGCCCGCATTAATCTGGTGTTCTATGAAGGCCCGGTAGGTGGCTTCGTCCAGGCTGTTGTTGCGGAATGGGGTGACCAGAGCGGTCAAGGCACCGGAAAATAACATGGCTGACTCCTGTCCGCGCTCGCGCCATAGCGGCGTCGCCGACTGTCGACCAACGCGGGGCCGACAGTCGGCGGCAAGGCCGGAACCGTGAGCTTTTTGGCGCAATAGGCGTTATTGGTTGATGAATTCCTTCAATTCCTTCCCGGCGCGGAAGAACGGCAGGCGTTTGGAGGCCACCGTCACGCTTTCGCCCGTTTTGGGATTGCGGCCTGCGTAGCCTTGGTACTCCTTGATTTTAAAGCTGCCGAAGCCGCGGATTTCGATCCTTTCTCCGGCCAGCAGGGATTTTTTCATGGTGTTGAAAAAGGTGTTGACCACCAGCGACGCATCATCGGAAGGGAGGTTGGTTTCATCGGCCAAGGCTTTGATCAGTTCGCTTTTGTTCATCGTGCCTCCGTGGCTTTGCCGGTTAGCCCGCCAGGGCGACAAGGCCGGGCATTTACTGGTAATTTCTTCCTACCGTTTTTATGCCGCAAGGTAAACCTTCTGCGAAAAATTTTTCGCCGGTTTTACTAAAAGAAACGACTGCGCCGCCGGAGTTACGGCGTGTCGTGAATAGTGCGGCAATCGCGGCATTGCGGTGCGCCGAGCGCGGGGCGGGGCGGGTCAGTCTTGAAGCGTGGCGGCCGGCAAAGGCTGCAGCACCTGCCGGGGGGCGAGCCAGTCCAGCATGCTCAGGCGCAGGCGTTGCAGGCGGGCGGCCAGGGCCTGGATATCCTGGGCTGCGGGGCAGCCCGGGGCCATGCGCATAAGGGGCTGTTGGCGGCAGACGGCCTCTGGCACGTTTTTGTCCGCACGTACATGGCCAAGGAGCACGGGCTCCAGGTGCAGAAAGTGGCGGCAGGCGCCGTGCAGCTTGGAAAAGGCGTTTTTGGCTTCAGTGGCGGAAGTTGCCTGATTGACGATGACGAGAAAGTCGCGCACGCCGTAGTGGAGGTTGAGCACCTTGATCAGGGCGTAGCTGTCGGTGAGAGAGGTTGGTTCCGGCGTGATGACGACCAGACATACGGCGGCCAGGGCCGCAAAGGTCTGCACGGTCTGGGAGATGCCCGCGCCTTGGTCCATGAGCACATAGTCGTAGTTGTGCAGCACGGGTTCCAGGCGGGAAAAGAGCAGGTCGCGGGCGTCGGGCTGCAGGTCGGTGAGTTCCGGCACGCCTGAGGCGGCGGGCAGCACGTCGAAACCCTGGGGCGCGACGGGGCAGAGCACATCGGCGATTTTGCTTTCGCCCAGCAGCGCGGTCTGCAGGTTGCCTTCAGGGGTAATGCCCAGCAGCACATCCAGGTTGGCCAGGCCCAGATCGCAATCCATAAGCAGAATTTTGAAGCCCTGCTCATGCAGGGCGCAGGCCAGATTGAGCGCCACGTTGGTTTTGCCCACGCCGCCTTTGCCGCTGAGAAGGGACACGCTCAGTGTTGTTGTTGCCATATCAGCTCCCAAAAAAGAGAAAGCGTTTTTCATGGGCCTGCACCAGCGAGTCCCGTTCGAGCGGGTCATCCGCCAAGGTGATGCCCTCCGGGGAGGTTTGGGCCGCGTGCAGCTAAGGGCTGTATCCGCCAGGCCTTTGCGGCGGCATCGGCCTGCTGGATCAGGGTTCGGGCGCTCAGTCGGCGACCCTGGGCCGCGTAGGTGACGCCCACGGCGCAGTGGCGCGGGGGGCCGTCTTCGGCGCGGCGCAGTAATGTTGCGGCCCGCCGGGCAAAGTGCTGACGCACTTGTTCCGCCAGCAGGCGGGCGCGCAGACGCCCCACGCCGGGCAAAAGCAGGGCAAAACGCCCCGGCCCGGTGCAGCCCAGGCTGTCGCAGCTTTCCTGGCAGGCGCGCAGGCTTTCGGCCAGGGCCTCGGCCAGAGTTGCGCCTATAAGGCTGCCGTCGCTTGCGGCGTCGGAGCCGCAAACGGCGGCGCAGAGCAGGGAGAGTTCCCCGCCCGTGCGGGCCAGGAGCAGGATTTCGCGGCTGATCTGATGCGCAAAATGTTCTGCAGTGAGCATGAGGGCCAGGGGGCCTTCCGGCTGCTCCGTTATGGGCGGCAGGGCCGCAGCCGTTTCGGCAAGAGGCGCGGATAAAAGCGGGCGGATGCTTTCCGGGTGACGGCGGCAGAATTCTTGCCACAGGTCCGGGTCCACCTCCCGCAGCAGGGCGGCTGTCAATGCGGCCCGCTGGTCGGTGTTGGCCATGTGCGGGGCACTGGGGTCGGCCGAGGGCAGAAGGGGGGGGTCAGCGTTCTTGCTCATGTCGGTACAACAGGTAGTCGTGCTGAAAACGGTCGATCTGGCCGTCAAGAACAGCCTCCACATCGCCCATTTCCGTGCCGGTGCGGTGGTCCTTGACCAGACGGTAGGGCTGAAGTGTGTACGTGCGGATCTGGCTGCCGAAGGCGATGGCGTCCTTGCCGGCGTACTGGGCCTGGCGCTGGGCCTCGCGTTTTTGCAGCTCAAGGTTGTAGAGACGGGCGCGCAGCACGCGCATGGCCGTTTCGCGGTTATGGTGCTGGGATTTTTCGTTCTGGCACTGGGCCGAGATGCCCGTGGGCAGGTGGGTGACCCGCACGGCAGAGCTGGTGGTGTTGACGCTCTGGCCGCCGGGGCCGCTGGAGCGAAAAATGTCCACGCGGATGTCCGCTTCTTTGATATCCAGCTGGATGTCGTCGCCCGCGTCGGGGATTACGTCCACCGAAGCAAAGGATGTATGCCGTCGGCCCGAGGAATCAAAGGGCGAAATGCGGATCAGGCGGTGGATGCCCCGTTCGCTTTTGAGAAAGCCGAAAGCGTGCGGCCCGGCGACGCGCAGAGTAACGCTTTTGATGCCCGCCTCGTCGCCGGGCAAAAAGTCCAGCTCCTCCACCGTATAGTGGCGGCGTGCAGCCCAGCGGGTGTACATGCGCAGGAGCATTTCGGCCCAGTCCTGCGATTCCGTACCGCCCGCTCCGGGATGTATTTCCAGAATGGCGTCCTGGCTGTCTTCCTCGCCGGAAAGCAGCATGACCAGTTCGGTTTCGTCCAGCAGGCGGGCCAGCTCGGCGCGTTGCTGGTCCAAGGATTCCAGGGCTTCCGGGTCTTCGCCTTCCGCTGCCAGGGCCAGCCATTCAATCATGTCGTCGTGGCAGGTTTTGAGCTTGCCAAGGCGTTCCACCTCATCCTCCAGGCGGCGTTTTTCCTGCAGCAGGGGCGTCAGGGCTTCGGGTTTGTCCCACGCGCCGGGCCTGGAAAGGCTTTGTTCGATTTCCTGCAGGCGTTGTTCACTGCCGGCCAGGTCAAAGACGCCCCCAGAGGGCGGTAAAGCGTTGGCTGAGGGGCTGACAGGCGGCGCGAAGATCACTGAGTTGGAGCATGGCGGTGTGGGGGTTGAGGGTGGGGCGCAGAAACGCGCCTGAAAAACGTCCGTGCCCTGTGGCCTGGCAAGGCCTGATCGGGTCAGCGCACGGGGCTGAATATATTGCTATAAAGAAATATTATCAATAATTTTTAGCGTAATTTCATTTTGAAATTGTTCTGGCGACGGCACGAGCAGGCGTATGCCGCGCAGGTGTGGGCGCAACGCATTTGGCTGTCAGGCGCCGGCGTGAGCGTAGCAAAATTTTTGAGAATATTTATTCTCAAAAATGCTATGCTGCAGCGCCGGGCGTACGCCGCCTCGCTGTCCGGGCGTCCCTGCCGGGCCCCCAGAGCCACAGACCCGCCAGCAGCAGCAGACCGCCTGGCAAAAGCCAGGGGGCCAGGCGATGGTAGGGGCTGGGCGCGGTTTGCAGCCCGGCGCGGGCCCAGAGGGCCTGGGCGCGGAACTGCCCGCCGCGCAGGGTCAGGCGGCCGCGCGGATCCACCACGGCGGAAATGCCCGTGTTGGTGCCGCGCAACAGCCAGCGGTTCTGCTCCAGGGCGCGCAGCGCCGTAAGGTAGAGGTGCTGCCGTGCGGCCGGAGTAGCGCCGAACCAGCCGTCATTGCTGATGTCCACCAGAATGTTGGCGCCTTGTGCCGCGCGGTCTTGCGCCAGCCAGGGGAATATGCCTTCATAACAGATGAGCATGCCTAGGGCAAGGTTGCGGTAGTGCAGGGGCGCGGTGGTCGTGCCTTCGGTGTAAACGCCCACGCCCTGCAGCAGGGCTTCCAGAAACTTCCAGTTGAGCCAGGAAGGCAGGTATTCGCCGAAGGGGACCAGGTGTTCCTTGTCGTAGTGGGCGAGGGTTCTGCCGTCGGGCCCCAGGAGAAAGGCGCGGTTGTAAATATCCGGTTCTCTGACGCCGGGTCGGCGTTCCATGCCCGGCGCGCCCAGCAGCAGGGGAGTTTGGCTGCGCGCGGCCAGCTGCCAGATAAACTCCAGCAGCAGGCGCTTCGGAAACAGGCCGTAGCAGGCGCGAGTCGCCTGCTTAATCACCTCATGAGAAACGTGACGTCGCGGCCCCTGCAGACCGCCGATAACCAGCTGCCAGGCATCGTGATCACGGGTTACGCTGAAGGTGGCGCTGGCCGGCAGGGTGTGGTCGCTGTCGCGCAGCCACAGAGTGGTTTCACCCTCACGTTCGGCTTTGCCTGCCGAGGAGGCATAAAGAGTAAACCGGCGGTCCTCTTTTCCGTTTAACGTCAGCAGCGGGACCTCAGACACCGCGGTCATAGCGTGCGCCAGCCGCGATCCGCGTAAGGTGTCGATATAGCGATAATGGTTGATTACCGCCACCGCCCGCTGCCAGGCGTTGAGATCGCGGGTCAGATATTGACGGTGTACTTTGCCCGGCAGCGTAGCCTGCGCGGCCAGCAGCTGATTAAAATCATCCCGAGCGCTGAGCGCTTCCAGCATCGCTCTGGTGGCGTTATAAAATAAGGCCGTGCGCAGCAAAAACTTAAAGCGGTAATTTTTTTGCCGCCAGATGGGGGCAGGTGTCAATCTGCCCATCACCAGATCGGCAATAAGATGCGAGCGCGGCGCTAGCACGCCGGATGAATGCAGGCTATTGTCTGTCACGATAAACACCTCGTTGTGATTTCCCCCTATTTTAAAGCGAGCCACTGACAAGCTTAATCCTCTGGCGGACTATATTTGCCGTCTGTTTAAAATTGATTGAGGTGTAAATTAAATTCCGTGGACCTTTGCTGGAATTACCTATAATTACCGCTGAGAGGTAATTATATGTATCAACGTATTAACGGCAGCGACTGGCGTAATATCTGGCTGATGGGCGATCTGCATGGCTGCTTTGCGCTGCTGATGAATCGCCTGCGTCAGCTGCGTTTTGATCCCTGGGCCGATCTGCTGATCTCGGTGGGCGATCTGATCGATCGCGGGCCGCAGAGCGCCGATTGTCTTGGCCTGTTGCGCTGTCGCTGGTTCAGGGCCGTTCGGGGGAATCATGAGCAGATGGCGCTGGAGGCGCTTGAGAGCGGAGATATGCGGCTCTGGCAGATGAACGGTGGCGACTGGTACGTCAAGGGCGATGCGCGGCAGCGGGCCGACGTCGATCGGCTGCTGGCGCACTGTCGGCGGCTACCGTTGATTATTGAAGTGGAATGCGGGAAAGCGCGGCATGTGATCGCCCACGCCGATTACCCGGCGCCGGTCTATCGCTGGCAGCAGCCGGTGGATCCCCAACGGGTACTATGGAGCCGCCATCGTCTGAGTGAACACCTGGCGGGGCGCCATGGCGCTATTGCCGGCGCAGACCATTTCTGGTTTGGCCATACGCCGCTTCAGGCGCGTTATGACCACGATAATCAACACTATATTGATACGGGCGCTGTGTTTGGTGGGACGCTGACGCTGGTGGCGCTGCAGTCGGCAGGCTAAAAGTCGCTGTATTCGCTGGCGGGTTGCCAGAAGCCATCAATAAAATCTTCTATCGGGTAGCAGCCACCGTGGCGGCCCCGCTGTTCCGGAAAGCGGCGATCCATCTGGAGAACGGCCAGACCGTGGAGATCGACGCCCCGCAGAACTGCGCTGAAAACCGTTATGTGGGACGGATGACCGTCGACGGCAAGGTCACCGGGAAGACGTTCCTCGAATACGGCGAGTTGCTCGGCGGCGCCAAGATCGCCTTCGGGATGCAGCCGGAGCCAGACAAAGACCGGGGCGCGAAGCCCGGGGATGCGCCCTATTCGATGAGCCGGGAGGATTGTCGATAAATTGTCGATAGAATCTGTCCGGGAATTTTGAAAGTATGTCGAAAAGCGCTATTTTTGTAACGTTGTTTTTACAACTGTTAGGTTAATTCCCATGAATTCAGGCTGCAATATCGACCAACGCGAACGAAAGAAACAGCAGGGCCAGGCCGCTGCCTTCTATTCGCGGGCGTGTCAGCAGCAGATGCGACGTGCAGCGTCCCTGGGGCAGCAGATGCCTGCTCGTGGGGTGCTCGGATAGATACCAGACCGCCATGACATGCGATGTCGTGGCGGTCTGCTTTTTTCACCCGTCCGAAAGACGGGATTCAGGGGCGGTGGCAGGTCGGGGCGTTCCGGCGCCGGTTCTCCGTCCGCTCAAGAGACGGGTTTTAAGTGATATAAAAAAACGAATTCATATGAAAGTAGGCGTGATTATGGGCTCTGTGAGCGACTACGAGGTGATGGCCGAAGCCGTCGCCATGCTCGAAGCGTTCGGTGTCGATTTCGAAAAACGGGTGGTCAGCGCTCACCGCACGCCCGATCTGCTGTGCGAATACGCCAAGACGGCCAGGGAGCGCGGTATCGGCGTGATCATCGCCGGGGCCGGCGGCGCGGCGCACCTGCCGGGCATGGTGGCCTCGATGACTCCGCTGCCCGTGGTGGGCGTTCCCGTGAAGTCGCGTGCCCTGAACGGGCTGGACTCGCTGCTGTCGATCGTGCAGATGCCCGCGGGCGTTCCCGTGGCCACGACGGCCATCAACGGGGCGAAGAACGCCGCGCTGATCGCCGTGTCGATCCTCGCTTTGCAGGATGCCGCTCTGGCGGCGAAACTCGACGCCTTCCGCGCCAAACAGACCGCGGATGTGCTGAAGGCTGAAATATAGTTGGGAAATTTCCAACCGCGTGCGACAAGCTCCTCCCGAGGGAGGGGGTTGGGATGGGGCAGACTGGTAAACGCGGCGGCACGCCGCGAATGACAACGGCCGAAAGTAAAACAACGAATGACGAATAAACAACATAAAGGCGGATTAATGAAGACCATCGGTATCATAGGTGGCGGCCAGCTGGGGCTGATGATCGCCGAGCAGGCGCGGGAACTGGGCGTGCGCACCGTGTGCCTCGACCCGGCGGCCGACGCTCCGGCGTTCAACGTTTGCGACGATCATATCGTCGCGGCCTACGACGATGCCGCGGCGCTCGAGGAGCTGTGCCGCCGCAGCGACGCGGTGACCTATGAATTCGAAAACGTACCGGGGGATATTCTGATTCCGCTGTGCGGGAAATACAACATTCCGCAGGGCTACAAACCCCTTTACGATTCGCAGGACCGCCTGCGCGAGAAGTCGAACGCCCGCGACCACGGGCTGCGCACGCCCGGTTTCGAGGCCGTGGACGACGAAGCGTCGCTGCGCGAAGCCGTGCGGCGGCTGGGGCTTCCCGCCGTGCTGAAAACCCGCACGCTGGGCTACGACGGCCACGGGCAGCGGGTGCTGAAGACGGAGGCCGACATCGCCGGGGCGCTGCCCCTGCTTGCGGTTCCCTGCATCCTGGAGGAGTTCGTGCCGTTCGATTCCGAGGCCAGCATCGTGATGGTGGCGGACGGCGAGCGGGTCGTGAGTTTTCCCGTGGGGCGCAATGTCCACCGCGACGGGATTCTGGATTTGTGCATCGTACCTGCCGAAGTCGATTCCGGGGTGCTGGCGCGCATGAAGGCCCAGAGCGAGCGTTTCATGCACGATTGCGGCTATCGGGGCATCCTGGCCATCGAGTATTTCATCAAGGGCGGTGAAATCTACTTCAACGAGATGGCCCCGCGCCCGCATAACTCGGGTCACTACACCATCGAAGGCGCGACCACGAACCAGTTCCGCGAACTGGTCCGCTATCTGGTCGGGGAGCCTTTGCAGGAGCCGCAGCCGGTGGCTCCCACGGTGATGAAAAACATTCTGGGACAGGATCTCGAAGCCGCGGAGCGAATCGCCGCGGAGAACCTCCCGGGCGTATATGTCCACCTCTACGGCAAGACGGAGAGCCGTCCCAAGCGCAAGATGGGCCACATCACGTTCGTGGGGATGGATGCCGCACGGTTCGGGGCCGAATGGGCCGGACGTTTTGTGAAATAACCGATCGGGCCGTTCCGCAGGCAAGTCCCCTCCGGGGGGCCGCTTACGGACACGGCCAAAGGACGTGATAACGGCGTATTGAGCCGCTGAACGATGAATGAAATACAAACAGAGATAAATGAATAATACGACCAATTACCGCATTTTTGTCGAGAAATTACCCCGCTTCCGGGTCGAGGCCGAGAGCCTGCGCCGCGAGCTGAACACCAATCTGAACCTGTCGCTGGGCGAGGTGCGCCTGCTCTGCGTCTACGACCTTTTCGGCTTCAGCGAAGAGCTGCTGGAAAAGAGCCGCTATACGGTTTTCGGCGAGGTGGTGACCGACTCGGTGACCGACACGTTCGACCTCGCGGGGCGCAAGTATATCGCCGTGGAGTATCTGCCCGGGCAGTTCGACCAGCGCGCCGCTTCGGCCGTCGACTGCGTGCGGCTGATCGATCCCGAGGCCCGGGTCGACATCCGCTCGTCGAGGCTGCTCGTTTTCGATGACAAGACGACCGACGGGGAGCTGGCGAAGATCCGGCATTACTACATCAACGCCGTCGAATCGCGTGAGAAGGACCTCTCGGTGCTCAGCGACATGGAGCAGGCCGAAGTGAAGCCCGTCGGGGTGCTCGAAGGGTTCCGGGAGATGGCGGATTCCGAACTGGAGCCTTACTGCAAGACGATGGGTCTGGCGATGAACGCCGACGACCTGCGCGAGGTGGTGAAATACTTCCGTTCGGAGGGGCGCGATCCCTACGAAACCGAGCTGCGCATCCTCGACACTTACTGGAGCGACCACTGCCGCCACACGACCTTCACGACCGAGTTGGAGGGCATCACCGTCGAGGAGTCGTTCGTCAAGGAGGAGATCGAAGATTCGCTGGCGCTGTACCTGCGTATCCGCCGCGAACTGGGCCGTGAGCACAAGAGCCTCTGCCTGATGGATATGGCGACCATCGGCGCGCGCTACCTCCGGCAGAAAGGCCTGTTGGACGATCTGGAGGTCTCGGAGGAGAACAACGCCTGCTCGGTCTATATCGACGTCGATGTAGACGGGCGGACCGAGAAGTGGCTGTTGCAGTTCAAGAACGAAACCCACAACCATCCGACCGAGATCGAACCTTTCGGCGGGGCTTCGACCTGTCTGGGCGGCGCCATCCGCGACCCGCTGTCGGGCCGCAGTTACGTCTATCAGGCGATGCGCGTGACGGGCGCGGGAAACATTTACCTGCCTGTGTCGGA
>ERZ773148.3694-NODE-3694-length-10324-cov-5.546207_pt1 | contig 10324 bp, 7 predicted proteins | sample MGYA00580846_ERZ773148 | MGnify/ENA primary metagenome ERZ773148 (study PRJEB29015, sample SAMEA2737879) | human gut metagenome | biome: human gut; feature: human-associated habitat; material: faeces | place: China | collected 2012 ...
TCTGGCTTTTAGCTTCCGTACTATGCATGGCTTCCTGCGTCGACTATGATGACACGACCCAGGCCGTTGACGTTGACGTCCACCTGCTCATGCCCGAGGAGTTCATCTCCACCGACTATGAAGGGCATACCGTCACGCTCTCTCAGTCGGGCGGTCAGTCACAGCAGGCACTGACCGATGCTGACGGCATTGCATACTTCAAAGGCGTCATCCCAGACGTCTACATCCTCACAACATCATGGAACCTGACAAGCGATGCGTATAAACAGTATACCGGCGACGACCAGGTCAACGACGGGGCTGTTGTCAGCGGCACGCTCGTCAACAGCCTCATAGGTACAGAGGCGCTCACAACCCTGCAGCTGCCTACCCAACTCTCCATCAGCCGATCCCTCGTCATCAGCAAAGTCTATTATGCGGGGACAAAGAATGATGCCAGCCGCAACTACAACGCAGACCAGTACATTGAGCTCTACAACCAGAGCGACAACACCATTGACGTGGCGGGGCTCTGCATAGGAATCGTAGAAAGCGACTCGAAAGGTTGGAGCACCGACTATCTCAATGCGGAACATCCTGACTCCACGGCGCTTAAACAAATCTTCCGCTTCCCAGATGCCACGAAAGAGATTGCACCGGGAGGTACTGTCGTCATCGCCAACAGCGCCATCGACCACTCTACGGCCGGGTCAGCCTCCTCGCCCAACCTCCTCGATGCTGACTACGATGTCAACGATACGCGCACACGCAATGCCTTCATCAACAACCCCGCCGTCCCGGATATGAAAGTCCTCTACAGCTTCAGCGCCTCGCTGAACTATATGAATCTGCTGAGCGATGGTCCTAACAGCATCGTCATCTTCCGAGCCTCTGAAGACGAGATAGCGGCTTGGCCACTCATCTACGCCTACGGCAAGACAAAGGGCTCACAGTATAAGCTCATGCCCAACGCCGTTATCACCGATGCCGTAGAGATATTGAAATACACCAACCGAGGCACGGTTGATGTGGACACCAAACGTCTCGTCAACAGCCTTGACGCCGGATACACATACATCAACTCCGTAACGGGATACAACGGCGAGACCGTCGTAAGGAAAATATCCAACCGAACGGGTAAAAAGGGTCATAAGATTCTCACGGACACCAACAACAGTAGCGCCGACTTTGAAGTCATAACAGCAGCAAAGCCACGCAACTACGATTATTAACAGCCCCACCACTCAGCAATTATGAATAAGACAACCACAAGGATATTCACGCTCTCATGCCTTCTGTCTCTATCGCTTGGCAGCCAAGCACAACGTCTGACAGACAAAGGCGCCTACCTCTACAGCGATGCCACACAGCTCTGGCGGCTCACAGAGAACGCCGCCGGGCTCTCCGCTGACTCTGCCCGTGGACGCGGGATTGCCGCCGTGGACTACAATCACCACAATGGCAACCTCCATCGCGTGCAGGAAGGCGGAATGAGCAACGACCTGACTTTCTTCACCGAGAGCTACCAGCGGCTCAGCCGCCTCTTCTATGGCTACGGACGCTTCAGCTTTAACACCGGCCGCACCCATGACAGAGCCTGGAGCGACGTCCGCCGCCCGTACAACAGCGACCCATACTTCTCCGGGTCTGCAGTAAAAGGCAAGTACGACCGGCAGAACATCGACCTCACCGCAGCCCTCGGCACCTGCAACTTTGGCCCTTGGCGCTTTGGCGTGAGACTCGACTATCGTGTCGGCGACCTCAGCCGCCTGAGAGACCCGAGGAGCAGAAGTCAGATGCTGCAATACCAGATCACACCAGCCATCACATTCTCATTCGGAAACAACGCCATAGGACTGGCCGGGCACTACAACAGATATAAAGAGAAAATACCCAACATTCAGACCGTGCAGACCGATGCCTCCTTGATGTACTACACCATGACAGGCTTGGAGAACGCATTAGGCATCACGAATGGATACAATGCCTTTCAACGGGAATGGGTCAACCACAAGTTTGGCGCTGAGCTGTCGTATGCTTATAAGAACAGCAACGTCTACGCTCTGTCAAGATTTACCATAGACCGCGGCAACGAGGATATCTACGGCCAATATAAGTATGAGCCGGGACACTACCGGCAGTATATCTTTGGCTTCTCAACCCTCAACCGCATCAAGGTTGGCCGATTCATCCACGAGGCGGACTTCGGCGCAGACTACGAGCAGGCTTATGCCGATGAATATCGGCAGGAGCTGGAGACGACAACAGATCCGGAGACAGGACTGAACAGCTATCATTATGCCACACTGCTGACATTTAAGAAGCCCTATCAGGTAAACGTCCTCAACCTCAACCTCCGCTACCGCCTCGATATCACCGATGGCGAGGCCTTGCGCGGATATATCGGAGCTGACGGGGCTTTGGCAACGACACGCAACAAATACCTTCTTCACACCTCCCGCTTCAAATACGAATACATGGACTGGAGTGTGAACGGCGGATATGGCTTTATGAAAGGAAGACTGTGGGCAGAAGCCAAGGCCGGGCTGCATACGTCTCTGAAAAATGAACTGGCGCTCTATGATGCCACGACAGACTATGCTGTCAATGTGCTTATCCCCGACCAAGATTATTATGGCGCCAACTGGTGGACAGGGCACGTTCAGCTGACCTACCAGTTTCCGCTGACCATAAAAAAGACACATGCAATGTGGTTTATAAAGGCTTACGGCGACTACGCCCACGCCAACAACCACCTGCATGCGTCAACCATAGGAGTCTCGTTAGGACTCTGCTATTAAGAAGTATTCTACTAAAAGCTGAACGTGCGGGTCTTCCACCCGTCGTAAGTATTCAATGACAACTGGACAACATCTCCAGTTGTCATTTTTTGTGTAGGGATACTGACGAAGACCGTTGCTTTATAATATTGTGGAGCTCCACCTTGGTCATGCAACAACTTATAATAATAGGTGTGATGGCCATTTCTATTCTCTTTCACGCTATCGCAGACCAAGCCCAAAGCTTGTTTGGCATCGACATTATCAGCGACACCCGTCATCAGCGCTAAACGAAGGTTGGCGTAACTACCATTGCGACTCGTCCAAGAACTCTGAAAATGAACGGGGTCAGTCACAATAGCCTGCTGCTCGCTTCTGGTCTGCGCCTTCAGCACATAGACCTGTCCTGCCGTCAGAGGCTCCACACTCATACGCTGGCCGTCAGCGGTGCTGTCGCTGATATTATAATACAGCAAAGCCCTGTAGGAGGTATCCGGCTCAGAAATCCATGACACAGCAAAAGGCTGCGTGAAAGTCAGACTAACACCATCATCGGTGAGAGCCGACACCACACGGCCATTGCCATCTGTCGTTGCCTCTACGAAGTCGGCCCTCAGATAGCTGTAACGAGAGTCACCACTATCGTAAGGGTCATTGGTGCAAGAGGCAACGACCAACAGCATGAGCAGTAAGGAAGTCCACGTGAACTTCATACCGCCTTTATTTCATAAAGTTGAACTTGCTGAAGAACTGCTTCCATCGGCCTGTTCCCTCGTTAGCTGTGATATAGTTGCGAGTGGGATAGGCGTATTGCGTCAGTAGGCAGCGACGCAGGAAAGCCTCATCTTTGTGCTCTATATCTATGAGAGCCAGACGGCTGACGATGTATTCCTCAAACTGGTCGTACTCCTCCGGCGTATAGTGGTCGGTATACATGTTCGTATTCTGAATCATGTCAAGAGCGACATAGTTCTGAGGATACAACAGATAGTTCTTGTGTATCTCTTGGTCGATATGCTGCGCTATCTCCTCGAACATCTTGTTGCGAGGCTGCTCCTGATCTACGGTCTGCAACCAATCGTCGATGCAGGGAGCAAGATTGTAATGGATATGCCCTTTATAGCCTCTGATGCCCACATTCATGCTCTCTAAGTCGTCACCCGGGCCTTTCTTCCAATAGGGCAGGTCACGGCGGAGCTGATATTCACGCGCCTTGAGGTAGTCACAAGGATCATACTGGTAGGAAATGGACACCGGCACGATATGCAGCTGTGTGAGACTGTCGATAATTGTCCCCTCTCCTCCAAAGGCCATCATCTTGAGGATAGCCGTCTGCGTGAGGTCGTTGCTGTTCTTAGCGCGCCCCTGACGCTGTGCTATCCAAATGTTGTCATGCTTCTGGGAAATGACAAAGTGCATATACTCAGACATACGCTTGCTGGCACGCAGCATCTCCGAGGACTTCAGCGTACGCTCCACGGTGAAGGTCTTGTTGATACGAGCCAATGTGCGCACCCAGTCCAGTTGCAGCAGATTGTCACCGATGGCTATCTCACAAGTTGTACCAAAGCCAACGTCGATGAGCAGCTTGTCAAGGAAAGCGGAGTCAAGGACTATATCCCGGTGGTTGCTGACAAAAGTGTAGCGGTTGTGAATGTCAACCTGATAACAGTTGATGTCGATGCCCGTGCTCTGTGTCTGAATAAGATGCTCGAGGATAGGATAGCAGAAGGCACGCTGAAACTCCAAATTGGTTTTGCAAGCATGCATCTTCTTGCTGACCGCCTCGATGGGAACATTGGGATAGATATAAGCCAAGACAGGCTTAAAGGCGTCGTCAGCCAACAGTTTATCGTAAGCCGCTGACAACTCCTCGGGCTCTAAAGGCCTTATCGGATCAAATTCTGATGGTACTTTCATAGCTGATTAAGTTTTATTTCTTTGTATTCTCTCCGGCAATCACAAGCTCAATACCCAGCTCTTCAACCTGGTCTCTGATATTCTGGGGCAGGCGGCTGTCAGTAATGATCATGTCCACCTCTTCCATATTGCAGATTTTGGCAAATCCCCGCCGGCCAAACTTCGTACTGTCGGCCAACACGATTATCTTTTGCGCTGTATTCATCATCGCCCGGTTAATCTCTGCTTCGCGCATATCCGTTGTGGAGATGCCAAAATCCAGGTCAATGCCATCAACGCCAAGGAAGAGCTTGCTGAAAGAGAAGCCTGCAAGAATCATCTCTGCATATTTTCCCACGACAGACAAGCTGGTATGTCTGACATTGCCACCGAGCTGTATCAGCTCCACATTGTCAAGTGGTGCCAAAGCCTCAGCAGCCTGAAGCGAGGCTGTGACAACGGTCAAGCGACTCGTCGGGTGAATGCTGCGCGCAAGAGCGTGGATGGTCGTACCGGAAGCCAGCACTATAGAGTCATCGGGAGTGATAAGCTTGGCAGCCTCCGCTCCTATCTGTATCTTCTCTTCTGTGCTGAGTTTTTCTTTTTCGTTGACGGTTCTGTTGTTGGTAAAAGGATTGATAAGGATTGCCTTGCCGTGGCTTCGATAGAGCTTTCCCTCTTTCTCAAGCTCCGTAAGGTCTTTACGAATTGTTACCGACGACACATCGAGCTGAGCCGAGAGGTCAGTAACCTGCACAGAGCCTGACTTCATCAGGTTGTCCAGTATTGCATTTTGTCGTTCGTCCTTGGTCATTTGAGTCAAACTATAGGGTGATTTAACATGACAAAGATAATATTTCTTTTACAAATTGCGCCTCTTTCTATTGTTTTATATAGAATATTAACAACTGTCGGCATATTTTTTAACATTACCGCTTAGAAAGGACAACTTTGCAACCAAGTTGCAATCCATTCGCCGTAACTTTGCACCAGAAAAAGAAAACAGATTTTTATGGACAAAAGAAAGCTACTTAGAATTCTTCTTACAGCCGTACTGCTCTTTGCCGCCTGGATGGTGACGAAATTGTACCCTATGCCCGTCTGGGGCCAGTTGTGTGTATTTCTCGTTCCTTACATTCTCATCTCTTATGATGTGATAGGAGAAGCCATCGAGGAGGGTATCGAGGAGCGCAACCCTTTCAACGAGGACTTCCTGATGTGTATCGCCACCATCGGCGCGCTGCTCATTGGTTTCTTGCCTGGAGCAGAGGCACAGTTTCCGGAAGCCGTCTTCGTCATGCTCTTCTTCCAAGTTGGCGAACTCTTTGAGGATTATGCCGAAGGAAAGAGCGAGAGAAGCATCAAGGCGTTGATGGACATACGTCCTGACTCGGCCAATGTAGAGCGCGAGGGGAAGATTGCCGTCGTAGCTCCCGCAGAAGTCAAGACCGGAGAGATAATCATCGTCAAACCCGGAGAGCGGATTCCTATTGACGGAGAGATTATAGAAGGGCAGTCGAGCCTGAACACTGTAGCGCTGACGGGCGAGAGCGTGCCCCGCGAGGTCGTCATCGGCGATGAGGCGATGAGCGGATGTGTCAACATCTCAGGACTGCTGAAGATAAAGACCACAAAGACTTTCGGCGATTCTACAGCATCGAAGATTATCAAACTTGTAGAAGAGTCATCAGCAAACAAGTCCAAGAGCGAGACCTTCATCCGCAAGTTTGCCCGTATCTACACCCCCATCGTCGTTTTCCTTGCCATAGCCTTCGCGTTCATTCCCCCATTCTTCTACGACAGCTATGAGGACGGTCTTGTCACATGGGTGTATCGCGCTCTGAGCTTTCTTGTCGTAAGCTGTCCCTGCGCCCTTGTCATCTCTGTGCCGCTCAGCTTCTTTGGTGGCATCGGCGGTGCCTCACGCAAGGGAATTCTTATCAAGGGCGGCAACTATATGGATGCTTTAGCCAAGCTCTCCACCGTCGTCTTCGATAAGACCGGCACCCTGACAAAAGGCGTCTTCGCCGTCAACGCTGTCCACCCCGAGCTGCTGACAGAGAAAGAGCTGCTCCACCTGGCCGCTCATGTAGAGGGATTCTCCACGCACCCGATAGCCGCGGCGCTTCGTGCTGCCTATATAGACCGACTGAATGAGGCTGTCCAAGATAAAGGAGCATCGAGGCAAGAAGCCTTAGACGACGGCTGTCTGGTGGAGCGCATCGAAGAGATAGCCGGAAAAGGTATTCGCGCCTGCGTCAATGGCAAAGAAGTAAGTGTTGGCAACGAAAAGATGATGACAGAGGAAGGCGCCAAGGTTCCGGTCTGTGAGAAGTGCAAGCATCTCGCCGGTACCATCATCCATATTGCTGTCGATGGCGTCTATGCAGGTCATGTCGTCATCTCCGACCAAGTGAAAGCAGACAGCAAGGAAGCCATCAGTCTGCTGAAAGCCTTAGGAGTGAAGAAGACCGTCATGCTCACCGGCGACCACGAGAATGTGGGGCGCGCCGTCGCTACGCAACTGGGCCTTGACGAATATCATGCAGAGCTGTTGCCCGCCGACAAAGTGAGCAATGTGGAAAAGCTTATCGCCGAGAAGCCCGTAGGCAGCACCCTGGCCTTTGTCGGCGACGGCATCAACGACGCTCCGGTACTGGCCCGCGCTGATGTAGGAATCGCCATGGGAGCCTTAGGCAGTGATGCTGCTATAGAGGCTGCCGACGTCGTCCTCATGGACGACAAGCCTTCGAAGATTGCCACTGCTATCCACATTGCACGCAAGACCATCGGCAATGCACGACAGAATGCGTCCTTCGCCATCACCGTGAAGGTTGCCATCCTCATCCTCGTAGCCACAGGACTTTTAGGCAGCCTTGCCATGCCCATCGCTGTCTTCGGCGACGTCGGCGTGATGGTTCTCTGCGTCCTCAATGCCATGCGCACCTTGAGGGTGTAGACCTTGTAAGTTAATAATTATTATAAGGTGAAGATAGGAAGGCTATCTTCACCTTTTAATCATTAACTTTGCGAGAAATATGACAAACGCACGACCGATAGTCTCTGTTGTGATGGCAACCTACAACGGAGCAGCTTTTATACGAGAGCAGATAGATTCTATTCTGAATCAGACCTATCCCATCAGCGAACTGATTATCCAAGACGACTGCTCCACAGACTCCACACCCGCCATCTGCCGCGAGTATGAAGCCAAGTATCCTATCGTGCATTTCTATGAGAATGAGCACAACCTTGGCTTCAACGACAATTTCCGTACGGCTGCCATGCGGGCAACAGGCGATTTCATAGCCATCAGCGACCAGGACGACGTATGGTTTCCTGAAAAGATTGCCAAGCAGGTAGCGGCTATCGGCAACCATGACATATGTTGCACAGGTATAATACGTGGCGAGGCCATTGAAAAGGCAATACCAGAACCAGAATGTTGTGATTCAAGACTTGGCACACATCTTTTTAGGGATGTGTTAGGACATACAATGTTATTAACAAAAAGATTTGCTCAGAATGGCAAAAATTGGGAAGAGCCTATTTCTTATGATTGGGGGTTAACCCTTCATGCTGACTGGGGAAACGGAATAATAAACATAAAGGAGCCTTTAAACTTCCACAGAGTGAACGACCAGAGCGTAAGTTACCAACAAGGGCTTATAGCAAGAGATGAATCAATTATAGCGCAATACATTCACGGTCTTAAATTCTTTCGTGAGTTGCAGCACATGCCAAAGTTCGCATCCCATTGCAACTATATTCGTGAGCACACAAAAGGTAAGAAAGAGAATAAAGGAATACAACTACAATATCAATTATCAACTCTTTTTCTCAGTGCATCCTTTGTTGATTTTTTAAGACTATGTTTGGTTTGCATGGTAAGGCGTAAAGAAATTTATTATCCCATAAACAAAGCTTATGGACTAAAAGGTATCCTCAGAGGTGCACTATTCCCTATTATTTCCGCATATTATAGGTCTGTAGAATTTGTATAGTTGATCAAAATGAAACAAAACAAGCCAACAGTGTCAGTAGTAATGACTACATACAACGGCGAAAAATATATCCGAGAACAGATAGATTCTATTTTAAGCCAATCATATCCGCTCTACGAATTGATTATCCAGGACGACTGCTCCACAGACTCCACACCCGCCATCTGCCGCGAGTATGAAGAAAAATATCCTATCGTGCATTTCTATGAGAATGAGCGCAACTTAGGCTTTAATGACAATTTCCGCACTGCCGCCATGCGGGCTACTGGTGACTACATTGCTCTCAGCGACCAGGACGACGTGTGGTTCCCGGAAAAGATTGCCAAGCAGGTAGCGGCTATCGGCAACCATGACATATGCACATGCATTATTTGCCGGGGCACAACTCCCAGCAATGCTATTAGTGAGCCTGATAGTGATGACATCAGACCTGGCACCCATATATTCAGATGCATTCTTGGGCATTCTATGCTTCTAAGAAAAGAATTTGCCCAAGTTGCATCCCATTGGGAAGGCGCCATGACTTACGACTGGAGTATGACTTTACATGCCGACTGGAATTCAGGAATAACAAGAGTAAACGAAGTTTTGGTCTTCCATAGAGCACATATTGGCAGTTTTACTAGCTACCAGCAAACATTGGGCAGGCCCTTGAGTAAAACTGCACCATTCTTGCACGGATTAAACTATTTCCGTAAACTACAACAGATGCCAAAATTCATAAGCCTCTGCCAGTACGTCAAGAAAAATACCCAAAACTGTAACAATGAAAATATGAAATTACAGCACAGACTATCAACTTTTTTGCTCAGCAAATCCATTTCTGATTACCTGCGCCTATGTCTCTTCTGCATGAAAAAACGCAAGGAAATATATTATCCTGCAAGGAAAGCAGAAGGACTCCGAGGCTACATTCATGGTTTCTTCTATCCAGCCATATCTGCTTATTACAGTGCTTTCAACTTCAAATAACTTCTACTGCAAGTATTCCATCAAACTGCAGAAAATTTCCTTTAATCCATATTGTGGTTTCCAGCCAAGTTCTCTAAGTTTTGCGGAAGACAAACGAAGTCTTGTCGCAGGGGCATAGCCGTAATTGTCACCCAACTCTACCCGCACATTGATAGACGGATTGAATTTCTTCTGCAAGTATTCGGCCATGCCACGGGCGGAGATATAAGTCTCTTCATTGGCCACGTTATAAGCGTCTCCATCAGCCCCTTTCAGAAGAATATATAGAATAGCATTGATGCTGTCAATGGTATAGCAATAAGGCCGCGCACTGTCACCCTTTGTATGCAAGACGATGTCTTCACCTTTTGCAGCCAATCGCGCGAACTGTGCAATGATGCGGTTGTCGTCCTTTGCGATGCCGGCCCCTGTCGTCTGCGTCAGTCTGGCTGTCTTTACATGCACACCATATTCCTTGGCGTAGGCGACACACAGATTCTCCGCCGCGCGTTTTGCCATGGGATAGCTGCTGCGCACACTCAGCGGGTCAAGATATCCCTGGACATTCTCTGAAACCGGTAAGCTGTCATCAAGAATAGTGCCATAGACCTCAAGAGAAGAGAGATTGACCATACCTTTCACTTGGTGCGAGCGGGCATAGTCAAGGACGGCCTTCGTGCCGTTGAATATCGTATCAATCGTCTCAACGGG
>ERZ773148.3699-NODE-3699-length-10315-cov-5.694250_pt1 | contig 10315 bp, 8 predicted proteins | sample MGYA00580846_ERZ773148 | MGnify/ENA primary metagenome ERZ773148 (study PRJEB29015, sample SAMEA2737879) | human gut metagenome | biome: human gut; feature: human-associated habitat; material: faeces | place: China | collected 2012 ...
AGGAAAAGAAAAGCCTTATTACTTATCTCATAAAAGAAATTCAGATATATCCAAACGGGGAGTCAGAGCAGCCTTTGAAGTCGATAGAGTTTAATTTCCCAATATATCGGGATGGTCAAGAGGTAAGGCGGCTTTTGTGGGAAAAAGGTAATACCGTTGAGACGGTAGCGGTGATGGAGAGGAAACAAGTCGAATCTGATGAATCAAACTGAACAAGAAGTTGTCTCAGAAAAAAGAGAACGTTTTATAAAAATTCAATTATTCTGAAATTAATTAGTTGAAAACGAAGGAGAATTCACAATGGCGAAATCAATAAGGCAGTCGGTAGAACCGAAAATTGCTGATATAGCGAATGGTTGGCTGAAAGAATATAATTTAGATTATAAATTAGAGCAGGAATCCTTAAATACAGAAATAGATACTGCTTTGAACGAGTATTTTTCAAAGAGTGGCGGCAAAGGCGGAAACCGACCGGATGCAAAATTATTATTAAAGGATAAGGAACTGAACTTTTACCCAATTCTTATCGAATACAAGGGATATAAGGATAAACTTGTAAAACTTGATAGTAATGGGCAGGTTGAAAATCGCACTGCAAAGAATGAACCAATGTTGAAAAATATTAATGCCTATGCTGTAAATGGTGCTGTTCATTATGCGAATGCTTTGTTACATTATACAAGTTATACAGATATTATAGCGATAGGTATGACTGGATACAAAGATGAAAATGATGAAATAAAATATTCTATTGGGGTATATTATGTTTCAAAATCTAATTTTGGCATTGGACAGAAAGTAGACGACTATACAGATTTTTCTTTTTTGAAAAAAGAAAATTTTAATGCCTTTGTTGAGAAAGTTAAAAATTTACAACTGTCTCAAGAAGAAATTGATAAACTTAAAGAAAAACGGGAACGAGAAATTGACGCAAGCTTAGTTAGACTTAATAATGATATCTACCAGAATGAAAAGGGATTGGGGGAAAATGACAGAGTATATCTTGTTGCTGCAGCTATCATTGCGACCATTGGAGTGCCAGGAAAAGTAGCACCGCTTGAAAAATCTGATTTAAAATCTTCTACAGAAGAGGGAAACACTGATGGTGACATCATCGTAAGAAAAATTAAAGCATTTCTGAACGAGAAAGAATTGCCAAAAGAAAAAAAGGAACTTATTATAAGGACATTACAGAACACCCTTACGACTGATAATATTAACAAGGTTGAAAATGGGGAGAGTCAGCTAAAACGAGTATTCACAAAAATAGTAGATGATTTGGGCATATATTACAAGATCGGCCTGACTACAGATTTTACCGGAAAGCTTTTCAATGAAATGTACAGTTGGCTTGGATTTACGCAAGACAAGTTGAATGATGTCGTGCTTACACCTTCCTATGTAGCAAATTTCCTTGTAAAGCTTGCACGTGTAAACATGGACTCATATGTTTGGGACTTTGCTACCGGTTCGGCAGGCTTACTTGTGGCAGCTATGAATGAAATGCTGATTGATGCAAAATCCAAGATTAAGTCCCCGGAACAATTGACTGTGAAATCAGCTGAAATAAAAGCAAATCAACTGCTGGGACTGGAAATCCTGTCAAATGTTTATATGCTTGCTATTTTAAATATGATTTTGATGGGAGACGGAAGCTCTAATATCCTGAATAAAGATTCATTAAAAGACTTTGATGGAAACTATGGATTTGGGAACACAGATAAAAAGTTCCCGGCAGATGCTTTTATTCTCAACCCACCGTATTCTGCTCCGGGCAATGGAATGATTTTTGTTGAAAAAGCTCTGTCAATGATGGAAAAAGGTTATGCGGCAATAATTATTCAGAATTCTGCAGGCAGCGGAAAGGCGGCAGGATATAACAAAAATATTTTGAAACACAGTACCCTACTTGCCAGCATCAAAATGCCAAATGACTTGTTTGTCGGAAAGTCAAGTGTACAGACCAATGTTTATGTTTTTCGTATCGGTGAAGCACATCAGAGGGATGACACTGTAAAGTTTATTGATTTTTCTGTCGATGGATATACAAGAACAAACCGTAAGAAAGCAAGCTGCAATCTTCGAGATACAGATCATGCAAAGGAGCGCTATCAGGAGGTTGTTAATCTCGTACGCTTCGGCAAATCAAAGTTGAGTATCTTTACAGAAAAAGAATACTATGAGGGAAAGATTGACCCCGAAAGCGGAGCGGACTGGAATCAGACAGCTCCGATAGATACGAAGCCGACACTGGACGATTTCAAGAAAACAGTCAGCGATTATCTGGCGTGGGAAGTATCGAATTTACTGAAAAATCAATCCACGGAGGATAACCGCCTGGGAAAATGAATGCCTCACTTAACGAAAAGCTGGGGACTGTTAAGTGGGGCGAATTTAAATACAAAGAAGTCTTCAATAGAATAGAACAAGGCAGGCGTCTGAAAAAAGATGATCAGATAGATGGAACTATACCGTTTGTTATGTCTGGAACGACTAATGCAGGTGTCGTTAACTACATATCAAATCCAGTAGCTTCATTTCCTAAAAATGCAATCACGATTGATATTTTCGGAAATACATTTTATCGTAATTATGCTTTTGGCGCAGGGGATGATACTGGGGTTTACTGGAATGATGCAATCGCCTATTCATCAAATGCAATGCTCTTTTTTGCGGTCGCTATGCAAAAGTCGATGATGGGAAGATTTTCTTATGGGAAAAAGCTTAGAAGTTCTCAAAGCGAGGACTTTACAATGCACCTTCCAGTGACAGATGATGGCGAAATTGACTTTGACTTTATGGACTCCTTTATAGCGGAGCTGGAGGCGGAGCGTGTGGCGGAGCTGGCCGCTTATCTAAAAGCAAGTAGATTAGATAATTATGCGTTAAACGACGAAGAGCAGTTTGCGCTTAATCATTATAATGAGTTGGAATGGAGTACATTTAATTTGGAAGAATTATTTGGAAAGTCTACAAGAGGGAAACGACTTAAGAGCGCGGACAGAATCCCCGGAAGGTTACCGTTTGTTACTGCAGGGGAAGAAAATGAGGGAGTCTCGGATTTTATTGGTAACAATGTACATGTATTTTCAAAAAACACGACAACAATAGATATGTTTGGCTCTGCCAAATATAGAAATTATGAATACGGCGGAGATGATCATATTGCAGTTGTGCATACAGAATGTTTGCCAATGGATGCAGCTATCTTTGTCACATCGTCGATTCATAAAACATCCCATAATGGTCAATTTAATTATGGTAAGAATTTTTATGCAAAGGATGCAGACGCACTTGATGTTAAACTGCCTATATCGAATGGGAAACCGGATTACAATAAAATGGAAATTATTATCTCTGCAATTCGCAAAATGGTTATTAAAGATGTAATCCAATTTTCAGATAAAAAGGTAGATTCTGCACAATATGTGATTTCTGGGAAAAAAGAGCAAAACGCGAACTTATTAAGGAAAACGTATTCCTATGAATACATGGACTCCGATACTGCACTTGTAGCTGAAGAATCCATAAATCTTAAATAGACTTGAAAACTTAGTAATCGTTTGAATGTCAGAGAAATTGACTTTGATTGCGGGAAAAGACTAGGTGCTGCTTGTGGCTTTGGGATACGATATTGAATTAACATATGTACAATTGTGTCACCACTGATGACACAATTGTGCAACGATGATGAGGGAGGTATACCGTGGTGGCAGATATGAAACAAATACATGATTTCGCTGTTAAATGGTGCGATAAGTTTCGCGACCCAAATAGTAATTACATAGAGCTAGTCGACCACTTTATAGCCGATGATTGTGCTGCCCTCGGCTTTGAGATGGATTGTGGACATGCTTTTTCTGAAAAATACGGTCAAGCATCAAATAATTATAAGATGTTAGATAGAGTCATTGATGATGTTACAGACACCCATTTGTTGGGATCCGCTATTTATTCTAGGTGGAGATATTTTAACCACTGGGCATACGATGGAGCAGAAATTTTAGAACCGGAGAATCGTGCATGGTTTATTTTGGCCCTTAACCGTTTGGCATTGCTTTCAGAAGAGAACCCCTTCATAGTCGGACGCGGAAACAATAAACCGGATATAATTACAAAGATTATATTGGATTATCATAGAGTGACCAGAATTAAGCCCGGAGAAAAACCGGAAGGTACAGCATGGGAATTTGTCACTTGGGATTACACCGAGCATCTGATTATTGATAGAGAAACAGAAACCCTTGAGCATATCCAAAATATAGGGACAGGCTGCAAGGTATCCCACAGATATGAGGTTGAGGGTGGGATTGAAAGCCTGCTTGAAAATTTTGATGCAGAAGATTTGTTCTCACGCATCAAAGGAAATCCGGCAGACGTGATTGAAATTCCAAATGAAACTAAGGATTATAAAATCACTGTTAATTATAAGAAAAAACCACAGCGTGTTATTGAAGACAGCTACGATAAAAACGGCCTACCGGATGATTTCGCAGATTTTGCGGAAACGGTGGCTGATTTTATTAGATTTTATGGGATAGGAGAAATCCTTAATCCGTCCGTTTACGGCAAGGTGAGACGCTGTAAATCTGATTACATTTTCTGTAGCGTAACCTTTGATGAGGGATACAAGAGTTATTACTATTTGACGGACGATGACAGCATTGAAGTTGGTGATTTTGTCCTTGTTCCGGCAGGAAAAGATAATCATGATGCGGTAGTAGAGGTAGTGAATATCGAATATTTCAACGAGGAAAATGCTCCATTGCCGCTTGAGAAGACCAAACGCATCATTCGTAAGTGCACAAATGATGATTTTGACCTTCCTATTGAATAATGGGAATACTGAGACCGTAATATTTGAAATGCGATAAAAAGTGAGGAGTGTAAAACATGGGAAAAGAATTATTCGACAATATACCAAGCAAAGTAACAGACCTATTGTCTGATGTAAAGAATGGACGTATTGGTCTTCCAGACCTACAGCGCCCTTTTGTATGGAAAGATAATAAAGTTCGTGAGTTGCTCGATTCAATGATGAAGGGATATCCAATCGGCTATATTATGCTTTGGGCCTCTCCGGATGATTATGAAAATACAGGCCATATCGGTAAAAACGATAAAATGTTTAAGCGTCCAGATGATTTAGTAATTGACGGTCAGTAGCGTTTAACAGCACTGTTGGCTGCAATGCACGGAGTAATCATCAAGGACAAAAATTACAAAGAAAGAAAAATTCGTATTTCTTTCAATCCTTTAACACGTGAGTTTGCAGTGTGGACGCAGGCCTATGAGAAAAATTCGGAATGGATTAGTGAAATCAGCAGCGTATTTGCTGCAGACCAAGAACACAATATTTCAAAGTTTAGAAAAGCTTTTATTAAGAATGCTAATGAAGGTCGTGCAAAGAATAACGAGCCTGAACTGACAGAAGACGAAGAAGATGCTATAGAAGAGAATATCAATGATTTGCTTAATCTTGGCATATATTCATTGCCTACATTGAAAATCAATTCAAAGGCGGATGAAGAGGATGTGGCTGATATCTTTGTTCGTGTAAACTCCGGCGGACAGAACCTTACTGAAAAAAATTTCATTGAGACTCTTATTGCTGTGTATGACAACGATGTTCACGATAAGATTAATAATTTTTGTGCTAAATCAAGAATACCTGCAAACGGGACATCCTTTAATCAGATATTACAGGTTGACCCTTCACACCTTATTAGAATGTCAGTCGGGGTAGGATTTAGAAGAGCCCGTTTGCGTTACGCTTATATGTTGCTCCGTGGTAAAAATCTTAAGACCGGTGAGATCACACAGGATGTTCGTGAAGAAAATTTAAAAACATTCAAGGCCTCTTTAGATGTTGTAACTAACCTTAATAACTGGCATGCATTTATGAACTTGGTTGCATCGGCTGGTTATTTAAAGGGAAGCCTTGTAGCCTCCTCGAATGCGGTAGTATTCAGTTACGTGTTATACCTTATCGGAAAGTATGATTATAAAGTGTCTTCAGTAGAACTCCAGAAGATAATTCGTAAATGGATATTCATGTCTACAATTACAGGGTTTTATACGGGTTCTACAGAATCCGAAGTCGAAAAGCAGTTTGCTGATTTAAGAGACGTTCATAATGCTGATGAGTTCGTCGCATACCTTAATTCGGTTATTGCCAATAGATTTACTGATGACTACTTTAAATATTCACTACCGGCCGAGCTGAACAGTTCCTCTGCAACATCACCGGCTTGGTATGGATATGTTGCGGCAATCAATGTGCTTGGAACACCTATGTTATTTAGTACCGTACCGTTATCACAGTACTTTGTATTAGGAACCAGCGGAGAGAAGAATTCCGTGGATAAGCATCATATCTTTCCTAAGCACTATCTTGAGAAAATCGGATATGACAATGACCGTGATAGAAACCAAATTGCTAACTTTACATATCTGGATTATGCAACAAACATTGATATCTCTGATGCACCCCCAGCGGAGTATGTTGGTAGATATAGAGATAAGTTGGGCGAGAAGGGCTATAAGCTTGCCTGCGAGCAGAATGCATTACCGGAAAACTTTGAGCAGTTATCTTACCCTGAATTCTTAAGTCAGAGAAGATTGTTGATGGCACAGATTGTAAAAAAAGCATATAATGAGCTTAATAAATAAGTATTTCATAAATGCTATACACATGGAGGTAATTCATTTGAAAAAGAACAAAGACGAAATAACCATCCGCTCAAGTGCAGCGGAATACTTAACCTATGTTGCCTCTGTTGGCGACCAGCAGGACAGCGTTGAGATGCGCTATGAGGATGAGAATATATGGCTGACACAGAAGATGATGGCCGCATTGTATGATGTTTCTGTACCCGCAATCAATCAACATCTGAAAAGAATATTTGACGATAGCGAATTAGTCGAGAATTCAGTTATTAAGAAATACTTAATAACTGCCGCCGACGGGAAGAATTATCAAACAAATCACTATAATCTCCAGGCGATTATTGCTGTTGGTTTTAAAATTAATAACGAAAGAGCCGTACGATTCCGTAAATGGGCAGGGCAGATCGTAAAAGACTATACCATTCAGGGTTGGACAATGGATGTAGCCCGTCTGAAAAAGGGCACGATGTTCACAGATGAATATTTTGACCGTCAGTTAGAGTACATTCGTGAGATTCGCCTGTCTGAGCGTAAGTTCTATCAAAAAGTAACTGACCTTTATGCAACAGCTTTTGATTATGATAAAGACGCAAAAACTACAAGACTCTTTTTCAAAACTGTGCAGAATAAAATGCATTATGCTACTCACAGACATACTGCTGCTGAACTGATTGCTGAACGAGCGGATGCAGAAAAACAACATATGGGACTAACATCCTGGGAGAATGCTCCAGATGGGAAAATAGTTAAAAGCGATGTGTCTGTTGCAAAAAATTATCTTACAGAAAAAGAATTGTCCTTTTTAGAACGTATTGTATCGCTTTATCTCGACTATGCCGAATTGCAAGCCGAACGTCATATTCCTATGAGTATGGAAGATTGGGCAAAGAGACTTGACGGTTTCCTCGAATTTAACGGCACCGAAATTCTCACAGGAGCGGGCAAGATAAGTGCAGAACAAGCCAAACTTCACGCTGAGACAGAATTTGAAAAATATCGCATCATTCAGGATAGACTGTTCATGTCTGATTTTGATAAGTATATGCTGGAACTGGAAGAGAATGCGAAGAAGTAGCAGTATGGGTTCCCCAAAACTGACATCAATCAGGACGTATCGTGCCATGTGGAGACGGTGGGACTGATGTCAAAGGTGAACCCTAACAAGTAAATAGAGTGTAGTAATTATAAGACTTTCTGAAAGACTATCGTTGCAAGGTATAACGAGCCTCTCGGAAAGCCTTATTTTGTTGCTCAGATATAGCTAAGTAAGAACATGTCTACAAGGGGGAATTAACACTACAGGATGGATGACAAGGATGGTTTACCGTGGGAAAAAAGTTATGCTTGATTCAGATTTGGTAGAAATTTATGGGTATGAGACCAAAAATTTTAAAAGGCAGGTTAAGAATAATATTGCCAAATTTGAAGGCGATGATTTTATGTTTGAATTGAATGATGTAGAAGTGGAAAATCTTTCAAGGTGCAAAAATTTCACCTTGAATATGGGAAGAGGTTTAAATATAAAATACAAACCTTATGTGTTTACAGAACGGGGATTGTATATGTTGTTGAAGATTATGGCGTATCTAAATATGCCCCGGTTATTGCAAGTTTGTTGAAAAATCCCCCTTTGGTTTTACCGCACTAAAACGTCGGTAAATCATACCCTCATCATCCCCGACATAATACATCCTCCGGCGGCTCCACATTCCATAACATCAGCAAGTCGCGGAACATTAATGTCTGGCATAGCATCATAAGTGGATGGTGCATTGGAAGCTGTGCTGTCATCGCTTGAAGCAATATTAATGCCGCCGATTGCATAAACCGGTATCTCAACCGCATCACAGACATTTTTGAGGAAATCAAGTCCGCGCGGAGGCAGTCCTTTTTTGCAGTCGGTTGCAAAAATATGTCCTGCCGTCATATATGTGGCACCAAGCTGTTCGGCTTTTATGGCATCTTCTACAGAATGGACAGAGGTTCCGATAACCTTGAAGAATTGTTGATAATTGTCAGTGCTTTTTGACATATCTGTGGATATATTGTCAGATAGGCCTTTTTTGACATAAGCTTCGAGGATTGGCAATGGCAGATGTATATACGGATGCTCAAGCTCCATTGCTACATTTATAAAGCTGTGCAGCATGCACTGCACATCATATTTTTTACACAGAGCAATCACATCGCGTGCCAGAGACAGATATTCTGCCTCCGGCATATCCTTTTCCCTGAGCACAATTGCATGGGGATGCAGCTTACAGACACGCTCGAGCTGTTCCATGAACGGACGGCTGCACAGGTGTCTGTTTGTGATAGCGATTATATTATCACTCTGTAAAGCATGTTTTGAGTTTTCGTATAAGAGTTTTTCTTTATTCATATTCGTTCCTACATATTCATATATATATTTGTACCTGTTAAAATTAAAATGATTACTGATTCTAATTCAAGCATTTCATTGTTTACAGGATTCCTATACGTAAATATAGTCGCTCATCACCGGCTGCAAACCATTGTCGAGCAGTGCATTAAATACTTCATCCACGCTTCTGCCATCAGAGATTTCAAACTGGTCATCGCCCTTGTCCTCTATATCGTCTACATGGCTTCCGATTCCGGTGCTGACACCGGCTGAAATCTTGGTGGCGGCGATATTTACGAGATTGTCACGCACACGCGCTACCTCTCTAGTAGATATGGTGATGCTTGCAAATGGCATGAAGAGCCTGTAAGCGCATACCACCTGAAGGAGCTGTGTCTCGTGGACATCCTTTGGATTGATACGGTCATTGTTTATGATAGGGCACAGACGAGGGCATGAGAATGCAATCTCGGCTCTTGGATATTTTTTCTGGAGCAGGTATGCGTGATATCCGGTGGCAAGCGCATCTTTCCTGAAATCATCGAGACCTAAAAGTGCGGCAAAGCCGACACCTCTCATACCGCCCTTAAGAGCACGCTCCTGTGCATTTACACGGTAAGGGAAAATTCTCTTGTGTCCGGCAAGGTGAAGAGTCTCGTATTTATCAGAGTTGTAGGTCTCCTGGAAAACGGTCACATAGTCAGCACCGCACTCGTGCAGGTATGCGTATTCGTCAGAGTTCATAGGATAAACCTCAAGACCTATAACCTTGAAATATTTGCGGGCAATTTTGCATGCCTCTCCAATGTATTCGACGTCTGACATTTTCTTGCTCTCACCGGTGAGAATCAGGATTTCCTGAAGACCGGTTTTGGCGATTGCAGCCATTTCCTTTTCGATTTCTGAGGCATTCAGCTTTGCGCGGTTGATTTTATTGTGACAGTTGAAACCACAGTAGATACAGTAGTTTTCGCAGTAGTTTGATATGTAAAGCGGTGTAAACATGCACACGCTGTTGCCGAAGTGCCTTCTGGTCTCAAGCTGTGCAGCCTGTGCGATTTCCTCAATAAATGGCTGTGCAGCAGGCGAGAGCAGAGCCTTGAAATCCTCCAATGTGCGGTATTCATGGGAGAGCGCAGCGCGTACATCGGCTGCGGTCGGCGGGGGAGAGGGGACTGCCCAGCAGAGTGTTGGCGCCCAGCAGCCCCGCCACCAGACAGGCGGAAGAACTGCCCAGCCCCCGGGTCATCGGAATATTGTTTTCCTGTCGGATATGCAGCC
>ERZ773148.3703-NODE-3703-length-10310-cov-2.549976_pt1 | contig 10310 bp, 5 predicted proteins | sample MGYA00580846_ERZ773148 | MGnify/ENA primary metagenome ERZ773148 (study PRJEB29015, sample SAMEA2737879) | human gut metagenome | biome: human gut; feature: human-associated habitat; material: faeces | place: China | collected 2012 ...
CGCCGATAAAATTACACCGAAAAACAAGGCTTTCTTAAACGGAAAATTAAAGCGGGCAAATCCATATCCGATAAAGGAACAGGAAATCAGATGCCCCGCCGTGGCCAGAACGGTTACCCATATGGAGTTGAACACGGTGACGTTCAGGGACATGGCCTCTCCCGCAAGCGTGTAGTTCTCCCAATGCAGCCCCGTGGGAATCCACGCCACCAACAGGTTGTGTAGATCCTCATAGCTTTTCAGCGAAGTGGAAAGCATGTACAAAAACGGGTAAATAAAAACGAATGAAAGGTCAATGAGCAGAATATAGGTGGCCAGACGCAGAATCCACTTGCCTGCGCGTTTGCCGATATGCTGCCTGACTGCCGGAGAAACTCCCATATTCTTCTCAGCTCCTATCCTTGACATTGTCCACAAACCGCCGTGTCAGCAGCACAAGCAGGCCAATCACCAGCAATACGAACACGCAGTAGATCCAGCTTACCGCGCAGGAATACTCGTACCCATGAGCGTCACCGGATTCAAAAGCCAGCCACTGGATAAATTCCAGTACCTCGTTGTCCGCCATGGAGAAGGTGGCCAGCACCGTATATACCAGATTCAGTTGGATCATGGGCGCCAGCATGGGCAGGGTAATCAGCCAAAAGCTCTCCCATCCGTCGGCGGAGTCCACCCGGGCCGCCTCGTAAATGGAGGAGGGGATGTCCTGCAGCGCCGCCAGGAAAATGAGGATCTGCACCCCGGAACTCCACATGATGGTAGTCAGCCGGTTGATGAAGGACTGGATAAATTCGACCACCGTTTCCCCCAAATAGGCCTGAAGCTGCTGGGGAAGCAGCATGCCCCGGGCAAAGCTGACGGCGTCCTCTCCTACGTTCTGCCCCAGCAGCTGCTGCATGATGAAGCCCGTCCCCAGCAGCACCGGCAGGAAAAACATGGAACGGAACAGCCCGCAGCACCGGATGTTCTGATTGAGCAGCAACGCCACGATCAGCGCAAAAATGTTGATCAGCGGCAGATTGATGAGGTTATCCACAGAGGTGGACAGCAGACTGGGGATGAACTTCACATCCGCGGCAAAGGCATCGTAATACCACTGAATGCCCACAAATTTCAGGTCAAAGGTACGCAGCTGCTCAATTTCGGACACGCTCAGGAGCAGTGAACGATACAGGGGAAACACCAGAAACATCAGTGCGCCCAGAATCCAGGGAAACACGAAAAACAGTCCCGTCCAGTAATTGCGTCCGATCAGCGACCGGTGCCGCATTTCCCGAAACATCATTCCGGTCTTACTCTTCATTCCCGTTTCCCTCCCCTTGTATTACCATGTAATCCTTTGCGGGCACCGTGCCGTACGGTGTCTCCGTTTCCTGCAGCCCGTAGTTTACCAGCACGATACTGCCGTTCTCATAGGTGACACATGCCACATCCTCGCTCAGATACTCGTGGCGCTGTATCTTTTGGCCGTTCAGCGGGGACAGCCTGCGGTTGAACTCCTCATACACCTGAACGACCTGATCTTTCCAGTCGTCAAAGCGGGAGTTGAACACATCGCTGATTACGGCATTTTCCAGCATACCGGAGGATTGTTCGGACAGCAGAAAGTAGGGATCACAGCCGTATTCCACCCAGTGGAGCTTGATTTGCGTAAAGTCGGCGGACATATTGCCCGGAGTCACCCCGGAATAGGCGATCAGACCGTGCAGCAGCATTTGATAAAAGGGAATCTCCCGGGTAAACATGTGCAGCCCGGAGCTGAGATCATAGGCGTCGTACACATAATTGCTGCCTGCCAGCAGATAATCCGTCCCGGTCTGTACCGCCGCCTGCATCCCCTGCTCCTGTGTCTTTTGCAGCAAAGCCGCATAGGCACGGCGGGTATCGGCGCCGGAAGCCGCGCGGCCGGACGCATAGTCGGCGGGAAGGTACCGTCCCAGCGAATTGAAGGCCAGCCCAGCGGCGCCCAAAGAAGCATAAGCAGACAGATCCCGACGGGTAAACCGGTCATACTGCCGAAGCGGATTGAGCAGAAACCGGGACTCAGAGGCATCGGTGACCACCGTGTGCATAAAATCCGTCACGGCGTCCTGCCGTTTGCTGAAAGAGCCGTCGGCATCCGCCTGCACATAATCGGTTTCCAGAAAAAACATCCGGTCGCCGCTGCCTGTTTTCAGCAGGCTGGCCAGCCCGCTGCGGCCGCCCGCCGCACCCAGAGCCGAAGTGGACAGCGGATACACGCCGCATCCCTCCTTCTGCCAGCCCAGCAGCAGCGAACGGGTACTCTTCACCCCCGCCGCCTCCAATTCTTTCAGGGATTCGTCCACCTGCTGAAAGGAGGTCATCACCAGATTGCCGGAGTGAAACAGTTCGTTCTGCCGTACCGAGATCAGCCATTCTACCGTTATCGGCACCGTTGTGTCCCAACGCGGCTGGGAGGGAAGGATTCCCGCTTCTTGCAGAAAACCGCGCAGCGTCACTGCCATGTCGGAATAAGTGGCGGCGTTCTCCTCCAGAAGGAGGTAATGCACCCGGTAATCCAGAACTTCCCGTTCGGTGGAAAAGGCGATGGCCGTTGTTCCCTGAGAATTGGTCAGTTCGCGGCTGAAGCGATATACAGCCGTGGTATATAAGCGGTTGAGCGGCAGAGTATCGCTGCCTATCGAGAGGCTGACGCGGGCGTTTTCCGCTCCGTTTTCCACATAGGCGATACAACCCCGGCGACCGTTCAGCGCACTGCCGAAGTAGGGCAGCGGCACCCCGGTTTCGCCCCGTGCGAAAGCGTCCGCCACTTCCTCCAGATCCTTGTAGCGGTCCGCGTACACCGCTTTGGTATACACGCCCGCCGTTTTGCCGGACGAGTTGCAGTCCATGATGGTGCCGCAGCCGTCGGGATACAGTATAAATCCGTCATCCCCGGTGAGCATGGAGCCGAAAGCGGGCAGAATATCGATAGACAGCAGGCGGCACTCTCCTTCTTCCCGCAGTTCCTCTTCCGGGATGCGCAGGGACAGCCCCCATTTATCCAGTGTCAGCTGCAAAGTGACCGAAATGGCGGCTTCTTCAAAGGTGAACTGCAGCGCCATACCGTTTTTCAATAGGCTGGCCTCGGTATACACCCCGCTGACGGTGTTGTTCAGGGACGCCTCCGCGCCGGAAGCGTCCAGATAATTGATCTGCAGCAGAGTCGTCAACAGCCTCCGGTTGCGCTTGGAGTACTCGTCCAAATGCTCGAAATCATACCCGGATTCCCACATGACGCCGGTGGTATCCGAGACTACGCGGAATAATACCTGCTGCGCGTCCCACTCCAGCCTCCGTCCGTCCGCCTGTGCGACCGTCACCCAGCCGTCCGCCTCGGGGACATCCCCCTCTGCCTTTTCCGGCACAGGAAGGGCCGGTACGCCGGCCGCCAATTGTTCAGTGGTGATATAGACCCGTCCGGAAAACAGGGTTGTCACCAGCAGGCCGACAACCGCCGCGGCCGCCACCGCCGCTATCCAAAGCTTAGGACGTTTTATGGATATTTTTTTCACTGTTTTCCCTCCTTTACAGGCTGTACAGGCGGCTGATAATTTCTGCCCACAGGTCGCTTGCAAAAAAGCCAAGCTGGGCGGTGAAGATGTAGATCAACACGCACAGGGCCCACACGATCAGGGCGCCCACCGCACTAAGCAGAGCTAGCCCCACCGCCCGTTTCAGCGACACGTCGTTGATGCGCTGGACCGCGGACAGGATATTGATTGCCACCCACAGATATACTACGATTTGCGCGGCGCCGAATATCCCCACTTCGCCTTCGGCCACCAAATGGGACAGGACGGTAAGCACCGGCCAGATGACGATCATCGGCACCAAGGAATATCCCAGAGCGCTGAATGTCTCGCACAGGGTCATTTCGCCGGAAAACACACTGGTGATTTTAAACAGCGCCAGACCGAAAGTCACATAGGGTACCGCGACGAGCAGAAACTCATACCAGAAGGACACCTCATAGCTTTCCACGGAGGATACCGTGTAGGCGGTGCAGGAAGAGGCCAGAAAGCGTACCAGCACTGTCAGCAGTGGCAGTACTGCCACCGGCAGCCAGTTGGTCCGCATCCGGCGCCACTTCAGTGCATCCCATGTCTGCAGGGGATGGAACAGCGCCAACTGGCTCATGCCGCACAGCTCCCGTATACGGGATATTTTGGGGTCATACATATCGTCGGCAATCAGCAGGCAATACCGCCGGGCGTACAGCACCAGAAACAGCGCCAGAGCGATCACCGCCACCCCGGCCGGCACCACCCAACTGAAGTTTTTCACCAGATAGTCCTTGCGGATAGCGCCGAGGGCGATGGCATATCCCTCTTTATTGCCGGCCTCCTGATATTCCGCCAAGGCTGCCGTATAGCGCTCCTGTTTGTAGTAGATATTGGCAATGCTGGTCTGCGCCACCGGGTAACAGCTGACCATTTCGGAAATAGTGTCCCAGGTGGTCAGCGATTCCTCATACCGCCCCTGGCGATACAGGGTAATACCCCAGTGTACCGCATCCATAAAGGCGGTGGGGCGCAGCAGCTGTACGCTGTTGCTTTCGCCGTCCAGCACCAGCAGTTCATCCTGTGTGTTGTAGCACAGAGAGGTGATGGTGCCGAAGCGGCCGCGGGTTTCCCCTTCGCCTCCGAAAACTGCCAGCAGCTCTCCGTCCACATTATACTGATACAGCCGGGAGGTGCGCTAATCCGCCACGGTAATCATTTCATGGGAATTGACCGCGATATCCACCAGGGACGGCGCTGCCGTTTCACCGGTTTCGGGGTCCACGGAGCGTTCGCCGTATGTTCCGGCGGGGAACAGACTGTCTCCCGAGGAATTGATCTTCTTGATCTGATTCTGCTCGGCCATGGAAACCGCGTAAATTTTGTTGTCGTAAGTAATGCAGAAATTGTTATAGGAAACCGGTTCCCTCTTTTTCAGCTTTTCCTTCTGCAGGTCGGTTGCCAGTATACGCACCAGATAATCCGTCAGGTCGAAACCCACCGGTTCCGTACCGATCAGGCCCTTAAACTGATTTTTGGCATCCAGCGTAAGGAACTCCTTGCCGATCAGCAGATAGATGTATCCGTTGTAATCGTTAATGGCTAGTTTGGCGGGGTCAAAAGCGGTGAGGTTTTGACTGAGCAGCTCCGAATCCGGCGCCACGAATTCCTCCACATACCCGCCCTCGGCATCGAAGTGAACGATACGGGCGTTGCCGTTATCCGCCACAAAAATGTCCTGGTCCTCATCCACAAAAATGCCCAGAGGATATCGTATGCCCCCGCTTTCCTCCGTGATGGCCATGACAAACCGCCCTTCGGCATCCAGCTTCACCACCGCGTTGTTGCCGGTATCCGCGATGTAGATGTTATCCTGTCGGTCCACAAAAATATCCTGAGGATTATTGAGGCGTCCCACAGAGTCGTCGTTGGGCTGATATCCCTCAATATAGTCGATGTACATTCCGCATTCATGGGTCTCGGGAATAACCGATTGCTTCCCGGTTTCCCCGTTGAGAATGTAATCATGAGAAAAATCGCTCTTAGCCTGCACAGTCAGGCCGGAGAGCAGCACCGACAGCAGGATTCCCGCCGCGCATAGTCTTTTTTTCATCGGTGTCCCCCCTTACTTAATGCCGGAATGGGCCATGGTTTCCATTACCTTTCGCTGCTGCAAAATAAAGATAATGATGGAGGGCAGCATGATCAGCAGGGACGCCGCCGCGGCCGCACCGGCACGCGCCAGAGAGCTGCTTTCCGAAATGGAATTAAGCATAACCGGCAATAGCCGCAGGTTTTTGCTGGATGCATATAGCAGGGACGAAGACGCATCGTTCCAGCAGGTGGTAAAGGTAAACACCAGCAGTGTGCTCCAGGCCGGCCGTAAAAACGGCAGGGCGATCCCCGTGTAGATGCGCAGCTCGTTAGCGCCATCCACCCGCGCCGCCTCCAGAAGGGGCTTGGGGAGCTGGTCGCAGAACTGCTTCATCAGGAACATACCGTAAGCGGTGGCGACGCGCGGCAGGATGAGCGCCGCATAGCTGTTGTAAAGCTCCAGCTTGTTGATAATCATGTATACCGGAATGGTGGTGACGCTCCCGGGGAAGGTCATCGCGATAATCACCAGCGTAAACAGAACCGAACTGCCCGGAATGGTCAGCTTGGACATGGCATAGCCGCCAAGCGTAGAAACCAGAATTGTGCCGGCGGTAGCCACCACAGTGACCAGCACGCTGTTAAACAAATACCGCAGGAAAGGAACGTCGGCGGAATCCAGCGCCAGAAACAGGTCGCTGAAGTTATCCAGCGTCGGCTTTTGTACAAAGAAGATGGGCGGAAAACGGAGCAGTTCGTCCAGCGGCTTAAAAGCCGTACCCACCGTATAAATCATCGGCAGCACCATGACCAGCGCCAGCGCGGTCATCGCCGCATATTGACCGATCTTTCCCGGCCTCAGCCGCACTGCATCCCGGCGGCCAATTTTGATTTTTATCCCTTTTTCAGCCACGTCGTTTTCCTCCGATCCGTTTCGGGACCTTCACGGTGCGTTCGCTCAGCAGACGGATAACCACCTGTCCGAGGATAAAGGACAACAGGAACAGCACCATGGAGACAGCGGAAGCGTACCCCATTTCAAAACGCAGAAATCCATAATCTTGGATATGCGCCGAAAGGGTATGCGCCACATAGTTGGGGCTGGGGAAGCCGCCGAAACTCGGGAAAATCCCCAAAGCGCCTACAATGCTGTTGATTGCGCCGAACAGCAGCTGCGGTTTCATCTGCGGCAGAATGATATACCACAATTCCTGCCATTCGGTATGAATTCCGTCGATGCGTCCGGCTTCCAGCAGCTGCTTATCCTCATTCTGCAGGCCCGCCAAAAACACCAGGAATCCGGTGCCCATGCTTCCCCAGATGATAATCAGCATGTTGATGGGAACGATATAATCCGTGTTCTGGTTCCACACGATTGGTTGATTCAATAATCCCATGTTGATGAGGGTGTTGTTGATAAGGCCGTATCGGTCGCCGCTGAAAAGGTAGTCCCAGATGACCGCCATACCACCCGAAATGGAGGGCATATAAAACAGAACGGTATACAGCTTTTTCAGCTTCATATTGTTGATGATCCATGCAAAAAGAAAGGAAGCCAGATATCCCACCACGCCGGACACGCCGCCGATAAGGAAGGTGTTTTTGATCGCGAGTGTGAAGTTTTCATCGTACAAAAACAGGTTGATGTAATTCTCCAGCCCCACGAACTCCATATTGCCCAGCATATCGTAGTTGGTAAGGCTCATGAACATGGAAATAAAGACAGGGATGATGGTAAAGAGGCAGAACAGCAGGAAAAAGGGCATATAAAAGCAGATGCCGATACCGTTTTTCCGCACCCATGCCTGCCACCGGGAATTTCGTCTTTTCAAAGTATGTACCTCCTCACGATTGGCCCGCGGCAATATCGTACAGATTTTGCTTGCGGGTCAATTCATCCCGTATGGCTTTAACGGCCTCCTCCAGCGCTTCACGGGGCGTATCACCGTCATACAGCGCCGAATTGGTGGCGTTGCTCACCGCGCGGGAGGTAATTACGCCGCCCAGCACGTTGGGAACCACCTGGGCCTGATCCCAATACTGCCGGATCACCGACAGCGTATCCCTGCTCCATGGCAGGCTACAAAACGATTCCAGATTGGCAGTATTCAGCCGGGCGCTGGTTCCCAAAACGCTTTCCAGCTTCAGGCCGTAAGAAGTTTGCGTCTCGGTGCTGGTCCACCATTTGAGGAAGGTCCAGCACGCCTCGATATCCTCTGCGTCCGCCAGTATCATATCGGCGCTACCGGTCAGGCCGGTCGTAGACCGGTTGATAGTACCGTCCTCCTGTTCCATGCCGGGAACCGGCGCCACCGTCCACTTACCTGCCAGTTCCGGCGCCGCGGTTACGATCTGCAGATAGGTCGCGTAATCCACAAAGCCTACGGGCATTTCCCCGGTGCGGAAACGGCTGAAAAAGTTGGCGCTGATGGGGAAGCCCAGATCAAGATACTGAGCGATGGTATCCGAAAAGGCCCGGTGCGCCGCGGCGCTGTCCAGCGCTGTGTCCAGCCCGTTGTCCGTATAATAGCTGCCCCCGTACTGGCACAGGTAGGTATCCAGATTTACCCCCTGCATGGACATGCTGTTCTGATACAGCACCGGCAGTGTCTGATAATACACTTCCTGCCAGGTATCCGGAACGGACAGGGACAATTCGCTGAAAATATCCTTGCGGTACGCCATCAGATAGAAATTCATGGTTTCCGGCAGGGCGTAGGTCTTGTTTAAAAAGGTGAACGCCTGCCCGATTTCGGGATGGAAGCGCTGCACCACCTGAGAGTAATCGCCAAATTCCCGTAAATCCAGCGCCATGCCGCGCACGCCGTATTCCACGGCGGTGTTGGCATCCACGTTAAGCACCACGTCGGGTCCGTCCCCGCTGGTGATCGCCAGCAGCAGCGGATTGACTGTGTTGGCCAGCGTGCCGCTGGGCAGTATGTTGAGGTTGACGCCGATATTTTCAGTGATTTCAAAGTCCTCCTGAATTAGCTGCTGCATCACCGCAGCCCATTCGGTGCCGCGGCTTACCCACACGTCGATAGTGCGGTCTGTGTTCGCCCCGGACACCGTTACGCTGGTATAGTCCCGCTGGAAGGACAGCCAGAAATTGCGCAGGGCGGCGGCCGCCTGTTCAAAGAAGGTGGAACGGCGGTTTTCCACCGCTGCATCGGCGGGATAGAAAACCAGTTCGTCAATACCGAGCGGGGTAGACTGCAAGTCGCCAATCAGGTTGCCCAGAGTGGTCAGGCTGTTGGTGATGTCCTCCAGCCGGCCGGGAATGAGATCGGGGTCCTCCCGCATTTCCTTGATTTGACGGGAAAGCATATATAGGTTGCTCACGGAAGACGGCTGCTTTTGAGCCGACCCCATAATCAACGCGGCGGTATCATTCAACTGCGTCTGCAAAGAATCAAGGACATTCAGCAGATCAGGAATGGATTTTTCCAAATCATAGTCGTAATTGCTGTCCGGCTCTGCACCGGTGATCAGCAGGATTTTACGATAAAGCGAAGAAAGGATATCCGTGATCTCCTGCACCTGACTGATCGCCGCCGTCAGTTCACGGGCCATCACCGCTTTGACCGTCAGGGTATGTTCCCCAGCGGCGAGATAAATAGCATAGGGTGTTCCTTCCTCGTCCGAGAGTACCTCTGTGTACCAACTCCGGGCATAAGGAAAGGAATACTCCTCCAATTCGGAGAAGGGCACCTCACCGTCGATCAGGATCTGACGGTAAGCGTTCATACCATTGGTCCAGGGCTGCTGCACCCGCAGAGCCAGTTTGTATAAGCCGCTCTTTTCCACAGAAAATTGATAAACGATTTCCTGATTGCCCCGGTTCCATCCGCTTCCCCCAATAGCGTTGAGGGGCCTGCTGTTTCCGGCCGCCGGACAGGTGGCCGGATCGCTGTCGGCGTAGCCGTTCACAGTGCTGTCGTTACGGTACAACACGTTTTCCGGCAGTTCCGCCTGCAGGACGACGGGCTGGACGCTTGGAGAATCGCCGGTATGGGCCGCAGAAAACGCCGCATAGTCCACCGTTTCCCGGGGTGCTTTCAGCGTAAGGGAGTGAATCAGTACCGGCTGGTCCACATACGAAAGGGTTACGGTATGTTCGCCGGCTGCAAACGACCACAGCATCGGCGTGGAATATTTGCCGTCCACATCCTGCCACTGCTGGGTATACCAGCCGCGCAATTCCTCCTGGCTGTAGGTAAGCTGGTCGCCGTAGCCATTGTAGCGCGCTTCGCCCACATAGGTATAGCGGCGGTACAGGCACAGGTTTTCGGCTTCGCTGAAGGGGGGAGTCCCATCAACCGAAACGGTTCGGCGGATAGCCTGCCCGCTTCCCCCATAGGGATAATACATGACCTCCAACTCATACAATCCATCGGCGGGTACCGTCACCGGGAATGTCACCGAAAGGGTATCCTCGTCCAGAAGCAGCCCCTCGAGGCCGTCCTGTTCCAGCCATTCGGGCGTTTCCCCCTCGCAGGTAAAAAGGGAGAGATTCGCGGACACATCCTGCGTCGCCGCGGACAGCCCGGCCTGCTGCTGCTGAGCCAGAACCCGTCTATAGGAAGGCAGCGTGTCGTAACTTGCCGTCTCACCTTCAAACAGCATGGCATACCGGTCGATCAGGCGCTTTGCTGCCGCCGTCGGTGCCACGGTCAGGCATATCGCGGCGCT
>ERZ773148.3709-NODE-3709-length-10304-cov-3.895014_pt1 | contig 10304 bp, 19 predicted proteins | sample MGYA00580846_ERZ773148 | MGnify/ENA primary metagenome ERZ773148 (study PRJEB29015, sample SAMEA2737879) | human gut metagenome | biome: human gut; feature: human-associated habitat; material: faeces | place: China | collected 2012 ...
TTTCAAAAGAAAATTATTGGCGTAACCTTCGCTGACATCAAGAATTGTATCTTTTTTGCCGACATTTTTCACATCAGCCAGTAAAATTACCTTCATACTTTATCTCCCTCATTTGCTTAATCTCATCTTATTATAACAAAACAGCGCTACCGCCGACAGACGTTATAGCGCTGTTTCCGAAATCAAATTGTACTTGCAGCTACTTCAGCAAATTCATAGCCGCCTGAAAAACCTTTTCCCCGTTCATCATACCGTAGTCCATCATATTGATAACTTGTAATTTTATCGGGCGATCGGCTATCACTTTCTTAAATTCCGGTTCAACAAAACGAATTTGCGGACCGATAAGTACAACATTAATATCTGTACTGTCCTTGAGTAAATCCAAGGCTTTAGTTTCGCCAACTGCAAAAATTTCAACTTTTTCTCCTGCAGCTGCGGCAGCTTTCTCCATTTTGGTAACCAACAAACTGGAGCTCATACCGCCGGAGCAAACCAACATTATCTTTTTCATTTAACTTCCCCGTTTTCCATTTCCATTTTCTTATAGCCCTGCTCCAGAAACAGCTTGACACAGACCGTCAGGATCCGTTTTTTCGCGGGAAGGCTTGCGTTGGTCAGTGCGATGGCGACCACATCCTCTCATCGTATTTCAATATTATAATATTTGCACCATTATTATATCGCAAAATGAAAAAAATACAAGGAAAAAGTTCAAAAATAGCAGAGAAGCAGAGAAAAGAGAACGCTCCGACCTGCTGGCGGAGCGCTCTCTTATTGCGGTTAGAATCAGGCGGCCGGTTCGGCCGGTGCCTGCATGGCTTCCAGAGAAGCGTCCTCCTGATAGACGAATTCTTCACTGGCGCTGTCCCAGTACCAGATCATGATGCCCACCTGAAAGACCATGCAGACGTCGCTGCTGCCATCGCCATTTCTGTCAGAGAAGTCGATCCCCTGAAAGGAGTCCCAAGGCTCTGCGATGCTGTCCGGGTACGTTACATAGCCAAAGAGTGTCTGAACCTCGCTGTCCAGATAGAAGTCCGCGTCATCCTTGTTGATGCAGACCAGCACAGTGGTATCTTCACCATCGCGGGTGATGGTGCCGCTGTCACGGACGATACCGGTGGTACGCCAGTCGCTGCCGGCGATATCATTGTCCTGATCGTCGCCATCCGTGTTGGCGTCGTTACCGGCACAGGCGGCAAGACTCAGGCTCAGCACCAGAGCCAGTACCAGCGCGAGACATGCTTTCCATTTTTTCATGTTGTTCTCCTTATCCGCACTGCTGTTCCGGTCAGGCGATCCTCATGTAGCAGTCGTACTCGCCGCCCCAGTACATCGTGTTCTCGTCCACCACGGTCATGTCGTACACGGTGTCATCAAACAGGGAGGAGGACGCATAATACAGTCCCTCATTGTCAGGGTCGGCCTGAAGGGAGCCGCCGTCCACCTGAGTGGGGTCGCCATCACCGCCCGGCCGCTCGGACAGAGACCAATTGCCGTTGGCGTCGATCTCGATGATGCTCTCTGCACCGGCTTCGCCGTCCAGATACCACACACCGGCCAGCGCGGCATTGCCGCCGCCTGCCTGCGTGTCATCCACGCCGCCGGTCGTCTGGGTAAAGGTGCCGAGGGAGTCGATGCTCAGGCTGTTGTTCTCGTCGAACCAGCACTGGTGGGCAACGCCGTCATGCTCATTGTAGGCGTAGACGTAACCATACTCCTCCATGTACTGCAAATAGCCGCTGGCCTCTACCGTGCCGTCAGCACCGTACAGCGCGAAGCGCGTCTCATCGCCGTCCTCACTGAGCTCCACGATAAGCTCGGCGGAGTCGTCGCTCATCCAAGTGCCCCAAAAGCCGCTGTAGTCGGCGTCGATAGAGGAATCCTTGACCATATCCTCGAGGGAGGCGGGCGGTTCATCGACGGGGGTGGAGCTGTCGCCGCCGCAGGCCGCCAGACTCAGAGCCAGCAGCAATGCCAGCAGCAGGGCCAGACATTTCTTCATGTTTTTCATTTTGTTCTCTCCTTTTGCCGTTTTTGCAACGATCCTGTTTCACTATGGTTATCTTAAAGATACCATATGTCGTTCGCCTTGGCAAGAGAGAAAGCTGCGGTGTTTTCTGATTGGCTACTTCATGCGACCGTCGCCGCCCATGAGAGCGGTCATTTCCTCAATGCGTTCCAGCGGAAAGGGCGGCTGGCACAGGGGCTTCATGGCGATGGACATCAGCTTCATAGGGTTGTCGTCCGCCGCCACACGGTTGGAACTGAGAGCGCCGCAGCGCTTGCAGCGGTGGATGATGGCCCATTCGCCGTTTTTTCGTACCCAGACGGCGATGGGCTCCATGATACCGCCGCAGTCAGAGGCACGGTCGCCGGGCTCAATGTCCACGTGCAGGCTGGAAAGGCAATTGGGGCAGTGGTTGCGGTGGTCGCTGCCGGCGTTTTGGGGAGTGCAAAGCCTGTCGCAGACCTTGCAGGTAAAGCTGTCGTGGCAGGCGTGGGTCTTGTAATAGCCTTTTTCAAAGGTTTTCCGCTTGTTTTCGCGGTTCATAGTAGTATCCTCCTGAAGATATGTGTTGGCGTTCTTCGGGAGGAGTGGCGTGTGTTGGAATTTGCCAGACCTCCCGGTCAGCCCACACGCTCCAGTGATAATGTCGTAAGCTTCAAAAAGTTCTCCTTACATTAAAAAATAGATAATTTCAATAGTGTCAAGTGGATATGCTTTACGAATGTGTCGTTTACCTCATCGCTTTTCAGTGCGATGACCGTCAATGCTTTCTCATATATCACCTCTTTTCAAAAATCGTAGATCGCTTTTTGCAGAAGCTCCAGAAAACGGCCTGCGTGAGCGCCGTCCATCTGTGTGTGGTGGCAGCGGTGACAGCGCTGCCAAAATAAAGCTTCATATAAGATACGCCTCTTTCTATTGATTTGTTGCATTTGTATGATTTGTCGTCTCGTTTTTTTCAAAAAACAGGTGCAGACCCAGCGCCGCGTTGAAGCCGGTGGCGGCAAATACACTGAACCGTTCCACCACGCCGAAATACGCCGCGGGAACCAGCCGCATCCCCAATGCGCCCACCAGCATCATGGCCAGTGTGATCCCGGCACAGACGCCGTAGGAGCGACAGCTGCGTTCCTTCGCTCCGGCGATGATGATCACCAACAGCGACGTAATGGACAGCGCCACCACCAGCGCCGTAGTGATAAGATGCATCTGATCCTGCCATGCTCCGGCATAACCGCTGTCGCTGAGAGGGAACATGCGGAACCCCACGGCGGACACCCACTCCATGGCGGCGAACAGGTAAATGCCGACGCGCAGCAGCTTGTTTTTTTGTCCCGGTATCCCCACGCAGACTATCATGACGCAGGGCAGCTCACAGGCATTGTACAGACTGCTCAATTGGTTCCACAGGGCCAGTGACGGTGCGTTGGCGGCGCTCAGATCGCTGACCGCCTGCGCCATCCAGTCATAGCCGGGGTAGGCCAGCGGCGCGAATATCACCGCCGCCATATAGGAGAGGAAGCTGACGACTCCCAGCAGCCCCAACTTTTGTATCAGTGTCTTTTTCATGGCGTCAGATTCCTTTCAAAAAAGCGGCGCAGTACAGACCACGGGTGTTGTGGTCAGCACTGCGTCTTAGCGTCTGGCTGATGGGGGGATCGTTTCAATCTGATAGTTTCGTGCGTTGATGATGCTTTCCCGCTTGCATTTGGGACAGAACAGGGGGAAGTTCCACAGTACGGTCTTTTGCAGCAGCCGCAGCCGTGTTTTTGCCCCGCATACGGGGCAGAAGATCCATTTTTCCTCAGCGCGTTCCATGATCGCCGCCTTCTCTCGGATGATCCGCATGAAAGGTGCGGAAGAAGATCTGAACATGGGTTTTCAGCCGTTCAAGGCATTCCTCTTCCTTTTCCGGCTGGCGGTCACAGATACCGATCAGTGTGATGACCGGCGCCACATACAGCAGCGCCAGCGTATCGGGATCCTCGTCCCGGATCTCACCGGCGGCGATCAGGCTGCGGAAGATACCGGCATGGTAGGCGACAACACGCTCCACGTAGCGCTGGGAGTACAGTGCCGCCAGCTCCGGTGAGCGAAACTGCTCAATGGTCATCATCCGGCGAAAGCGGCTGATGGCCTCGTTGTGGAGGGAATAGAAAAATATCTGCCGCACCTTTTCAAAGAGCGCGTCCTCGCTGATGGCGGTAAACACGGAGATATCCTGCGCCGCATTCTGTACGTGAATGTCGATGGCATCGGTGTCCTTTTCATATTGCGCGGCTGTGGCCTCCACAATGGCGTCAAAAATAGCCTGCTTGCTGGGGAAATGGTTGTAAAGGGAAGGCGCTTTAATGCCTACTGCTTTGGCGATCTCACCCACGCTGACCGAGTCGTAACCATAGGTGGAGAACAGCTCCAGCGCCTTTTCCAGAATCTTCTGCTTGGTATCTTCCTGTTTCATGCGTTCCTCACTAACTAATATTAGTTAGTAATACTATAGTGCATAATTTTCCGGTTGTCAATGGCTTTGAAAAATTTTCTTGCCGACAGTATCAGATGGCGCATAACAGGTTATGGAAGTGCCGAAAAGTAAAGGGGGGGGTGCGCGATAAACGCGCACCCCCTCAGGCTTTCTCAGTTTTTCGTGATCCAATGATCCAGAAACCACATTTGCTCCTCTGTGTGGAACCAATGCTCGCCACCCGGCATGACCGTCAGCTCCGCACCAATCCCTTCAGCGAAGGCCGATATGGTCTCCAGCGAGGTCAAATTGTCCCGCTCTCCGTACAGAATACGTGTGGGGACGCGCCACGAAACCGGATGCTCCCGCACATAGCAGAGATACCTCCACGACAGCGTTTCTCCGAACGCTGTGGGGATCTCCTGCTTTTCCGCAAGCTCCTGCTCTGTGACGCTTGCCCACAGCATCATATTGCCGATCAGCTTATCCATGTCCACCACGGGAGAAATGAGAAGCGCTTGATCCACCAGCGTTTCATCCAGCGCGGACAGAAAGAAGAACGCACCGATGCTGTTGGCAATCAGGGTAAGGCTGCCGCAGCGTTGGCGCAGTCCGGCAAAAAAAGGAGGGAATTCCTCCTTGGCCTCCCATGGGGATTGCGCGAGGTAATCAAACCCGATCACCTCGCTGTCCGGAAACAGGGCCTTGTAGTGCTCGGCTTCCTCTGCCGAGCCGCCCTTTCCGTGGACATATACCACGATATTGTTCATATAGATACTCCTTAACTGGTCCCATTTACGATTTTGGCGTAGGTCTCCTCCGGAATCATGGGGGAGCCGATCTCCGCCAGCAGCGCTTCGTCAATCGTGCCGCTTTCCGCGTACTGCTGTCCGGCCTGCTTCACCAGTGCCAGCCGCGGCACGGTCACCACTGCCGCCTCCGGCGCGTTGAACATGGGGCTTTCCGCCACAGTCAGAATGGTATGGTGCTGGGGGAACAGCAGCTCAAATTGCCGGACGGCCGGTTCAAAATTCCGTCGGCTGTTGGGAAAACCGCAGCCGCAGATCATCACATACCGCAGGTGGGAAAAGTCCCGCTGCCCCACGTGGACATACCGCCCGTTCACCTGCGCCATGGCCATGGAGAACAGCGGCAGCATGCGGTCAACGAGGTTTTTCAGCGCGGCGGGCATCCCGTAGCAGTACAGCGGAAAGCTGAACAGCAGCACATCGCTGGACAGCATCTGCTCCAGAAGCTCCCTCATGTCATCGTCAATGGAGCACTGTCCGCCGTTATACTTGCAGGCAAAGCATCCCCGGCAGAATTCGATCTGCTTGTCGATCACGTCAATGGTTCGTATCTCTTGCGGCCCGGCCTTCTGCATGCCCTCCAGAAACGCGCGGGTGATGTGCATGGTATCGCTTTTTTTCTTGGGACTGCCGTTAAAAGCAAGAATTTTCATAGGAACGCCCTCTGTTCATTCGCTGACCAAAGCACGAAAGGCGGCGTCGCGGTCAAAGGTTCCTGCCGCAAAGCCGGGGATCTCCTTGATGGACTTGCAGATGCTGATGCTGAAGCCCGTCAAAATCTGCCCGATCTCCAAGTCAGAATAGGGGCAGTCGCCGGTCACGATCAGCGTAGACAGGCTATGCACCACCAGCCACAGGTCACGAAAATACAGGTCGGCCTCCTCGGCGGAGATATGATAGATCGCCGTCAGCGTCGGGCGGACAAGCTCCTGCAAATGCCCCATAGCCTTCATGGCGCTGTGCTCTTTCCCTGTGGGCTTGGTCAGGAAAAGAAGTCGATACAGCTCCGGTTCCTCACGGGCAAACCGGATGTACTGCATTCCCACGCCCAGAAAGGGGATCTTTTCTTGCAGGCCTGCGTTTGTATAGCCGTCATACACACGTACCGCCGCGGCATAGACCTCCTGCTTGACGCCGTCCATGGACTTGAAGGCGGTAAAAACGGGCTGGGTGGACGTGCCCAACTCATCGGCCAAGGTTTTTGCCGTCAGTCCGCCGATCCCCTTGGATCGCACCACTCGCAGGGCGGCCTCCACCATTTCTTCTTTTGTGAATTTATTCTTCGGAGCCATAGGCCAGATCCTTTCACTTAAAATGCATTATATATTATATATTGATAATTATATATATGGAAACACATTTGTCAATAGCAATCTATTGAATGTAACTGTTGGTGTGCTCAAGTCTCTCCACAGGTCGGCATAAAGACAAACCGAAGCCAAAGCGGCTTCGGTTTGTACTATGTTCGGGTGCTATGTGCACCTATGAAAGACGTCTGATAGGACGGCCTACTTTTTTGACGGCGTTTATTCCTCTCCTGCGGTATCCTGCTCGTTAAGCTCCGCGAGGATATCTTCTATATCGTGGGCGTTCAGGGAGAACCCATATCGGCAATTCATGATTTTTGCGGTGACGGCGGGCCGCCAACCGTAAGAGACACAGCGCCGCAGCGCATCCAATTCTTCAGGTGAAAATTTATCAATATACTTATCCATGGAAAAGACTCCTTTTTTCTTGTGAATAGTTTATTGAAGGACGTATCTGCCAATCGCCTGGCCGATCGCCCGAATATCAGAATTGCCTGTAAAATCGAAATGAACCCGTCCTACGCCCGGGAAATACATCTCCAGCTCACTGTCCAGATCCATGAGCCCTGCGGTTTCAATAGAGAACACAGAAACCTTACTGTACGGCATGGAGGTAAAATCCCGCCTCATTCCCGTAACACCCTGAATGTTACAGGCGATCACGCGCTTGTCGGTAAATACCACAAAGTCACGGACAACGGTGTAGGAGCCAAGGACTGTTTCGCCGGGGATCAGCAGGTCTTCCACATGGCGTGCGCTTTTGCCATTGTCCGGCTTGAGCTTGAATATGGCTCCATTTTCAAAATCGATCATGAAAATACATCCTTTCTGCGAACGCGAACCGACGCTATCGCAAATTTTTGATGTTACTACAATACCACAAAAAACGACTTTTTTCAAGAGGGATAAGTAGGCAAAACGTCATGAGAATGGGGAAAAACATGCACTTGACCGATGGATTATAGTGTGGTATAGTATCCGCAGGTTCGCCGCCGGGTGGAGCGCCGCGTTTTTTCTGCATCGTTAGGCCATTGAAGATGCAGAGAGGGCGCGATTTTTGTTTTCAGGGAGGAATTTGGCATATGGCATGGGTATTTTTGGGGATTGCGGGGCTGATGGAGGTGTTCTGGGCCACCTGCCTGAAGCTGTCCGAGGGCTTTACCAAGCTGGGCTTTTCGGCGCTGACCATTGTGGGAATGCTGGTAAGCTTCGGCCTTTTGTCGCAGGCCATGAAAACACTGCCGCTGGGCACGGCCTACGGCATCTGGACAGGCATCGGGGCATTGGGTGCTGTGGTTGTGGGACTGGTGTTGTTTAAGGAGCCTGCCACCGCCGGACGCATGTTTTTCGCCGCGCTGCTGCTGATCGGCATCGTGGGACTAAAGCTGACGTCCCCATCGTAACGCATAAGGAGAGGGCCGCACATAGGTGCGGCCCTCTCCTTATGCGTTACGTTTTTATTCAGCAGCCGAAAAAGCTGCACAGCATCTTCAGCAGGGAAGCGCAGTCAAAGTTGCAGAACATTTCTGTGACCTCCTCGGTTGGATTTGCTCTTGCAAGAACACCGTCATTATACCGCGGAGACCATGACATTGCAAATGCAATGGTTGCCAGAAATGGCAGAGTTACAAAATCAACAGCAGTCCGATGGCGATCAGCAGCTCTTCGTCAGCCTTCTGCTTGAACAGGAAGAACAGCAGAAACAACAGCAGCAGATCGCCGGTATCCAGATCGTCCAGATGCAGCGCGTCCAGAATGCCCTTGCCAAAGCTGATCTCCGGTGGCCGGCCCGGTTTGGGCGGCGGGGAAGGCGGTGGCTTTGGCGGCTGCTGCGGAGGCGTCGCGCCCTGTCCGGATGGCCTGCGGGGCGGAGGCGGCAGAGGGCCGTCGTCCATGGAGGCCCGGACATAGCTGCCGCGATCCTCACGGCCGTAGCGGTCATACAATGTCAAGCCCTCCCTCCGTCAGAAACCGTTTTCCGATGCAGATCAGATGCGCCAGCTTAGCGGCCCGCTCCACCTTGGGCTGCTTTTCCTCCTTCAGAAACGGACGCAGCGCATAGAGAAGCTGTGTCGTCTGGCTGTTGGACTGCCGCAGATCCTGCAAGAGCGGCAGAAAACGGGCCAGCAGCATGGGGTCGAAGCCGCCGTCAGCTGGCGGTGGCGGCGCGCCCTGCGGTGGGGGAGGCGGCGGAGGGCTGGCCTGCGCTGCCCCACCGGAAAGCTGCTGGGCCATCTGGATAATACGGGCCATAGCCGCCGGATCATTGAGCATTGCGTTGAGCTTGCTGTCCATATCCTCCATGCTGCCGCCTCCTTACTTCTGATGGTTTCGATTACCGCTATTTCAGCTGTTGGCTCAGCCGCTGCAAGAGCGCCCGTCCCTCGCCGCTGGACAGTACGGTTTTCAGCAGCGCCGCCATCTCGGCAGCGCTGGCGCCCTCGCCCTGTTCCATGGCTTTTTGCAGCTGCGAGCCGTTTTGCTGCTGCATCAGCGCCATCAATGCCTGACCGTCCGGTGACTCTGCCATGCGCTGCATGGTGTCCGGATCGGTGCGTAGCTGTGCCGCCGCCTGTTTCCAATCCATGCTCCCACCTCCATACCGCAGTATATGTGGCGGGGCGCAAAAAAGTGCCAGTCCCGCAGGACTGGCACAGGATATGTATATGTTATTATATGCTATTGTGGATTCGTGCCATAGTCGCATAGCGTTTTCAGCGGGCATTCTTCGCATTTCGGCCCGCGAGCCATGCACAGCGCACGGCCATGCAGTACCATCCGGTGGCAGAAATCGCTGGATTCCTCCGGCGGGATGGTCTTGCGCAGCTGCTGCTCCACCTTCAGGGGATCCTTGCTGCCGTCGGTGATGCCCAGCCGCCCGGTGATGCGGATGCAGTGGGTGTCGCAGACGTAGCCCTCCTTGCCGTAGACGTCTCCCAGAATGAGATTGGCCGTCTTGCGTCCTACGCCGGGCAGACGGAGAAGGTCGTCCATATTGTCCGGCACCTTGCCGCCGAAGTCGCGGAGCAGCATCTGGGCGCTGCCCACAATATCCTTGGCTTTGGCCCGCCAGAAGCCGCAGGAGCGGACGTATTCGCCTACCTCATCGGGTGTGGCCGCCGCGAAGGCTTCCAGCGTGGGGAAGCGCTCAAACAATGCCGGCGTCACCAGATTCACACGAGCGTCGGTGCACTGGGCCGCCAGACGGACGGAGAACAGCAGCTCGTAGTCCTTCTGATACTCCAGCGAGCATAAGGCGTCGGGATACAGTTGTTTCAGCTCCTCGATAATGGCGCTGATCTGCGCTTGCGTTTTCATGGGCCTCACCTCATCCTCATTGTATCAGACCTTGCGCAAAAAAGCAAATGGTGGTATAATTTATTAATACGATTTTGGGAGGTAAGCGCCATGCGGCCATTGGCAGACGAAATACGGCCCCAAACACTGGATGAGGTGGCGGGACAGAAGCACCTGTTGGGCGAGGGGGCGCTGCTGCGCCGCCTGATCGAAAACGGGGCGGAGGCCAATCTGATCTTCTACGGGCCCTCTGGCACGGGGAAGACCACCATTGCCAACATCATCGCCAAGCGAACCCAAAAGGCGCTGTACCACCTCAATGCCACCACGGCGTCCCTGCAGGACGTAAAGGCGGTCATCAGCGACGTGGACACCATGCTGGCTCCTAACGGGGCCCGGGAAATAGATTGAATTCA
>ERZ773148.3716-NODE-3716-length-10287-cov-2.991497_pt1 | contig 10287 bp, 8 predicted proteins | sample MGYA00580846_ERZ773148 | MGnify/ENA primary metagenome ERZ773148 (study PRJEB29015, sample SAMEA2737879) | human gut metagenome | biome: human gut; feature: human-associated habitat; material: faeces | place: China | collected 2012 ...
GAAAAGCTTAAAGAAGATATTGAACAAGGGACTGAACCCAGCACGGATACTGAAACTACACAAAACGGTCGTTTTGAAAGAGAACAGATTTATCGTAAGTTATTATTTGATACAGCTCTTTTCCCAAAACAAGAAAAAGAGTTATTTAATAGATTAAAGCTTCCAGAATTAAAGAATTGCTATTTTCATGTATGCTGCATTGCAATTGATAAAAAAGACGGACGTTTGCCGATTGATAAAATACAGGACACTTACCTTTTAAAATTTGCAATTATCAACATATTAAAGGAGTTTTTTGATCAATATCCATTTATAGAAGTTATTGAAGCGGAAGAAGGAGAATATTTAGTTTATTTTTGCAGTAAAGAAAAAACAGTTTTACACGATCTACATTCCAGTTTTAAATGGCTGAACAACTCTTTGAAAACGCACCTTAACATAACGGTCTCCCTTGGTCTTGGCAGTGTTTCAGAACAATGTACGGAATTACGGCATCAGTATCAGGAAGCTAAAAAAGCTTTATCAAATCGCTTTTTTGCAGACAAAGAATGTTTTTCTAATTACCAACCAGAGAAAAAAATTTCATGGAAGGTTGAACGACTGCTGGATAACTCTTTGATAAACGCCGTAGTGAAGCTGGATGAAGCAGAAGTGGAAGCCGCCTTGAATAGTTGGGTAGTAAAATCTAGGGAACATCCAGCGTCCCCCTCTGCGATACGATCCTATGCTGTTGAAGTGAGAACCTCTCTCGTCAAATTAGTACAGGAGCTCGACTTAGACCTTTCTGATTGCCAAATTTATGCAGAAACTTTGCTGTCTGCCAACACATTAGATGAATTAGCAGATATGTTAAAAAGACTTTCTTTTCATATACTTCACATATTAAAAGCAGATCATGGAATTAGAAAAGAAATTATCAAGGTGAAGCAATATGTTACAATTCATCTCGAAGAACCCCTGCATTTAGAAGAAGCCGCGGAATTGTGTGGAATCAGCAAAGCGTATTTCTCTACCATTTTCAAGAAAGAATGTGGGGAATCTTATTTAAATTATGTTAACCGAACTAAAATGGAGAAAGCAAAGGAGTTAATTCAATGGAAACATTTAAAAGTCAGTGAAGCTGCTGCTATGGTTGGCATCTTTGACGATTCCTATTTTAGTAAGCTATTTCGAAAATATATTGGTATTAATCCAAGCCAGATAAAAGTAAAATAAATGAAAGCATCCGGAGCTATTTTGGATGCTTTCATTTATTTTACCGGAAAATAGTAAATATTTATCGATCCTATCAGATACTACAACGAATATAAAAACAAACGCCAACTAAAAAATCGTGAAAATTACTATTTAATCGAAATATATATTCTTTTTTTAGTGTAAATTATTATTTATAATTAAATCATAAAAACGGAGATCTCCTCAGGAAAACAAGGAAAGGGGTTGTGTTATGAAAAAACTTTTTGCAGTTACTTGTACGGTTGCGTTACTGGCTTCCTTGGCCGGCTGTTCAGGCACGCCTAACGATGCTTCTGAAGCAAACAATCCTGGAACAACGGAAGCCTCTAATCTGGCCCAATCCTCCTTTGCAGGAACGGAAATCAGGGTTTTAAGTGTCACAGGTCAATTTACACCGAATCTGGAAGTACACCTCCCTGAATTCGAGGAGCAAACAGGAATCATTGTAAATATGGAACAGTACGCTGAAGCGCAGCTACACCAAAAATGTGTTACAGAATTTTTAGCTGGAAATTCTACTGCTGATGCACTTATGCTGAATCCTACCACAAATCTTTTAGCATATACCAAAAATAATTGGCTGGAGCCGCTGGATAATTATGTGAATGATCCTGAAAAAATAGGCGATTGGGATTGGGAAGACTTTACTCCAGGCACTTTCCCTCGCTGCTATTACGATGATACTCTTTATGCTATTCCTATTTTAGGCGGGCGTTCCGTGATGTTTTACCGGACAGACATTTTAGAACAGCATGGTCTGGAACCTCCCACAACCTATGACGAACTTGTTGCCGTTTGCCAAGAGGTAACGGATCCAAGCAACAATATTTATGGGATTGGAATGCGCGGGGAAAAATCGGCGCTTACATCCCAGCTTTCCAGATTCATCTATTCTTTTGGCAGCTCTTTCATTGAAAATGGCATCTGTCAATTTGATGCACCCGAATCTGTGGAAGCGGTAAAGTTTTATGGAAACCTACTTGGTAATTATGCACCTCCCGGTATCCTCAGCTGCGGCTACAATCAAATGGCCCAGCTATTTAATACTGGACAGGTAGTTCTCTTAATCGAAGCAGCGGTTCTTCTTCCCTCCATCACAGATCCTGCAGAATCCCAATATGCGGACTGTGTCGGCGTGGCCCCAGTTCCCGCTGGCCCAGACGGCATGCAGGAAGCTAATATGAACACATGGTCCGCTGCGATTTATTCCGGCAGTCAACATAAAGATGCTGCCTGGGAATTCGTCAAATTCGCTACCAATAAAGAAAATATCTCCCAAAACATGCTGGATGGGCTTTTGGGGTACCGGAAATCAGTTTTGGAGGATAAAGAAATCCAAGAACAGATGTTCCCAAATCTGCTGAATGTCTACAAAATATATAATGATGAAACAACGTCTAGGAATATCGACGGTCTGCCGATAATGACCTCTGTGACAGAAGCCCGTGATATCATGGGAGAAGCGGTGGTATATTCCATTGAAACTAAGGGCGAAGGAGCGGAACTGGAAGCTAAAATGAAGGACGCTGCCCAAAAGGTAAATGATCTTTTAAAAGCTGATGGGGAATACGGAGAAGACTACCCATTCAGTATTGAGTAAATAAAGAGAAGGAAGGAAAGTGGGATGATGAAAATCACTCCACTTTCCTTTAGAAAGGGGAATCCGAGTGAAAGAGTTTGTTGACAGGCATCTTAAATGGTTCTTTTCCCTGCCCGCCATGATATTTATGATTATTATGGTTGCTTTCCCAGTGTTGGGTACATTCGGCATGAGCCTGACAGACTTCAATTTTCTGAGAGGAAAGGCTACCTTTATTGGATTCCAGAATTATTCCGCTATGCTACAGAACGGAGCGTTTTGGGATTCTGTGCGTATCACATTTTATTATACTTTCCTTGTGCTAATTGGGCAGATGATACTTGGCATGATCATCGCCTTGATCCTTAACGAGGATTTCAGGGGAAAAAATGCGGTAAAAACAATCATTCTTCTTCCGTTTATGATGGCACCGCTTGCGGTCGGGCTGATGTGGTCGCTGTTTTATGAACCATCATCCGGCATTATGAATTATTTTTTCCGTTGCATCGGGTTGCCTGCCTCTAGTTTCGTTTCTGCAAAAGATTCAGTCGTACCATCTATAGCAGCGGTTGAAATTTGGCAAAATACTCCTATCGTGGTTATTATCCTTCTTGCGGCGTTATCCTCTATGCCGAACGATCCTTTAGAGGCCGCTAAAGTAGACGGGGCAAATGTATTCCAGACCTTTTTTTACGTAAAGCTTCCCTTCTTAACTCCAACAATTTTTTCGTGTGCATTATTGAGGTTTGTTGACACATTCCGACAATTTGATCTGATCTATGCATTATCCTTAGGTGGCCCGGATAATGCGTCCCGCACACTCAGCCTTTTTGGCTACGAACTGGCATTTAGCTACTCTAAATTTGGAGAAGCTTCAACAGCGCTTACTCTTTTATTTTTGATGATACTGATTATCAGTATCGTCGTACTTCGGCTTAGAGGATTAGGGGTGACAGACTGATGAATTTAAAACAGAAAAAAATAATAAAAACAATCATCATGTCGGCAACCATCATAATCATATTGCTTCCTATCATCTTTCCGCTCTATTTTGTACTGATTTCTTCCCTAAAAAACATGGCAGACGTCTATCAGCTTCCACCTAAATTATTTGGGTTCCAGCCAATATTTGATCACTATAAGTATATTTTTGAGACACAACATTACGGGATATATATGTGGAACAGTGCGATTATCGCCGTAACATCTACTTTATTCTCTATGCTTATCAGCATCCCCGCTGCTTATGCCATTTCCCGCTACAAAATGAACAAGGTGATGATGAGCACTTTAGTGGTGCGTTTGTTGCCAAACATCTCGATTCTCATCCCATTTTATTATGTTTATTCAAAGATTGGTTTGGTCGATACATATTTCGGACTCGGCCTTGCTAACTCCATACCGGCAATTTCTACTACAGTATGGATTATGGCGGGGTTTGTGGCGGATATTCCCTATGATTTGGAGGAGGCCGCTATTGTAGACGGTTGTACAAGACAAGGTGCATTTCGAAGAATCATTCTTCCTGTATCAGTTCCCGGACTAGTCACTTGTGCAACACTGGCCTTTCTCACCACATGGAACAATTTCCAATACCCTTTGATTCTTGGCGGCCAAAAGACACAGACATTACCAGTTTCTCTGCAATATTTTGTTTCAGGATCAGGCGTGAAATGGGGACGGATGTTAGCAGCTACAATGGTTGTCATCCTTCCTACTATCATTTTGACCATGCTGCTGCAAAAATATATTGTAAAGGGCCTCACTGCCGGTGCAGTGAAAGGCTAGAAAGGAGTTTTTATGCTGGAAGGAATTCGGGTGCTAAGTTTTACCCATTATTTACAAGGGCCCTTAGCCGCACAGCTCATTGCCGATCTAGGGGCGGAGGTTATTAAAATAGAACCGGTCACAGGAGCGCATGAACGGAATGTACCCCCAATGGATTTGTTTTTCGGCAGAAATATCAGTATCAGTCATGTAGATCGCAACCGTAATCAAAAAAGCCTAGCCGTAGATTTGAAAGCAGAACAAGGAAGAGAAATTATACGACGCCTTCTTGATACGACAGATGTGATATTAGAAAACTTTCGACCCGGCGTATTGGAAAAATATGGTTTTGGCTATGAACAGTTAAAAGAAAAATATCCTAAGCTGGTCTATTGTTCAATTACTGGCTGGGGTGCGGACGGCCCTTATTACAAAAGGCCTGGCCAAGATCTGTTAGTGCAGGGAACCAGCGGTTTCGCTTTCGGAACAGGGCGAAAAGGAGAAGCGCCCGTAGTAATGGGGGTTCCCATCATAGACACTATGGGTGCAATGACAGCGGCTTATGGTACACTGGCGGCCATAGTGGACAGTATTCGTACCGGCAGAGGGCATTTTGTGGATACCTGCCTTTTAAATTCTGCCATAGAGATGCTCAGCGATGCGTATCCTCTATATTTTGCTGCAGGCCGCTGTTTTGACAGACTGAGCACCGGGCTGGTATCGCGTTATTATCCATCCCCCTACGGTGCATATAAGACGGCAGATGGCTATATAATTATCTCCCAAATGGATATGAAAACGATGAAAGATATTTTTGGAGATAAGATGTCGGGCTTCTCAGAGGAAACTGCGTTAGAAAACCGCGAGATAATAGACAAAATTGTTGCCGGGGAGGTTGAAAAAAAGACCACAGCTGAATGGGAGAAGATTTTAGAAGATCACCATGCCTGGTATTCAAAAATACTTAGCTATGATGATGTAAGAGAGGATCCTCAGGTTAAGCATAACGGTATGTTTGTGGAGATGGATCATCCTGTAGCAGGCAAGGTTACAGTAGTGGGAAATCCAGTAAAGTTTGATGGGAAAAATCTCCCAATCCGTCGTTACCCGCCGCTTTTGGGGGAACATACAAAAGAAATCATGAGGGAATGCGGTTTTACAGACGAAGAGTTTCAAAATGCTTTACATTCTGGAGTTGTTGCATATGATAGTTATGAAGAAAGAAGGTCGCTATTATGAGTGAGAATGACTGTGTACTTGTTGAAAAAAGGCCAGATGGGATTGCCGTTATCACGCTGAATAACCCTCCGCTCAACTTAAGAACGCTTAAATCTACTGAGCTTTTAGAAAAAGCGGCAATGGATTTGGATGCTGACAGTACGGTACGTGTTGTCATTATTGTAGGATGTAAAGAAAGCCGAGCTTTTTCTGCCGGTTCTGATGTGAAAGAGTTCGCTAAAATTAACAAGATGGGCAATATGACAGAAATTAAGGTGAGGCGTGAAAATGCGATGTTTACTAGGTTTGAAAAACTAAAAAAGCCTGTAATTGCCGCTTTAAACGGCCTTGCCTATGGCGGGGGAGGAGAACTTGCACTAGCGTGTGATTTTCGAATTATGGATGAAACCGCAAAAATTTGCTTTCCAGAGATTAAACTTGGTGTTTTTCCGGCTGGCGGCGCGCCATCTAGGCTTTCCCGAATTGTTGGATATTCCAAAGCTCTGGAACTCATGTATACTGCTGAGCCTGTTACCGCAGAGGAAGCGCTGCGTTTAGGACTTGTCAACAAAGTCGTTCCACATGGGACAGCGCTGGATTCCGCTCTGGAATTTGCTTACCTACTTTCCAAGCGGGCGACTGCACCTATTCTTGCACTCAAAGAGATCACCCAAGCGGCTTACCTCCAAACAAGTGATGATAACGTCGCCATGTCTATCCGCTACAGTGAACCTATCTGCGTATCTGCTGATGCCGATGAGGGTGCAAAAGCTTTCATAGAAAAACGAGAAGCCCATTTTGCAGGTGCACCCGTAAAATTTTATACTGGAGGTGCCAAATGAACCGGATAAAAACAGATGTTTTAATTATTGGCGGAGGTGGAGCTGCCTGTCGCGCTGCAATTGCGGCACATGATGCGGGAGCATCTGTTCTGATGGTGCTCAAGGGCAAAATCGGAAACAGTGGTGCTACCACATTCCGGTTTTCAGAAATGGCAGGTATGACGGTGTCCGATGATTTGAACCCAAACGACAGCCGAGAAACATTTTATCAGGACATTATTTCTGCCGGGCTCGGAATGGCCGATCCGGAAGTAGTTCAGACTTTAGTGGATAATGCCAGAGCCAGAAAAGATGACCTGGAAAATTGGGGCACTCATTTTGAACGGGATCAGGATGGCAATTATCTCAGTCTTCTGGGATGTTTTGCTTCCCAGTCGCGAGGATATTTGCTGAAAGATCATGGACGGCCTATTGTTAACGCCTTGAAGCGACAAATTAAGCTGAGAGGCATTAAGATTATGGAAAACACCATGATCCTATCTCTGGCTGTACATGACAGTGTATGCGCGGGAGCCTTAGGACTGGATGAAAAAGATGAACTCACATTTTTTGAAGCGAAAGCAGTAATTATGGCCGCCGGAGGCGCAGTACGGATCTTTAAACACAACGTAAATCCACCAGATGTAACAGGAGATGGTTATGCTATAGCACATCGTGCCGGGGTTAAACAGTGCAACTTAGAATTCATGCAAAGCGGCGTCGGGTATATGTATCCTAAAATTGGGGCGTTCTTCTGTTATGTATGGGCTGGATTTCCAAAGCTTTATAACGGCAGAGGCGAATCATTTTTACAGAATTATTTACCTCCGGGGATTACGGAAAAAGATGTAATGCTTCAGCATTCGCACCATTTCCCTTTCAGCACAAGAGACATCAGTAAATATATTGATATCGCGGTGCAAAAGGAAATCGCAGAAGGGAGAGGCACGGAACACGGCGGCATCGTGATTGATTTTAAACATTTTACACCAGAATATGTCAACGGAATTAATTACGATATGCGAAATATGTGGCCACGCACATTACAATTTTACCGCAACATCGGTATGGATTTTTTAAACGATAAGATTGAGCTCGCTATTTTTGGCCACGCCATTAATGGAGGAATTAAAATCGATAAAATGGCTCAATCCAGCATGCCTGGACTATATGCAGCAGGAGAAGTAGCGGCAGGCTCCCACGGAGCCGACCGCCTGGGGGGAGCAATGCTCTTAACTTCCCAAGTTTTTGGAAAAATTGCTGGAGAAAATGCTGCAGCTTTTGCCGAAAAGCAGAGTTTTACATCTCTCGAAGATAAAGAAGTATTAGCGCAGTCTGCGCCTATGCTAGACGTAATACACAAAACACTTGATGTAGAAACATATACAAAAGAATTGCAGGAAAGCGCAAGCCGGAATTTACTTCTTTGCAGATCAGATGCCAGCCTAAATCGAATGTTGGAAACTTTGGATCACTTGGAGAAAGAAATTATGGTTTCGCCGTCGTGCGCCCCTATCTCCAGGAAAGCCGCAGCTCTCTTCAATGAGCTTACGTCTGCAAGATTGATGACCACTGCAGCAAAAGAAAGAAAAGAAAGCCGTGGAAGTCATTACAGAGAAGATTACCCAGAACTTGATCCAAAGCTTGAACGCCCTATTTTTATATAATTTAATCATTACGGATATAGAATCATGATACTAGTAAATAAATTATAATATTTTGTAATTATGTATCGAGGTCAGAGTTTTTTCAGGTACGATTTTACCCCAAAGAGAAGTGCGCACAAAGCGCTGAACCTCAGAAAATTCTTTATTATGAAATAAAAAGTCTGTGAATCATTAAATGATGTTTCACAGACTTTTTGTTTGCAAATTTCTTTTTAGAGAGCACGGTAATTCTCTCAATGATGTGGTATACTAAAGTATCGGAATATTCCGTCAAGTCGAGATCTTTTGAAGAAATTAACTTCATAACCTCTTTAGCTTTGATTTTCATTGCTTTCGAACGCTCTGCAGTAATTTAATCCGCTTCTTCTGTTGTTTCCGCTTGAAGATAGACTCGCTGATTTGCTGTAGTTTCTTGTCAATGATATCATTTTCATCAACTGCTATACCAGCAGCCGGTTAAATTCTGTTTCCAAATCCCTTATTCTTTGTGTTTCCTCTTTTAATTTTGAAACTATTTCATCTATTATTTTAGGAGATAATTATGCGCTCTGCTCAAACAGTCGCTGATTAGCTGCAGGCCTATTTGGATTCCTGTTCCTCTTTTTATGGGTTCTTCTTCTTTTAGAAACTGCGGATACAACAGATAACTGTCTATGGGTGTTACCTTCCTTTGCCATATAACGGCAGTCGTCGTTTGCAAATTGCAGGTTTTTTCTACGGCCCCCGCAAAAGTGCTGGCTATGTACACTATTTTCTCATAAAATCGCCTCCTCCTTTTTCTTCTCCCTCTATGCGGTTATATAGAAAAAGGGACGGAGCAGCTTGATTTGCTTTCCTTCCCTTTGATTAAAATATTATATATTAATTAAAGAAAGGGTATTCGGCTAAATCCTGCCGGATACCCTTTCTTTTTCCGCTTCCTTTTACTTTTCAGGTCGGACATCTACGGTAAAACCGTTTTTTGAATTTAGTCCTCAAAAACCCGCAAATCCGCATGAATCCTAAAAAACGGTGTGACATCTTTTTTGTCACACCATTATGGGAAACATCGAAAAAATAGATACCAACCACCAGCGTGAGCGGTAAAGAAAAAGCTGAGCCCGGAACGCGAATTGCTTCCAGGCTCAGCCTGGAAACATTGACAAAATAGATACTCTGAAAAATAAGCTGGTTTTATTTTGTTTCAGAATATTCAGGCAAATAAATCACTGATTTTCTTTTCTATGGCAAAATAAAAAAACAGGTACAGGACAAGTGACTGCCAAAAATTCGTCGCTTATCCTGTACCTTTGCTTTTATGGTTTGATGAGTAAAAGCCAGTGGTTCCAAATCGATTTTCTATCTCCAATTTTTTTGCAGCCGCCGTCAGGAACGGAAGCCTTTTAACTAGGTTCGTTTCTATTTGCCGCTTACAATAAAAATCGAAATCAATTTTTCAACCCTCAAAGCCCATATATCTGCATGAATACTAACAGAAATGGGCCGATCGTCTATGACGTCAGATCGCTTTAGGTTCTGCCGCCATATATGTTCGGGCCTCCTGTTCAGTGAGAGAAAAATATTCCATAACCCGCTGCGCGGCCTCGGAATCCGACAGTCCGATTTCGCGATAAGCCATGTAAGTAGCTAAAATGTCCACTGCGCGCTCTTCCGCAAAACCTCTGGGGAAGGTTTCTTTGAAGCCTTTTATAAAGATTCCTTGACTCAAATTACACATCTGCGCATCTCCCTGTCAGAGTGTTTTTGACGCTTTTTCGAGATATGCCGTAGCTTCCTGTTCCGTGAGAGAGAATTTTTTCACGATCCGGTTCAGTATTTCCGAATCCGGCAATCCCATTTCTCTATATGCCTCAATAGTGGCTAGAATGCCTTCTTCCCGGCCTTCTGCGCGGCCTCTCTCCAAGCCTTCCTTCAACCCCTGTTTCAAAACGCCTTGGCTCAGATTGCACATCTGCGACACCTCCTTGTCAAACTGCTGCGAAACCGGGATTTGAAAATC
>ERZ773148.3717-NODE-3717-length-10272-cov-7.613292_pt1 | contig 10272 bp, 10 predicted proteins | sample MGYA00580846_ERZ773148 | MGnify/ENA primary metagenome ERZ773148 (study PRJEB29015, sample SAMEA2737879) | human gut metagenome | biome: human gut; feature: human-associated habitat; material: faeces | place: China | collected 2012 ...
CTTGTCTCTCTAAACTGCCGTTTAAATCACTTATCTGCTTTGCGAGCGATCCATCAATATTCGGGTTCGCCTGCCTTGCGTCCAGTGCAAATCCCGCCACAGTCGTTGTCTGGTTATTTACGATACTTTCCGGTTGCAGTGCGCTTCCGATCTCCTTTTTCAGCGTAGGGTTACTAAGAGTTGTAGGCTGGTATTCGTGTCTTATAGTGCCACGTTCTAACTGGAATTTTATAATACAGTTAGTTAAAGTAGTACCAGCTACAATATATAAACCAAGTTCATCACGATCAAAGTCATCGGTTTGCGAATACTTAAAAATAACACTTAATGTTGAATTATTAACAGTACGGCAAGCAGCAATGTCCGTATTTATATTTTGTTTGTTTTTATTGGCTAAATATAAAGACGCTTGCCCTTTGACTGTAGTTATCGTCAACACGTAATTTTTTCCAATTTCTAATCCTAACTTGCCTATAAAAACAGTATAGTGCGCGGTAGCCGTAGCTGTACCGTTAGCAGTTACAGACCCATCTTCGTTTACTGTCCAAGTGATACCGTTATTCGTATAACTATCCGGTCTATAATATGGATAAGGTATTAAATTCTGCCCTTGCTGATCTGATAATCTTTCATTTAAAGAAGTATTGCTAATCGTAGTAGGTTGATATTCATGCGACATCGTACCTACTTCAAGCATTGGCTTAAATGTAATATTATTAGCAGTTGCGCCGTTTCGAATAATCAACCTTATTCCATACTGGAGAGTATTCTCATCATTTGCTGTATATATTTCAGTTCCTTTCATTGAAGAAACTCCGTACTTCCAATTGGTAGGATTGTTTTTATCATAACGAACAAGCTGCATATAGCCAACGTTTGTATGCTGTTCATCAGTGAGCCCATCGCTAATAATATAGGTATTTCCTAACTGAAGCGATTTCATGGTAGATAAATTATATGGATATATCAATGAATACGGTGCCTCTTTACTAGCCGTGCCATTAGCAGTTACAGACCCGTCATCGTTTACAGTCCAAGTGATACCGTTAGTATTCCCTTCGGTTCCGTCATATGGATAAGGTATTAAATTCTGCCCTTGCAAAGTCGAAGTTTTGTCAATTTCTTTTTTCAGATTTACATTGCTCTCTATTGATGGTTCATAAGCATGAGCAATAGTACCTAACTCTAATTGAGGTTTGCATATACAATCATAAGTTTCGCTATTAGCGGCAGTTTCAATACATAAAGCAACCCAAGTATCAACATCAAATTTTAATGTTTTTGTCGCTGTACCATAAACTATATTATCAGCTAATTTTGAACCACTTTCATCATAAACGTAATAGCGAATCCCTGCATTGTCAGAGCTACAATTAGCAGAAATAGTAAAATAAGTATTGGCATCAATTTTAATGTTGCCCTCTTTTTTATCTGTACCCCACCATATACCAACACCCATATAAGGTCTTGATGTACTGCCATCTTGCGTTCCAGAAATACCGATAGAACCATCTTTATTATCTGTAAATGTTACTCCATATACAGTTTTAGTGGTTTGAGAATACGGATATGGTATAATATTTCTTCCCTGCGAAGTTCCAACACCACCAAGCTTAGTCTTTTCTTCGCTTGTATAATCATTAGAAGATAATCCCTTACCTTCTTCCTTTACAACAAGATTAGAGATATCTTGATGTTCAGTAAGATATCCTGCATCATTTGTAAACTCAGATACATTTGTTGGAACTATTGGAATTTCCGTCTTATCCGCTTTACCAATCTGTAATGCTGTAATAGCACTCTTATTATCCTTAATGGCACTATTCATGGCAGACGCACTTGTTTCATGTGTAGAAATCCAATCAGACATTTCCTTTAATGTATCAAAATCTTCAGGTGCACCAGCTACAACCTTTGCAATTCCATCCGAAACTGCTTTTTTTACCGAACCATTTCCCGTTCCATTAAGCGTTGAAATCGCCGTTTCATTAGCTTCAATTCTTTTCGTATTGCTCGTAATATTCGATGTATTCTGTTTTATTGCAGATTCATCTGTTCCAATCTTAGATTTAATGCTTTTTAATTCGCCAGCAATCACTTTATTCTGTAAAGGATTTGTTGATTCTTCTGATAAAGCATCATCTACAGGAATTCCTTTTACAACACCGCTTTCGTCAATAGTAATGGCGCCGCCTTTTATACCGCCGCCGTCCCGGAAAGCCAGCTCCCCACCGCCCAGTCCTACGAAAAGCTGCTAAGTACCCTCTCGGAGCAGGCTATTCCCGCCGCCTATCTTTTTGCGGGGGATACCATCCCCCTTGGTGATGCTACCGTCACCGTCCTCAGCCCCGCTCGGGGCACCACCTGGGAAAACCTCAATAACTATTCATTGGTGCTGCGTGTCACCTACGGCAATGCCGCCTTCCTCCTCATGGGGGATGCCGAAGCAGAAGTGGAAGAAACCCTATTGGCGGCAAAGACCGAACTGGCTGCCGATGTGCTGGTGGTGGGGCACCATGGCAGCGCCACTTCCAGCTCGGAAAATTTCCTCAAAGCCGTTGCCCCACGCTATGCCATCCTCTCGGTGGGGGAGGATAACAGCTACAACCTGCCCAATACCGGCGTCCTCACCCGCCTCAAAGAACAGGGTGCCGCTCTCTATCGCACCGACCTGCAAGGCACCGTTACCGTCACCAGTGATGGCGAAAATCTCACCATCACCACCGCAAAATAAAAGCGGCCCGCATTTTTACAGGCCGTCAGTCCTCTATATGGGGGCGGTGAAAATCGATTCCGGCTGTGTCGCCCCCTCGTCAGGCGTCAGCCCGCCTTCGTCGGGCGCAAGCCTGCCTTCGGGGCGCTCCTTGCCGCCTCTCGATTTTCCCTCGCCCCCCAATTTTCCCAAAGGAGACCTTACCATGTGGAGCATCGACCGCATCGAGGGCGATTTCGCCCTCTGTGAGAATACCGTCACCGGCGAAACCTGCCGCATCCCTCTCAGTGAGCTGCCGCAGGGAATAGGAGAGGGCGCTCTGCTGCACCGCACCCCCGCCGGTTGGCAGCGCGCCGAAGAAGCGGAACGCGCCCGTCGCCGTCAATTGGCCGCCAAGATCCGCAATTTGTTTGGCCCCTCCCCCTTCGAAAAATAAAATCCCACGAAAGGATCGACTCCATGAATATCACCGTTTATCTCGGCTCCTCCCCCGGTAATGATCCAAAGCTGAATACCGTCGTCCGCGCCCTTGGCCGCTGGATCGGTGAAAGTGGCCATGCCCTCGTCTACGGCGGCTCCCGGACCGGCCTGATGGGCGCTTTGGCGGAAAGCACCCTGCGGGCCGGCGGGGAAGTCACCGGCGTGGAGGTCTCCTTCTTCGTGGAGCAAGACCTCCAGTACGAGGGGCTGACCCACTTTTATGTCGCCCGCGATCTTCCACAGCGCCGCACCAAAATGATCGAGCTGGGCGACGCCTTCATCGCCTTTCCCGGCGGCCCCGGCACATTAGAGGAGATCAGTGAGGTCATTTCCCGCAAGGCCATCAAGCGGCTTTCCGGCCCCTGCATCCTGTATAACCTGGACGGGTACTACGAGGGGCTGCGTACCCAGCTGCACCATATGGTAAAAATGGGGCTGTGCGCCCCGGAAAAGCTGGAGGATATCCACTTTGCCGCCGATCTTACGGAAATACAGGCCATTTTGGGTGCCATGTAAAAGACTTTTGATGGACGGAAAACCACTCCTTTTGCTATGCTGATGGGGACGAAGGGAGGTCACCGTATGGAACTCGGCAACCGTATCAAACAGCACCGTACCGCCCACGGCTGGAGCCAGGACGATCTGGCGGAAAAGGCGTATGTCTCCCGCCAAACCATCTCCAACTGGGAAAATAATAAAAGCTACCCCGATCTGCAAAGCCTGCTGCTTCTCGGCAGCCTGTTCGGCCTCTCCCTCGATCAATTGGTCAAAGGAGATATCGAAATCATGCAAAAAGCCATCAATCAGCAGGATATCCACGCCGTCCACCGCAGTGCTGTCTGGATGACGGTATTTATGGTTCTTGCCGCCCTTTCCGCTGTCCCCCTGGCGGAGTGGCTGGGCTGGTGGGCGCTCGTCCCGTTCTGCCTGCTGTTTGGCGCGGCTCTGTTCTTCGCCCTGCGCATCGAAAAGATCAAAAAGCAGTATGATGTCCAAACCTACCGGGAGGTTGCCGCCTTTCTGGAGGGCAAGACTCTCGATGAGATCCAGCAGCTGCGAGAAAGCGGCAAACGCCCCTACCAGAATATCATCAAGGTACTGGCAGGCGCTGCCGTCGGGATTCTGCTCGCCGCAGCGGGCACACTGTTCTGCTATTTCCTTCCTTGAACAAAAACCGGCTGAGGGAATCCGATTCCCCAGCCGGTTGTTTTTGTGCGTTTGCGTTTAATCGTTCCCTACAAAGCTGCGGAAGGGGAACGGGCAGATCTCCTGAAAGCTGGAAATGACAAAGCTGCCATCCCGCCCCACAAAGTACAGCGGAGCCTCCAGCGCTTCATCGGCAAATTCCAGCATAAACTGCCGGCATGCCCCGCAGGGTGCCGCTTCACCGCCCTTTTCGCCGCCGTATATGGCCACTGCCGCAATCCGCCGCTCGCCCTGCGCTATCATGGTGGTGCAGGCGTTGCGCTCCGCGCAGATGGTCAGGCCAAGGCTGGCGTTTTCCACATTGCACCCGGTGTAAATCCCGCCCTTTTCCCCCAGGATGGCCGCCCCCACCTTAAAGTGAGAATAGGGAACATAGGCGTTTTGGGAGGCGTCCCGCGCCATTGCGATCAGCCGATCTCTCATTTCGTTGGATATCATACTTGCTTCTCCTTTCGTGGTGGAATGATTCTGCTTTCATTTTATCACATCTCCCCGCAAAAGGAAAGGCGCATTTCGCCTATCGCCAGCACAGCCCGCCCCGCCGGGGCAGCTCCGGCTCCATGTGGTGCCGCAGCCAGCCGCACAGCAGCAGCACAGGCAGTGAGAGCATCAGCCACAGAAAGCAAAAAAGCGGGCACACCTGCCCCAGCACATTCCCCGGCTGCGAGGAGTAATCCCACACCTGCCACCCCAGCCGCAGGTTCACCAGGCACCCCACTACAAATTCATAGGCTGTGATGATCCCCGCGGAACGCAGGCATCGCCGCCATAGGGTATGGTGGGTCCGCCGCTCCGCTGTGTAAACGGTCAGCAGCACCAGCCCGCCGGTCAGGCTCATGCTCCAGTGGGTGTGTCCTCGCCATATTGTCTCCAGCAGGCTGTAAAAGCTCGCCCCCGTCCCAAATACCAGCGCCCGGTCCAATATTTTTTTCCCCATAAAAAATCCCCCTAATGGTTCCATATACCACTATGGTTCCATCAAGGGGCCATTTTATTCTGTTTTCTGCCGTGACCGTCCTTCGGCGGCGGTAAAAATGGATTCCGGCTGTGTCACCCCTTGACAGGCATCAGCCCGCCCTCCGCTTCGCTCCGCCGGGCAAGAGCCTGCCTGCGGTGTTCCTTGCCGCCTCTCCATTTTTCCTCGCCGCCTCATTTCAGCTCTACTACCGTCACGCCCATCTCGCCTTCGCCGTACATGCCGGGGCGCTGGCTCTTTACAAAGCTCAGCCGCCGCAGGTGCTGCTGCACCGCGGCCCGCAGTACGCCGGTCCCCTTGCCGTGAATAATGGTCGCGTTCTTAATGCCCATCATCATGCACCGGTCCAGGAAGCGATCCACCTCCATCAGTCCCTCGTCGCTCGCCATCCCGCGGATGTCCAACTCGGTGCGGGCCTCCCGCTCGGTGTTGCCGGGACGGCTGGTGCGGGTGCCGCCGGTGGGCGTCTGTTTCTTCTTGGGGGGCTTGGGGGCGTCCTCCGGCAGCCGCAGCTCGCCGGGCTCACACTTCATCTTCATGTTCCCCAGCTGGATCTGATAAGCCCCGTTTTTATCCGGCCCGGAGATCACCGTCCCCTGCCGGTTGATGGCCGCCACCGTCACCGTTTCGCCCTCCCGCAGCGCCCGCGGCAGATGATACTCCTCCGTTTTGCGCTCCTTTACCGGGTCAGCGGTGTCCCGCAGCTCCTCAATGCGCCGGTTGTAGCCCTGCCGCATCGCCGCCACCTTCTCACTGAAATCCGCCTTGTCCTTCTGCTTCTTCAGCTCCTCCAGCTCGTTCAGCAGCAGATCGGTGCGGCTGCGGGTGCGTTCCACCAGCGCCCGGGCGTTGTCCCTTGCCTCAGCCTCCAGCTTCTCCAGCGCCGCCTCGTGCGCCTCAGTCTGCTTTTTCATTTCAGCCCGCAGCCGGTCGGCCTCCCCGCGGGCGGTCTCAGCGGCCGTCACTTCGTTTTCCAGCTGCTGCCGGGTGCTTTCCAGCTCGCTCACCACATCCTCAAAGCGGGTATTCTCGCTGGAAACCATGCTCTTCGCCTCTTCTATGATCTCCTCCGGCAGGCCCAGCCGCCGGCTGATGGCAAAGGCATTGCTGCGCCCCGGTACACCGATGAGCAGCCGGTAGGTGGGGGAGAGGGTCGCCACATCAAATTCGCAGCAGCCGTTTTCCACCCCGTCGGTCTGCAGGGCATACATCTTCACCTCGGCGTAGTGGGTGGTCGCCGCCAGCCGCGCACCCCGCTGCCGCAGCGCCGTAATGATGGAAACCGCCAGCGCCGCGCCCTCGGTGGGGTCGGTGCCGGCTCCCAGCTCATCGGTCAGCACCAGGCTCTTGGTGTCGGCTATTTTCAGAATTTCTATGATCTTGACAATGTGGGAAGAAAAGGTGGAAAGGCTCTGCTCTATGCTCTGCTCGTCGCCAATATCCGCCAGCACATGGGTAAAGACCGCCGCCCGGCTCCCGGTCGCCACCGGCAGCATCATGCCGCAGGCCGCCATCAGCGTCAGCAGGCCCAGCGTTTTCAGCGCCACAGTCTTACCGCCGGTATTGGGCCCGGTGATGACCAGCGTATCAAAGCCATCCCCCAGCCGGATATCCACCGGCACCACCTTTTCCTTGTTGATGAGCGGGTGCCGCGCCTTCCTGAAGTCAATGATCCCTTCCTCATTCAGCTCCGGCACCGTCGCCTTCATCTTGTCGGCCAGACGGCTTTTGGCAAAAAGCAGATCCAGCTGCAATAGCGCCGCGAAGCTGTCCCGGGTGGCATCGGCTACCTGTCCTATGCGTTCGCTGAATTCCTGCAGAATACGGTCGATCTCCAGCTGTTCCTCATTTTGCAGCATCCTTATCTCGTTGTTGGCATCCACCACGGCCATCGGCTCTATAAAGACCGTCGCGCCGCTGGAGGAGGTGTCATGCACCAGGCCCTTGACCTCATTTTTGCATTCTATTTTGACCGGAACCACAAAGCGCCCGTCCCGCATGGTGATGATCGGCTCCTGCAGCGCCTTGGCGTATTGCGGCGAGCGGATGATACCATCCAGCTGTTCCCGCACCTTCAGCTGTGCTTTGCGAATTCGGCGGCGCAGATCATTCAGGGCAGGGGAGGCCGTATCGGCGATCTCCTCCTCCGAGAGAATGGCATCGAAGATATCCTTTTCCAGCCCCTCCACGGGCGCCAGCACATGGAACAGATCATCGGCGGCGGTAGGGGTCTCGCCCTGTCCCCGCCACTTCTTTATGGTGCGGATGGTACGCAGCACCCGCGCCACCTGCAGTATTTCCCCAGCGGAAAGCCGGGAACCCAGCTTGGCCCGCTGCAGGGCGCCGGTGCAGTCCTGTATGCCGCCCAGCCCCGGTGTCCCGTACCGGGCGGTTAGTGTATTGATATCCGCGGTCCGCTGTAGGGCATCCGCCGCGTCCCGGTAGTTATCACAGGGCTCCAGCCGCAGCGCCAGTTCCTTGCTGGCCGTGCAGGTCGCCTGCTCCGCCAGCATTTCCAGCACCCGGTCCAGCTCCAGCGTCCGGTGGTGTTTGTTCATTTTTCTCCCTCCTTCTGGAGTACATCCTCCAGCATCACGGCATACCGCGCAAAGCGCTCCGCCAAATGCCCGATCACCATTCCTTCGCGGCACCGTTCCAGCAGCTCGGCCGGCGTCAGCCAGGCATAGTCTACGGTCTCGGTGCTTTGCAGGGCTATTTTCGGCTCCTCCGCCAGCCGCAGCAGGTAGGTATCGCTAAAGATCCGGGGCGTTATCACATGGTCAAAGAGAATCAGCTCCTCCTTTTCGACCTTGATCCCGGTTTCCTCATACAGCTCCCGCACCGCAGCGGTGCGGCTGTCCTCCCCGGCCAGGGCGCTGCCGGTCGTGACCTCCCAATAGCCACCGTTATGCTTCTGCGGGTGCCGCAGTGTGGTCAATATCCTGCCCTCCCACACCGTAATAATCTCCACGCAGAGATGCCGCGCCCCCACCGGCAGCGCGTCTCCCCGCCGGTGCAGCATGCCCAGCGGTTCTCGATTTTCGTCCAGCAGGTCCCAGTATTCCGTCATAGTGTATCCTTTCCCATCTCTGCAGGCCGCAGATTCGGCCCGCAGGGCCTCGCTTCGCTCGCGGCGGCTCCGCCGCCCGGCCCGGCCTCCGGCCGGGCCGCCCTGCGGGCCCTGCTCTTTGCCCGGTCTGCGGCCCTGCGGCGGCCTTCGGCCGCCCACTCACCGGTTCTTTTCGATCACGATGAAAATAGGCGGGCAGTTGGGCCGGTTATAGAATTGCTGCACCATCACGGTGTACTTCTTGGCGTCCAGCCTTGCCAGACAGTCCAGCAGCGCGTCATGCTCGGCGTAGCCGCTGTCCCCGCCGTAGTAGAGGCAGATGGTTACGAACCCGTCTTCGGCGAGGATGGAAAGTGCTGCCTCCACCGCAGGGATGCTCTCCGCCGCCGTGGTGCCGATGGCATGGTCGCCGTGGGGCAGGTAGCCGAGGTTAAAAACCACCGCATCCGCTGCCGGTACATACTCCGCCATTCTGCGGTGGCTTGCGTGGATCAGCGTCGCCCGACCCATTAGCCCGGCTTCGGTCAGCCGCTGCCGGGTGCTTTCTATCGCGTCCGCCTGGATATCAAGGGCGTACAGGTGCCCCGTTTCTCCGATCAGACGGCACAGCACCTCGGCATCCCGGCCCCGCCCGGCGGTGGCGTCCACACAGGTCATGCCGGGGCGCAGCCGCTCCCGCCAAAAGGCATGGCACAGCTTTAGGGCATTCTGGTCGTAGTAGGTCATACGCGGTTTTTCAGCTCCTCCTCCACATAGCCCACGCAGTCGGCAATGCAGGTATCGCAGGGGACGACCGGGCAGCCGGTCCTGCCCTTCAGTACCTGGCAGATGCAGCTGCCGTGCTCCGCCAAAAAGCGCGCGGTCAGGGTGGAGGCCAGCCCCATGGTGGCCCGCTTGGTGGTATTGGGGGCGTCCAGGTCCCCGGCGCTGTTCAGCAGCCCCATACAGGCCACTGCCCCGGTGATGGCGCCGCAGGTCTGGCTCATGTCACCCATGCCCAGTCCAAAGCCCTCGCCCATCCGGAAGGCCGTTACCTCATCCACATCCAGCTCCGGCGCAAATACACACGCCACCGATTGGAAGCAGTTGTAGCCCTTCCCGTGCAGCTCTATTGCTTTTTGTTGTTTCTCCGTCATGATGAACCCGTCCTTTCGTTCAGTCCGTTTTTGTTATCGCTTAAACGCGACAGCAGGTCTTGGCCTTGCTCGCCACAGACCGCTTTGTGAAAACATTTCTCTGCTTTGCGATTCACAGCTTTCGCTTCCCGCCCAAAACCGGGCTTTTGGCCTTGCCTCAAACGCGGATCGTCTCGCGAAAACCCATCCGTCAATCCTCATTTTCTGCGAAAACAGGTTTTGGCCTTGCCCCAAATGCAGATCGTCTTGCAAAAAACCATTCCCCTGTTCTCACTTTCCGCGAAAGCAGATTTTTAGCTTTGCTTCAAATGCAGATCGTCTTGTAAAAATTCAGGGCCGGCAGGATCCGCTCCACCTGGCACAGCAGATATTGCTCCACCGCGTGGGCCAGCACCGGCAGATTTTCCTCCCCCAGCTTAAATTGGAACAGCTTCTCAAAGTCGCAGTAGATGATGTGCCGCATGGCGGCAAAGACCCCCGGCGGCAGCGGCAGCAGCCCCACCGCTCCAGAGGGTGCGCACCCCGGGCAGCAGATGCTCCCGCCCGAGGGATCAAAAAGCACCACCCCATCCTCCGGCAGCCCGCCGCACGCCCGGCAGGCAATGAGATCCGGCATATAGCCGGTCAGCGTCAGCAGCCGCAGCTCCAGGATCGCCTTCAGCTGCAGCGGCGGCAGCTTGTCCCGCTCCAG
>ERZ773148.3718-NODE-3718-length-10267-cov-4.542695_pt1 | contig 10267 bp, 14 predicted proteins | sample MGYA00580846_ERZ773148 | MGnify/ENA primary metagenome ERZ773148 (study PRJEB29015, sample SAMEA2737879) | human gut metagenome | biome: human gut; feature: human-associated habitat; material: faeces | place: China | collected 2012 ...
CTTGCGGTTATAGGAACCGGGAGCATTTCAAGACAGCCATCTACTTCTTCTGTGGTGGTCTGGACCTCTACCCGGCCAGTTCCTGACAGGGGCTACCCACGGAAAACCCGGAAGAACCACCCCCAAAGACCTTTGTGTGCTACATGGGCTTTTAAGATTTTTGATCAAGTTTAAATGAAAAACACTTTCAATCTTGGATTTAAGCCTCACCCTCGCAAGAATTTCTCGCCCATCTCCCTTTCCATTCAGTATGACAGTAGCCGGAGCTCCTAATTTCAAATTGGAGGTTGGCTAATGTCCACCACAGAATCAACATGCCAGTGCTTGACAGAGCAAGAGGTTTCAGCACGAACCGGGCTGAGCCTCTCTACACTTCGTGCGCACAGGTTCAAGCGCACAGGGCTTCCCTATATTAAAATTGGACGGTCTGTGCGTTACCGAGCCTACGACCTGGAAATCTTTCTGTCAGAACACCGTATTGACCCATCTAGGAATAGCTAACGGGTTTTACGCGGCCTGCGTTTGCTCATCGGCAGTGAACATCACCAAGTCACTCGTACCCTCTCCAGCGGCGGTTGCTGTTGGAGAGCGTACAAGAAATTATGGCTTGCCCTGGAGTAAGTCCAACTCCGTAATGGTAAGGTCACTATTGAAGCGTTGATTTTGACCGCCTCCAGAGGCTGGGGAATAAATTTCGACGCCCAAATAGGCAAAAAATAGCTCTTTAACATTCGCATATTGGGAGAATTCCATGGGAACATTTAAGCAAAAATTTGACGAACAGCATGAGTTGTACATCCAGAAGCTTGAAGAAGGCACGAGCGACCCTGAAATTATGCGTGAAATGGACTGGTCTCCCCAGCAACTGCGGCGTCATCAGGCCCAGGCGTTCATCGATGGACATCAGAGGCAGGATAACGGCAATCAGGCCGTAGTGGCCCTGGCAGACATGTCTTTGGAGATTAAAGCATTGTTTAAGAATGCGCCCGAAAAAGCCCTTCTCAAGTTTGAGCTTGTAGACGGCGAAAGCAACGGCAGTGCTATTGTAACAGTTATCTAACTGAACCCATGACCTGGGGATGCCTCCATCCCCAGGTCATGGGCAATCAATGATGACTGAAGTGAGGTGACTTATGACTTATGACTCACCTGGTGTTGGGCGTATATTGAAAATTTCATCGTTAAAACGCGAAAGGGAAGAAACAAGTCTGCATTTCGCAAATTTCAGCAAATGCAATTTGCCACTGACTACTAGGAAAATTGTAGAAGCCATTTCAACATCACGACATGTAGATTCAGGTTTGGTTTTACTGGGCTGGTTGGCTTCAATTGCAGGAGTTGACAGAGGTTGTCATCGTATTAAGCACAAAACAACAGGATATATTAACTTACTTGCTTTACTTATCATAGCCGGTGCAGAATCTGGATGTGGGAAATCATTGGCACTTGAATTTTTTATAGAGTCCATCATCTACATTGAACTTAACAGCTACGATCAAGGTTCATCCGACTGTGAAGAAGAGGCTTGTGATGCATGCAACCAGCGCATCAAATTCCTAAAAGGTGAATACGTTAAAACAGGCGATCCTGCCAAGCTTAGTGAAATTAAGAATATTAAACAAAAACTGAGCGAAATCGAAACGAAAAGAAACAAGCCTAGATTCCTCATGTCTGACATAACGAAGGCGGCCTATTTCAAGCTTATGGTTGATCAGGGATTTGTTATGCGGATGGAATCAGATGGCATTTTGTTGCCGCGAGATTCTTTCAATATGGTCAGAAAATTTTGGGGAGGGGAAGCTCATTCTGAGAGTCGAATTAGCAGGGGGCAATCATCCTGCAATGATCCTTTCATCGTTGACCTTGTTTTCACGCAGATTGAGCCTTTTACAAAGTTCATCAAGGACAAGAGCTACATTGAAACAGGGTTGTGTGCTCGTATGCTTACCTACAGGGCCGCACCGCATGATCCGCGGATGTATCAAACTTCTCAGCACGAATTAGACCCAGAAATAAAGGCGTTGATCCAAAGAACTCTTGTTCGAGTTAACGATTGTGCAAACTCTAGTGTCGAGCACCAGATCATCACGCTGGATGCAGAGGCAGAGCGTGCTTGGGATAATTTTCGAATAAAATGCTCTGAAGATGCATCCGGGCGGAATGTTGAAATTAAAGAGTGGGCAAAACGGATGGCACAGCATGCTTTAAGAATAGCAGGGATTCTTCATGTTGCGGAATATTCTGAACCTGAAAAAACACCTGTATCGTGGGATGAAATCGACACCGCAATACAGATCACAGAAGTGTTAGCAGACAACTTGTGGGAATGTATATCTGGTCATGCAAACAGGCAAGAGAAGGCATGCATGTGCGATGTCGGCATACATATTCTTGAAAAAAATTTGGATGTGTTTGGCGCTACACAGATCAAACAGCGGTTTAAGGATCGCTATGCAGCAGCCGACGTAGATGTCGCTCTCTATAAACTTGAGAGGCGTCGGATCATAAAAAATACATCTGAATCCTTTTTGCGAGGGCGTGGGAGACCACCTGGGCCAGAATACAGGAACGAGTATTACGATAGGCACTTACGGTCTGAAGAGTATTAAACCATATTGGCAAAAGGCATTCTCTTGGTATTCAGGTGAATGCCTTTTTTCTGCACATAGAAAAATGGCATATGTTTCAGGTGGACGGGTATTTGTTAGGGGGAGGGGGCCGCTAACAAATACGGGCTACCTCTTGACATTAATCAATTAGTGTTGAAGTGTTGTTTTATGGAAAGCAAGAAGGCCAGCGTAATCTTTGAAGCACTCTCATCGGATGTGCGCCTCGACCTGTTCAGACTGCTTGTCAAAAATGCGCCTGACGGCCTTGTGGCGGGCGATATTGCCAAGCATCTCGATATACCCTCGACCAATCTTTCGTTCCATCTAAAAGCCATTGTGCAGAGCGGATTGGTTGACGTGGAGCGGGAAGGCCGTTTCATGCGGTACAAGGCCAATATCCCGCTGATGCTGGATATTGTCGCCTACCTGACTTCCGAGTGTTGCGCGGGTAATCCGGCAGAGTGCCAAAAGTTCAGAGATGCCAGCGCGGTAGACCCTGGCTTGTTGCCGAAGCGTTGCGCCAGCGAAATTTAGCAGGGTATTTTTTTACTTCAAAAGATCAACAATTCAACTACTATTGATTATAAGTGTCGGCTGTGAACATTCTTTTCCTTTGTACCGGTAATTCGTGCCGCTCCATCATTGCCGAGGCGTTGTTCAGGGAAATGGCCCCGCAGGGAGTGGCGGCACATAGCGCCGGGAGTTCTCCGACCGGGGTGGTGCATCCCCGCGCCCTGGCCGCGCTGGAAAAAGCGGGCGTGGCAACGGATGGGCTGTACAGCAAGTCATGGAACGACCTGGAAACACCGCCGGATGTGGTCATTACCTTGTGCGCCGATGCAGCCGGTGAAGCATGCCCGGTTTATTTCGGAACGTTTGTCCGCAGTCATTGGGGTATGCCCGACCCTGCCAAGGTGACGGGCGACGAGGAAACCATTAACGCTGCTTTCTCCAGTACCCTTGACGTCCTGCGGACGCGGGTACGCGCTCTGGCGCGGCTTCCGTTTGAGGATTTGAAAAATAGCGGACAGGAATTTCAGAAAGCACTGGATGCAATCGCCGCGCTGTAAACGTGACACAAAAACGAGGATGCTATGTCAACGAGGCCAGAAACCCCTAACACCGGCTGTTGCTGCTCGACTTCAAGCCCGATTGCCCCGGCTCCCGATGACGACGCTAAAGGCTGGAATCTTCGGTATCTTGCTATAATCGCGGTACTGGCCGCGCTCTGGTGGCTGGCTTACAGCTATATCCTGCCCGCCTCCAATTGGCTGGTCTTCGGCCTGTTCGGGATGGCCCCGGATTCGCACCTCGGCTTGTCGCTGGACTTTTTCATCTATGACACGGTGAAAATCCTGTTGCTTCTGGTGGCGCTCATTTACGGCATTGCATGGATACGCGCTTCGCTGAACGTGGAGCGGGTGCGCGATTATCTTGCCGGGAAGCGGCGCGGCCTCGGCTACTTCCTCGGTGCTACATTCGGCGCGGTCACGCCGTTTTGCTCCTGTTCAAGTATTCCGCTGTTCCTCGGCTTTACAACGGCCCGCATCCCCATCGGCATCACCATGTCGTTTCTGATAACCTCGCCGCTTATCAACGAGATTGCCGTTGTGCTGTTATGGGGACTGCTCGGCTGGAAATTCACGGTGATTTATGTGCTGGTAGGCATGGCTGCGGGCATCATCGGCGGCTTTGTCATGGACGGCCTCAAAGCTGGCCGCTGGTTGCAGCCGTTTATCCTTGAAGCCATGGAAAAAACCCCGGCACACCAATACGTCAACGAGGCGGGCGAGATTCAAAAGCTCACCGTGCGCCAACGGCATACCTTTGCCTACGGTGAAACCGCCTCCATTTTCAAGCGCGTCTGGAAATGGGTGATTATCGGTGTGGGTATCGGCGCGGCCTTGCATGGTTTTGTCCCTGACAACTGGTTCGCGGAAAACCTCGGAGCTGGCGAGTGGTGGTCTGTCCCGGCCTCGGTTCTGGTGGCGATTCCCTTGTATTCCAACGTGACCGGCATCATCCCGATTATGGAAAGCCTTTTGGTCAAGGGGCTGCCCATAGGCACGACCATGGCGTTCTGCATGAGCGCAGTCGCCGCCAGCATCCCCGAAGTGATGATGTTGCGCCAGATCATGACCATCAAGCTGCAAGCGGCGTTTATCGGCTACCTGTGGGTGATTTTTACACTGGTGGGTTGGCTGTTTAACATCCTCGGTCCCTATATCGTCTAACACAACCAATAACCAAACTTGAGAAACATCATGGAAATCAAAGTATTCGGCCCCGGCTGCGCCAAGTGCACGGAAGTGGAAAATATGGTCAAGGAAGTCGCCGCAGCCAAGGGCGGGAACATCACGGTGCAAAAAGTGTCCGACCTCAAAGAAATGATGGCCGCTGGCGTTATGTCCACCCCGGCTGTCGCCATTGACGGCGTTGTGAAATCCACCGGCAAGGTTCCCACCAAAAAAGAAGTCGCCGCTTGGATAGACGGCGCTGCCGGTTCCGCTCCTTCCGCCGCTCCCGCTGGCGGGTGCTGCTGCGGCGGCAACTGCTAATTGGTGGACTGAAACCGTGAAACACAATCCTGTACTGGATGCATCGGATGATGCCCTTGTTTGTTACTGCGGGAATGTGACCAAGGGCATGCTTCTCGCGGCTGTGGCAAAGGGATGTTCCACATTCCAACAATTGCGGGAAGCCACGGGAGTCTGCCCCGATAACAATGATTGCGCCAGCAATAACCCAAGCGGAAAGTGTTGCAGCCCGGAAGTCATGGCCTTGTTGCAAAGCCATGTCGGGGCAGCCGTGAAGGAATTCTGCGGCTGCGGTTGCTGCACGAATAACGATAGTTAGGAACGACAATGAGCGAATCAACGCTGAAAAAACTCTCCTTTCTTGACCGCTACCTGACCTTGTGGATTTTCCTTGCCATGGTCATCGGCGTCGGTTTGGGTTGGGCCGCGCCCGGAGTGAAAAACGTCATAAACTTTTTTCAGGTCGGGACTACCAACATTCCCATTGCCATAGGGCTGATACTGATGATGTACCCGCCTTTGGCAAAGGTAAAATACGAGCAATTGGGTCAGGTCTTCCGCAACAAGAAAGTCCTGTTTCTCTCACTCATGCAGAACTGGATTATCGGGCCGGTGCTGATGTTCCTGCTGGCGATAACGTTCCTGTCCGACAACAACAGCTATATGGTCGGTCTTATCCTGATCGGGCTGGCCCGCTGTATAGCTATGGTAATCGTCTGGAACGACCTCGCCGGGGGCGATAGGGAGTATGCCGCCGGTCTGGTGGCGTTCAATTCTATTTTTCAGGTGCTTTTCTTCTCGGTGTACGCCTATGTGTTCATAACCGTGCTTCCGGGCTGGCTCGGCCTTTCCGGTGCGGTTGTTGCAATAAGCATGGGTCAGATTGCTGAGAGCGTGTTTATCTACCTCGGCATACCGTTTATCGCGGGTGTGGCCTCGCGTATCTACGGCCTCAAAGTCAAGGGGTTGGATTGGTATGAAAACGTCTTTATACCCAAAATCAGCCCGTGGACGCTACGAGCCTTGCTGTTCACCATCGTGGTGATGTTCTCGCTCAAAGGCGATTACATAGTGCAGCTTCCCTTTGACGTGCTGCGTATCGCGTTGCCGCTGCTGATTTATTTCGTGGTCATGTTCCTGATTTCGTTCTTTATCGCAAAACGTATCGGGGCGAACTACGAGCAGTCGGTGACGCTGGCCTTTACCGCCGCCTCCAACAACTTCGAGCTTGCCATTGCCGTGGCAATCGCCGTGTTCGGCCTGAACTCCGGCGAGGCGTTTGTGGCCGTTATCGGGCCGCTGGTCGAGGTGCCTGTGCTGATCGGCCTTGTCAACGTGGCTCTATGGCTGAAAAAGCGCTGGTTCCCTACAACTGCGTAACTGCCCGGCGGCTTCGCATGAGCGCGGAGCCGCCTTAATTTTTGCCCGATTCGGAGAAAATGCATGAAAAAATCCCTGCTGCTCTTGCTGCTGCTTCTGTTCGCACTTACCGGAACCGCCTTTGCGGAGAACGCTTTGCCAAGGCCGAATACGGTAACGATGATAGACCTCGGGGCGAAATCGTGCATTCCCTGCAAGATGATGGCCCCAATATTGGAAAAACTGGAAGCGGAGTATCGTGGCAAGGCTGACGTGGTTTTCATAGATGTGTGGCAAAATCCCGATGAAGGCAAAAAATACGGCATAAGTGCCATACCCACGCAGATTTTCTACAACAAAAAGGGCGAAGAAGTTGGACGGCACCAAGGTTTTCTTGATGAAAAATCCATCCGGGATACCCTTGAAAAATTGTTGTCGGAATAGCCATGTTCGACCAGTTTCTTTTGACGATTAACGAATGGATGATGGCCGGTTTCGGGCTGGCCGTGGCGGGTTGTATCCTGTGGGGGCTGGTAAGCGTGTTGTTCAGCCCCTGCCATCTGGCCTCCATCCCGCTCATGGTCGGCTATGTGGCCGGACAGGGAACGCTCGTGCAGGGCCGACAGGCGGCGGGTTATGCTTTGTTGTTCAGTGCGGGGCTGTTCACGTCGATTGCGCTGGTCGGCGTGGTCTGTTCGTTGCTCGGCAGGATGCTCGGCGATATTTCGCCGCTGTGGGGAGTTCCGGTAGGCGGGCTGTTCATCTGGCTCGGCCTGAACCTCATGGGGGTCAAAGCCTGTAAGCTTCCTTCCGGCAGTCTAGGCAACATGAAAATGAGGGGGTACGGCGGGGCGCTGATCCTTGGGCTGTCTTACGGCATTCTTTCCGGCGCTTGTACATTCGGGTTTATAGCACCCATTCTGGCGGTCATCACGGTTCAGGAGGAAGTTGCCAAGGGGCTTTCGCTGATATTGTTTTTTGCCTTGGGCCATTGTCTGCCGATTGTAATTGCGGGAAGTTCCGCCGCGTTAGCGCAAAGAGTGTTGGCAGCCAAAGGAATGCAAAAGGCAACTCTTTGGGGCAGGAGATTGGCTGGAGGTGTGGTCGCCCTGGTAGGCGCATACTTCATTTATACAGGATTAATCGCATGATAAATGCGAATATTCTTTATGACTGAAAAACAATATCAATACCCTCGCCCATATTCCCTTTGCGTGAAAGCTTCAGCATTCAATCGTGACAACTTGATTGGCAATGTGCTGTGCTCAGAAAGAATGCACAGAGCAGGACGTAGATCAGAACTCATTTGGCATCGTTCTATGAGCAAAAAATCTGTGACGTATACAGATTTGACATTTAAAAGCGGTATAGTGTGCTACTATACCGCTTTTACATTTTTTAATTCCTTAAAACTTTATCGCAAATATATTATGCGAAAACTAACGCTACTGAGGAGATGTTAAACATTTAAACTTTATAAAACAGTCTTAATCATTCCCCGGTTCTTGGTAGTATCTTTATACTTAATCATGAAGATACATTTAAATTAATGACTAAAATCATAAACTATAAAAACAGCACGCATTAATGGAGAAGTATATGAACAGAAAAGTTATTACAAGCAATGAGTTCAGAGGTTATAAAATCAACAATGGTGAAAACAACAACCTGTTCTGTCATAAGAAGACTTTAGACCATATAGCAGACACAACAGAATACATGACAAACAATCATTCACGAACGTTAATGGTACGTCTTGACATACAAACTGATCAAGACAGTGAACATACACTTAGCAGTAAGGATATGACCAGAGTCATTGAGAATGTTAAGCGCCAAACAGATTCACGCTTTAAAAACGGGAAAAATGATCCTGACACACACGTTGTCTGGGTATCAGAAAGAACTACTCCAGACGATAAACCACACTATCACTTGGCAATATTCGTCAATAGTAATGCAATACAAAATGGCTACTCCTTAAAAGAAGCCTTCAACAATGAAGTAAAAAAGAAATTGAAGACAGATAAGGACGGCCTGGTCAATTTCTCCAGCAGCAATGGAAAAGTGGGCAAGCTCATTGAAAGAAACTCTCCTGACTTTGAGCATCAGGTCAACGATGCGGTGCATGCGGCCAGTTACTTGGCGAAGACCCGTTCAAAAGAATACAATCCCAAGGGGTCTCGAGTCTCCTCTTGCACGCGTATCCGCCGTAAATAGAGTATATTATGCGTTATATCAAAGTGAAAAAAACAGGAGCCTCAAGATGCCCTCATCAACCTCTCCCGACTCGTGGTCTGATATCAACACTGACATGATCGTCCGCACCTGCGATGGTGCAGATTGCCAGTACATCTGCAAAACGACCCTCAAGACGCACTCAGGGCGTACAGTTTCAGCCTTAGGTGAAGCAGATACCCTGCAGGCAGCAAGCGATTCCTCTCGCACCAATGCCACCAGGCTCCTCCAGACCCAACTTGCAGCCTCAAACGATGCAGCAACGCAGTCACACTGGGATGACGCCCCTTCGCACTCTCAAGGGCCACAGGACAGGCCACAAGACAAGGCCATGCTCAATGGTGGTGGTTCCAAGCCCGCATCACCAAAGCAGGTCGGGCTAGTCAAAAAAATCGCCCAAGAAAAAGGGCAATCAGCAGAAGCCCTGAGCTACAAGGACTTTGGCAAAGACCTTGCTCAACTGACCGGAGCCGAGATCAATACCCTCATCAGGACGTTGAAGGGCAGCCATTAGGTGTACTTGATAAAAACATCCCCACACCTCCTAAAAACCCCTTCTTCATCGATCTCGAAAAAGCATAACACCATTTTCACCCGAGAAGTCCCTCACAGCTAATCGGGGGGATCAGCCATCGTCCATTTTCCTGTCTTGATATCAAGGGCAGGGCCAAGAGGCAGCAGCAAACGCCACTACGGCAGAGATGCGCTCTACACATGCGATGAGTTCACTGCCCCCTCCTCAATAGAGAAGGTCAGGCCGAACACCCCTTTTCCCCTTCCGTAATCCTTGGTCAAGCCGCACACTTCGATCATGGACATGGCCGCCCTCCTTTCCGTTCCCGCCGTTATACGGCAGTCTCTCCGATATAAAGGCAAAGGGGAAAACACCTTCGGCGTTTTCCCCTTTCTTCCTGTCAATTATTCCTTGGGCTGTTCCGGCATTTCCGGCTTGGGAGGATTCCGAAGAAGCTGGCGCGCCTGCCGCACCTCGCCCAAGCGCTGGGCAAGCCCCTCTTCGGTCCTGCGGAGCAGATCCTCCGAAAAATCGCTCGCGCCCTTGCGCATCTCGCGGGATTTCTGCTGGGCCTGCGTCATCATCTCGTTGGCTTTCTGCTGGGCCTGGCGGACGATCTCCTCCTGCGACACCATCCGGCGGGCGCGCTCCTCCGCCGCGCGGACGATCCCCTCGGCTTCCCGCTTGGCGGTGGCGACGATATCGCCGCGGTCCGCCACAATCGCCTTGGCCTGACGGACCTCGCTCGGCATATTCCCGCGGATATCGTCCACGATATTGCGCAGACGTTCCGCATCGACCATGCACTTGCCGCCGGACAAGGGGAAGCTCCACGCCTTATCCAGCATATCGTCGATCTGCTCCAACAACTCGTCTACCGTCATGATGACCATTCCTTTCTCACCGCCGCCGGAACGCAGCGTCCTGTTTTCCGTGCTTTTTTATTCCAAAGATCCCGTATCCTTTACATACTGCTCACTGTGCCGAGCATAGTATTCCTCTCTCGAGAT
>ERZ773148.3727-NODE-3727-length-10244-cov-26.084797_pt1 | contig 10244 bp, 9 predicted proteins | sample MGYA00580846_ERZ773148 | MGnify/ENA primary metagenome ERZ773148 (study PRJEB29015, sample SAMEA2737879) | human gut metagenome | biome: human gut; feature: human-associated habitat; material: faeces | place: China | collected 2012 ...
GTAGGCGGCCCTTATAGGGCCTGTGCAAACCACTAGTTTACTAGTGGTTATGATTGTATATATGAATTTGTTTGGAGAGACTCGAACTCTTCGTCCATCTTTTTGCGGAGCAAAAAGGGACATAAAATAAACTGTTCGCAAAGCGAACACGACGGGTTGAAAACCCGTCGAGTCTCTCCTTCTGCGCCAGAAAAAGCACAAGGATTTTTCCTTTGTGCTTTTTTTGTATATATGAATTTGTTTGGGGAGACTCGAACTCTTCGTCCGTCTTTTTGCGGAAAACAGCCTCCCTTGTAAAGGGAGGTGGGTTGCCGCAAGACAACTCGGAGGGATTTTCTCAAAAAAATAGATTTCAAAAAAAGTGCTTCGCTTTTTAATCCCTCAGTCATCTTCGATGACAGCTCCCTTTACAAGGGAGCCTAATTTAATCCCTCTGTCTGCTCACTTTGTTCGTGCAGGTCCCTAACGGGAGAGAGCCCTTTTCACGATTGTTGACGTTTTCTGCACACAAACGGATATTGTGTATAAAAAAGCCTGCTTTGCTTGTCTGTTTTGTTATTTGTCTTGAATATAATGTGAAATAGTGATATAATTTAAAGCAGTCTACTTTTAATTTTTTTACAAAATAACAAGAAAGAGGTGCTTGTGGTGCCAGCTAAGGCAAAAAAGGTTATTAAGGTTATTTTAATTATTTTACTTGCGGCGGTTCTGATAGTGGGGGGATATGTCGCCTATGTTATGATTGATTATCACAGAATTGAAGATAATCAAGCCTTACAAATTAACGATGCAACGAGTGATGCTGCTCTTGTAGATACGGAATATAAGGTCATATCCTACAATATCGGCTTCGCGGCATATACTCCCGAATTCGGTTTCTTTATGGACGGCGGTACACAAAGCCGTGCCGAATCGGAGGAGTCGGTCAAAAATGTGATAAGCGGCGTCGGGGATTTTCTTAAATCAGAAGCTCCCGATTTCATCCTTATTGAAGAGGTCGATAAAAATGCGACTCGCAGCTATCACTATGACGAAGAGGCTGCTCTCAGAAATATGCTTGAGGGTTATGACTCTACATTTACCGTGAATTTTGACAGCCCGTATCTATTCTATCCGCTCAGCAAGCCGCATGGAAAATCGTATGCCGGTATGCTCACATTATCAAGATTCAACATTGAAAGCGGACTCAGACGCAGTCTGCCTATCGAAGACGGATTTATGAAATTTGTTGACCTTGACCGTTGCTATTCGGTATCAAGAGTTTCCGTCAGCAACGATAAGGAGCTTGTGCTATATACGCTTCATCTTTCCGCATACACTTCCGACGGCACAATCGCCACCGAGCAGCTAAATATGCTGATAAATGATATGCAGGCGGAGTATGAAAAGGGCAATTATTGTATCGCAGGCGGCGACTTTAATAAGGATTTGCTCGTCGACTCCGGAAAAATATTCGGAATCGACGGTGCTGACTATACTTGGGCACAGCCGGTAGATCCGACGCTGTTTGACGGTACCAATCTCAGTATGGTAGCTCCGTTTAACGAGGAAAAACCCGTTCCGTCATGCAGAAATGCGGACGGTCCGTATAACGACAAGCAATTTGTCCTTACTGTTGACGGCTTTATAGTCTCAGACAATGTTACCGTTTCCGGCAGCGATGTCTACGATCTCGGATTTAAGTATTCCGATCACAATCCGGTATATATGACGTTTAAGCTTAATGGGTGAATTTGAGATTTTCGGTCGCAGAATAAAGAGAGGGGCATTCCTTATGTCTGAAAAACACAGCTCGGCGTCAAAGAGTAAATTACTCGGCACGATGCTTTTGATTTTGGCTCTCTTTGGGTTCTTTGTGTTTATCTATCGACTTTGTTACTATCACTACGAGTACGACCCGCAATACAGCCCGGTGGATTACGGCAAATACAATATCCTGTCTTACTTTACCGTGCAGTCAAATTTCTTTGCGTATGTGTATTTCCTGTGCGCGGCACTTTCGATATTCGGAGTTAAAAAGGCGGAGAAAATAGGCTTTAATCCTTATATTGGTGCTCTTGTTACCGTATATGTTCTCGTGGCCGGAATTACATATTGCGCCGGTATCCCAATGGGGCTTACTCCGCCCTTCAAGTGGGATACGCCGGCTCATTCGATGTCGAGCTTTATACAGGTGTATTACCATATGATAATGCCGCCGGCGGCGCTTATAGTATGGTTTTTCCCGTTTACCGACCGTGCAATAGGCAAAAAATGCTTTTGGCTGTCGGGAATTTATCCGCTTGTTTATTCGATTTTTTCAATGGTGCGCGGAAGATTTTCCGACCCTACATATTATCCGTATCCGTTTTACAATCCTGAATTTATATGGAAAACCGTTGCAAAAAATATGCCGTTCAATATCGGACTTTCATATTTAATTATAGCGGCGTTGCTTATTTTCGGCATATTGATTTTTGCGCTGTTGACTCTTCTTATCGCCGCTATACATAATAAACTAATCAAAAGGACTAAATGAGTTTATAGTAAGTAGTGTTAAAAGTTAGTTTGAACTCAAAAAATTGACAAAAAATTGACAAATTTTACACTGAAATAAAACAGATTTCACAAAAAATTTAATTGCTTTACATTTTATACTATGTTATACTGTATTTTACATCAGTATAAACGGGGGAGAAAAATGGAGAAAAAAGAATCCAAGGCAGTTGAAACGACTGCTCCGCATCCGAACAAAATAGGCATCAAGGAGGGCATAGGCTATATGCTCGGCGATGCCGGAAACCTTTTTGTTTTAACTTATGTTTCGTCATTTTTAAAGGTGTTTTACACCGATGTACTTAAAATAGCGACAGATAAGGTAGCCACTTTGTTTTTGGTTTCGCGTCTCTGGGATGCGGTAAACGATCCTATGTGGGGAACGATTGTTGCAAAAAGGCGCCCAAATAAGGACGGTAAATACCGTTCGTATCTCAAATGGCTCGCAATTCCGCTTGCTCTCTCGCAGCTTGTGTGCTTTATTGATGTTAGGGCGATAACAAATAAGCAGTGGGCACTGCTTTTGTTCGCGTATGTTACATATATAGCGTTCGGTATGCTCTATACCGGAATGAATGTTCCGTTTGGCTCTCTTGCGTCTGTTATAACCGACGATCCCGACGGCAGAACCCTTCTTTCGACCTTCCGCTCAATAGGCGGCGGAATCGGCGGAGCGGCTCCGCTTCTTTTGGCTCCGTTTATTATTTATACCAAGGTCAAAAATCCCGACGGATCTACATATAACGTTGCAAATCCCAACGGTATGTTTTGGTTTGGCGCGGCTATGGCGGCGTGTGCGGTTATATTCTATTATGCCTGCTATGCTAACACCAAAGAGCGTGTTCCCTCCGAGGCAGAGCCTAAGGTGGATATGAAAAAGCTGTATGCCGGAATGTTTAAGAGCCGACCGTTTATAGTTTTAGCTCTTACGGGAATACTGATAAGCGGTCAGCTTCAATTTGCTTCGCTCAATCAGTATCTCTATAAGAACTATTTCTGCAATACAAGCCTTTCCGTTATAGGTACAATAGCACAGTATTTACCTATGGCTGTTATGATACCGTTTGTGCCGAAACTCGTTAAAAAGTTCGGCAAAAAGGAGCTCAGCGGATTCGGAGCGTTTTTCTCGGCTCTTGCCGCAATAGCGTGCTATATTATAAAGCCGAGACCCGATCAGGCAGGCATTTTTATTTTCTTGCTGTTCATTATAGGCTTCGGATATTCCTTCGTTTCCATAACAAACTGGGCGGTTGTCGCCGACGTTATCGACTATCAGGAATATAAGACCGGAATTAAAAACGAGAGTGCGGTATACGCCGTTTATACCTTCTGCCGTAAACTCGGTCAGACAGCGGCGGACTACGGCGGACTTATGCTTCTCGGCAAGGTAGGCTATGATGTGCAGCTTATGTCAAACGCCGGCTATGTCGACGGCGTAAGCGAGGGAATACTCAAAATCTGCACACTGATTCCCGCAATAACTTATACTCTTATATTCCTGCTTTATCAGTTCGCATATCCGCTTTCGAAGAGCAAGCTCGAACCGGTTTACGATTATGTTCGTAATATGAACTGTGCGGCGCAAAGCAGAGAAACTTATTGAATATCATTTAAAAATCCTGTCGTGGTGGCTGAGCGTTCATAAGAAAGTATCGGGTTCTCGTATAAAAATCTCTTATGCTTTTGTCAAAAAGCCTCGCAAGGCGACAGTCTTGCTCCGTTTCCTGACTTCGGCATAAAAAATTCTATAGCTACGAAACTGCAAAGCACTTCAAAATGATATATTTTGATACAAGAAAAGGTGTCCCCTCAGATAAGCTCCGGCATATCTGGGGGGTTAACGCATAAAGATGTTATTTTGAAGCAAAACTGCCTTAGAAGCACTCTGTTTAATCGTAGAATTTTTTGTTTGGAATAATATGTAAAAGCGGCAAACCGAACCACATAAAAGGCTCCCTCAAATAGGGCGATTCCACACGGTGTGGGAAACGTCGCGAAGCGACAAAAAAGGCTCCCTTGTAAAGGGAGCTGGCTGTGAGCAATGCGAACAGACTGAGGGATTAAAAAACCAAAGTATTTCTTATTTAAAATCTATTTTTTAAGGAAATCCCTCCGAGTTGCCTTACGGCAACCCACCTCCCTTTACAAGGGCGGCAAATCCCTCCGGCTTGCCTTAACGAGGCCCACCTCCATTTTAAGTGAGACACGTCGGCGAGAAAAGTGAATGGCAAAAAGTAAAATCGGCAAGCATTTTTATGCTTGCCGATTTATGGCTGGGGTGGCAGGATTTGAACCTACGAATGCAGCAGTCAAAGTGCTGTGTCTTACCGCTTGACGACACCCCAATATTTACTTTTTTAAAATTATACCTTAATAAACGTAAATCTGCAAGAGAAATATCTTGCAGATTTCGAAAGTGGGGTGGATAGTCGGATTCGAACCGACGGTCTCCAGTGCCACAAACTGGCGCTTTAACCAACTAAGCTATACCCACCATATTAACTGGCGCGCTTGGAGGGACTCGAACCCCCGACCCTCTGCTTAGAAGGCAGATGCTCTATCCAGCTGAGCTACAAGCGCATAACAGGTACACTTTTAAGTGCTTGAATATTATATATGCAACAGGCGTTTTTGTCAAGTACATTCTTGTGATTTGTCGTCGAAAATATAGCATAATGGCAGCGAAGCCGAAACGACGGTTTATCGCCCTATTTATAAAAATATTATGTTAAATCACCAAATGAGGTTTTTGCTCTTCGGATACCGTTAAATTATCGGGTATCTTTTTTTCTTCTTCTTCTCCTTTTTCGGGCTTTTTGAATTCTTCCTCCGGGAAATCGACTGTATTTTTGCAAATCTCATCAACCGGGAGTCCTTCGAACAAATTCTTTTCGGAAAAATCTATTTCGTCGTCGCCGTTTTGGTTAAGCGGATCAAACATTTTTACACCCTCTTACTTATCAATCAAATGTACATTGAGATGATTATACGTCATTTCAATGCCTGCGTTATCAAATTCGGTCTTTATCCTCTCCATAAGGGCAAAGTGAGCGTCCCAATACTTCGGTGTTTCAACCCATGCCCTTACAACATATTTTATGCTGCTGTCATCGTAAGAGAGCACCGCCGCAAAAGGTTTTTCGGGGTCGTCCAAAAACATATCCGTATTTTCAACTGCGTCAAGCAGAGCCTTGCGGACTTTTTCAATGGGCGCGTCATATGACGCCGAAATTTCTATATCAACACGCCGCTTTTCCTGCGAAGTGTAATTTACTATTTTTGCCGCTATTATTTTGCTGTTGGGAACATATATTACCTTGTTGTCTATCGCCTTAATTCTTGTGTGAATAAGTCCCGTCATCATAACAGTTCCCGTAACCCCGTCAGCCTCGACATAATCGCCTATTTTAAACGGCTTTGCAACAAGTATCATAATGCCGCTTGCAAGGTTTGAAAGCGAATCCTGAACGGCGAGAGATGCGGCAAGGCCGACCACCGAGAACGCCGCCACAAGCGAAGTCGCGGAGACGCCGAGCGTATCTATAACTATTATTGCGGTTATGAAACAGAGAATAAATTTTATTACCGCCGTTATTATTTTACTGAGTGTCGCGTCAAGGCTTGTTTTGCCGAGCACTCTCTTAAGCACCTTCATAATAATGCGTATCAGAAAGTAGCATATAACAAATACTATGACGGCCTCAAATATTTTCCCCACAGTAAATGAACCGACGGAGTAATTCAGTATGCTTTGCAGCTTTTCCATTTTTTATACCTCGTTTAAAACGAATTATCATTTACACTATATAATGTTAGCAGAAAAATCGCAGCTTATCAAGTGCACCGCATAATTTATTGAAGATACAGTCGATTTGTGATATTATTTCAGGGAAAAGTAAAAGGAGAGCCGTCTTTATGCTTATAACTAAACCGGATTTTTATGACAGCTTTAAATGCAGGGCGGGTGAATGTACGGATTCGTGCTGTATAGGCTGGGAAATAGACATTGATGATGAAACAATGCGAAAATATGAGAATGAAAACGACTCTCTATCTGTAAAGCTAAATAGGTTTACAGATAGAGAGAAGCAATGCTTTATCCTGACAGAAGACGATCGCTGCCCGTTTCTCAAAAGCGACGGTTTGTGTGAGCTGATACTGACAAAGGGCGAGGATATGCTGTGTGAAATATGCCGTGAACATCCGCGATTTTACGCGCGATACGGCGATTTTTACGATATGGGCGAGGGGCTTTGCTGCGAGGAAGCTGCAAGCTTACTTTTTCTCAATACATCTCCGCTGAAGCTGATTACCGAGGCAGAATCACGCGATGATGCCGCATATTTTGATGACGGCCTGATTGATTCCGAAACGCTATATATGTTAAGGCAAAGCACTTTACAAATGCTTTGCGACAGAACACAGACTCTTCATTACAGAATTCACTCAATATTTGAAAATTTACTTTTAAAGCAGTACGGAAAAATCAACTTTGCTTTTCCGAGCGAGGATGAATTTTACGACATTTTAATTAAAGCGTCGAAAAAAACAGAGGCGTATGACGCTGATTTTACTCATCTGTTAAAGTGCCTGTGCGAAAACAAAGCCGAGGCTTTGTTTTCCCGAAAGACTTTTATATCTTATCTCGGCGAAAGAACGGCTGACTACGAAAAGCTCTTATCGTATCTTGTGTTCCGCCATTTCCCTAAAGCCGTGTATGACGGCGATGCTTTAGGCAAATTCTGCTTTTGCGTCGGCGTTACGGCGATTACATTTTATGCCGACGTATTGCTTTTTGCGGAGCGCGGAAAATTTGATCTTGACGACAGGATAAACAGCGTGAAATATCTCTCAAAGCAGTTTGAATACAGCGATGAGAACCCGGAAATTCTGTCCGAAGAGCTTAAAAAGAGAATATTACGGATATGAGTTTTACAGTGAAACACACAATAAATCCCATCAGAGTCGGGAAAATAAAGGAAACGGCGGTCCAAAAATGGCTGTGCGTTTCTTTTTTTATTGTCAAAAGAGTTGTTGAGCACGGCCAATGCATCAGGGAAAACAGAATAAAGCAAACAGCGGTCGTATAAGTCCAACCGTTACAGATGAGAATGTCTTTTAGCCCTGAAAGCGAGTCAAAATCCGTAAGCGTCCCGGTTGCGGTGTATGCCATTATCATTATCGGTACAACTGTTTCGTTAGCGGGAAAACCGAGTATAAAGGCTGTCAGTATGACTCCGTCGAGCCCTATGAGCTTTGCAAATGGGTCCAGCGCACCCGAAAAAGCAGATAACAGACTTTCACCGCGAACAGTTACATTTGCCGCAAGCCAGATTATAATGCCTGCCGGAGCGGCAACTGCGGCGGCTCTTCCGAGAACAAAAAGAGTCCTGTCAAAAATCGAACGCACTATGACCTTTAAGACCTGCGGCTTTCTGTACGGAGGCATCTCAAGAGTGAATGACGACGGTACTCCGCGAAGAAGTGTTTTTGACAGTATACGCGACGAAACAAAGGTTAAAAGTACGCTGAATACAATAACAAGCGTTAAAAGTGCGGCGGTAAATACCGAACGGCATATGCCGAAGCTGCCGGCGGCAAAAAATATGGTTATAATGCTTATGAGCGACGGAAAACGCCCGTTGCAGGGGACAAGGCAGTTTGTTATAACGGCTATAAGCTTTTCGCGAGGACTGTCTATTATGCGGCAGCCGGTGACCCCTACTGCGTTGCACCCGAAGCCCATACACATCGTGAGAGCCTGTTTGCCGCAGGTACCGCATTTTCTGAAGCAGTGGTCAAGATTAAACGCAACTCTCGGCAGGTATCCGAAGTCCTCAAGCAGGGTGAACAGGGGGAAAAATATTGCCATTGGAGGCAGCATTACCGATATGACCCAGCATAAGACCTTAAACATTCCGTTTACAAGCATTTCGCGCAGCCACACAGTAACGCCGGCATTTGTCAAAAGGAGCATAAGCTTTTGTGTGAGAAAACCGCTTACACGCTGTAAAAGCTCACTCGGGTAATTGGCACCCACTGCGGTAATCCAAAATATGAGCAGTAAAAGCAGCAACATTATCGGTATTCCCGTAAGCTTGCTTGTGAAAAGCTTATCTAATTTGCGGTCAAAGTCATGCTTCTTGTTTTGATTTGTTTTTACAACGCCGTCAACTGTATTTTCGGCTGTTTTAACTATGCTTTCGGGAATATCGTCTTCTATGTTTTTTCTTCCGCCGCACACACGGTACGCTCTTTCCAGCGCGTCCGAAATATCGCAGTCTTTTAATTTGTCGTCGCCGAATATCTCCTTAAATTCCTCCGTGCTTTTTTTCGGCTCTGTTAAAAGATGCAGAGCCATGTATCTTTCATTCAGCGGAAGATTTGTATTTTTTCTTAATGCGTCGCAGAGAATTCCTATTGCCTTTTCGGTGCTTTCACTGTATTTTACGGGGAAAATCGGTGCTTTTTTATCTGCCGACATTTTTTGAACCGCGGCCAAAAGCTCCGGAAACCCCTGCTTTGTACGTGCACAAATGCCGACTGTCGGAACATCGAGTCGTTTTTCGAGCTTTTCCGTGTCAATTTCTATGCCCTTTTTCTTCGCCTCATCTAACAGGTTTATACAAACAATTATATTACCCGTTATTTCCATGGCTTGCAGGACGAGATTTAAATTGCGCTCAAGGCAGACCGCGTCGCATACAACGATTACGGCGTCATACCGTTGAGATTGCAAAAATTTACCTGCATTTTCCTCTTCTTCGGAGTGTGAGCAAAGAGAATATGTACCCGGCAGATCGACCAAAACATATTCTCTTTCTTTATAAAGAAACCTGCCCTCTGCGGAGTCTACCGTCTTGCCCGTCCAATTACCGGTGTGCTGGTGCATACCTGTGAGCGCGTTAAATACCGTGCTTTTTCCGACGTTCGGATTGCCGGCAAGTGCTATTACTTTTTTATTGGGAATTTTTTGTTTTTTCAAATTATCACCCTATTTAAGAAGTATCTGCTCTGCGTCGGACTTTCGTATCGCAATGTATGCACCGCGTATCATGTAGACTTTTATGTCGCCGGATATGCTGTCGAGAACACAACCGATTTCGGTGTCCCTTATAACTCCGAGATCCTGAAGCCGTCTTTTCATATTGCCTTCGTTTTCAACCGATAACACCCTTGCTTTTTCACCTACGGGCAAAAAGGCAAGGCTTTTTTTATGCTCCAAGGCTGTTCTCTCCTTTGCTCTGATATATACAGTATCATTATATTTTGAAAAAACGGTATTCGTTACCATATTGCGACAGCTTTTTTAATGCTTGTCCGTTAAAATGAAAGAAAACTCGGAAGGGATGAAAAAATATGTCCGTTGAAATTAAGACAGACGAAGATGTTGTTACGGCATTTTTATCAGGTGAAATCGACCATCATGTCGCTTTGCCCATACGCGAAAAAACAGACGCGGCAATTATTTCGGCACACCCTAAAAGAGTCGTGCTTGATTTTTCGGGAGTCACATTTATGGACAGCTCCGGAATAGGACTTGTGATGGGCAGATACAAGATATGCGAGAGTATGGGAGCCTCACTCGAAATTCACGGCCTGTCACGCCATGCATATAAGGTAATGTGCCTCGCGGGGCTTCAAAATCTCGCGGTGCTGAAAAAGAAAAAGGAGGCGGAGAAAAGTGAAACCGCTTAATGAACTCAAAA
>ERZ773148.3732-NODE-3732-length-10238-cov-4.273200_pt1 | contig 10238 bp, 6 predicted proteins | sample MGYA00580846_ERZ773148 | MGnify/ENA primary metagenome ERZ773148 (study PRJEB29015, sample SAMEA2737879) | human gut metagenome | biome: human gut; feature: human-associated habitat; material: faeces | place: China | collected 2012 ...
GCCGGCTTCTTCGGGGGCGTATTTTCCGGGAAGGAACGTCGATTTCGCCGATGTGTCGAAGGTGATGCGCGACAGCGGCCGGGCCCACATGGCCGTGGCCACGGCCGAGGGCGACAATCGCGCCGAAGCGGTCGCCGAAGCGTCGCTGCGCTCCCCGCTGCTGGATCACAACCTGATTTCGGGCGCCAAGAACATCCTGCTGAATATTTCGGTGTCGGACGCCGACGCCCTGATGTACGAGGAGGTGGTGCAGATTCTGGAGTATATTCAGGCCCACGCCAGCGTGCAGGACGACAACGGGGTGATCCACAACGCCAACATCATTTGGGGTACGAGCGAGAAGCCGCAGCTGGGCAATTTCATCGAGCTGGTGGTCGTGGCCACGGGATTCGAAGGCGACGCGCAGCCCGGCGTGATGAAGCAGATCATTCCCCCGGTCCGCACCGTCGAACCGGCCGTCAAGGAGACGTCCGCCGCGGCACCCGTGCTGGAGCCGATCAAACCCCTGCCCCCCAAACCCGCCCAGCGTCAGCCCGAACTGGTGATGCTCGGCGCCAAGCCGACCCGTTACAGCAACATCGACACCCTGCTGGCCAAACCCGCCTACCAGTCGCGCAACTCGAAGTTCATCGTGCGCGTCCCCGGCAGCCGCAAGGAGGTGCTGAAGGACGATACGACCGATGCCCAGGCGCAGAAAGAGGAGTCGCAGGGCGGCTCGCTATTCGATTAACTAACCGATTTTCAATTTGGAAGACGCGCATTCCTGGATTACGTTCAACGGGTTTTCACCCCATATCGCCGTGCTTTGCGCGGTGACGCTCTGCCTGTTGTGTGTTTCGGCGCTCGTTTCGGGGGCCGAGACTTCTTTTTTCTCCCTCTCGCACAATGACATACGCCATTTGCAGAGCCGCAGAAGCGCATCGGCCGCCGCCATGCTGCGGCTGCTGGCGAACGTCGACCTGCTGCTGGCCACGATCCTGGTGGTCAACAATCTGGTGAATATCTGCATCGTCATCCTCACGGCCGGGATCATCGACTCGGTCTTCACTTTCCTGCGGTTCGAGTTCCTGTTCAAGACCGTGCTGGTGACTTTCCTGCTGCTGCTTTTCGGCGAGATACTGCCCAAAGTGCTGGCGCAGACGATTCCCCTGCGCTTCGCCTCGATGGTGGCCCGTCCGCTGCTGGTGCTGCGGTGGGTTTTCTATCCGCTCTCCTATGCGCTGGTCCGCACGAGCAGCCGCATCAGCGAAAAGGCCGCGCACAAGAGCGAGATTTCGCTCGACGAACTGGCCGACGCCGTCGACATGACGCAGAGTTCCAGCCCCGAGGAGCACGTGATGCTTTCGGGCATCGTCAACTTCGTCAATACCGAAGTGCAGGAGATTATGAAACCCCGTGTGGACATCACGGCGCTCTCCATGACGGCCGATTACGAGACGGTCAAGAGGACGATCATCGAATCGGGCTTCTCGCGCATCCCGGTCTACGAGGAGGATGTGGACAATATCCGCGGGACGCTCTACGTCAAGGACCTGCTGCCCTACATCAACAACGGCGGCGATTTCGCGTGGCAGCAGCTGATCCGCAAACCCTATTTCGTCCCCGAGCACAAAAAGATCAACGACCTGCTGGCCGACTTCCAGTCGAACAAGGTCCACATGGCCATCGTCGTCGACGAGTACGGTTCGACGCTGGGGCTGGTGTCGCTCGAAGACATCATCGAAGAGATCGTCGGCGAGATTTCCGACGAGAGCGACAACGACGAGTGCTTCTACACGCGGCTCGACGCCAAGAGCTATATTTTCGAGGGAAAGACCCACCTCGGGGATTTCGAGCGTATCCTCGACATCGGCGAGGACGTTTTCGCCGACGTCCGGGGCGAGGCCGAAACCCTTGCCGGGCTGATGCTCGAACTCAAACGCGACTTTCCGCGCAAAGGCGACGTCTTCACTTCGCACGACCTGCGTTTCACGGTGCAGGAGATGGACGGCCACCGGGTCGATAAAATCCGCGTCGACCTCCAATGATTCCGGCCCTGTGGACATCGCCGCCGCTGACGGCCGAAGAGTCCGCCCGGTGGACGACTTCCGAAGAACGTGCCGCGGCAGCCGGGTTCGTGTCGGAACGCCGCCGGGCCGAGTTCCTTACGTGGCGGGCTGTGGTGCGCCGCGAACTGGGGGACGACGTCGGGATCGCCTACGATGCGCTGGGCGCCCCGGTGCTGACGAACCGGGCCGTCCATATCTCCGTCGCCCATTGCGCCGGCCGCATCGCGGTCTGCGCCTCCCCGGAGCGTTGCGCCGTGGACATCGAACCCGCAACGCGCGATTTCAGACGCGCCGCGAGCCGCTACCTGACGCCTGAAGAGGAGGCCCTTTCCGACGACCCGCTTCTGCCGGGGATCGTCTGGTGTGCAAAAGAGACGCTCTACAAGTATGCCGGACGCCGGGAGCTGGATTTCCGGAGGGATCTGCACGTCGTGCGGCTCGACCTTGCTGCCGGGACGCTGGCGGGACGGATCGGAAACGGAGAGCCGGTCAGGCTCTCCGTCTCTCTGGACGAAGGTTTTATCCTCGTATATATTCTTTAGAATGCTTCCGAAGCGGTGAACAGGAACGCCGAGGATCGCTTGCGGTCCCACGGCAGATTCTGGTTGCCGAAATTGCCCCAGCCGTAATCGAGGCGGATGTTCATGCGGTTCTTGAATTCGAAGCGGTAGCCGCAGCCGAAACTGCAAAGCGTGTTTCCCCAGCGGAATTTCTCCGTGCCCCAGACCTGCCCGCCGCCGATCCATCCCACGATGCCGTGGCGGCGGTAGATTTTCTGCCGCAGTTCGATCTGCGTTTCCACCAGTTTTTTGTCGCGGTAGCGTCCCTCGTAGTAACCGCGCATGCGTTCCATGCCGCCCATTTTGGCGTACATGTGCCACGAGGGGGTTCCGGTCGTGGCGTCGGCGTAGAGGTCGCAGGCCAGCACGGCCCCTTTCCAGAGTTTCTGGTAGAAGTCGAAGGTCAGCGTGAAGCGTCCGAACGTGCGGCGCGTGTTTCCCAGCCATTCGGGATACCATTTGGCCTCGGCCTTGATGAAGATGCCCTTCGAGGCGTTGAACGTCACGTCGCGCGTGTCGTACTGGGCGAAAAGCCCGACATTGGCGTTGAAGGCGTTGGGCTTGTCGCCCGTCGTGGCGATGTAATTCGAGAACGGGTCCTGTTTCGCAGGGTCGTAGCGTCCCTCCTGCCAGAGGTTGTAAAGCTCGCCCATCTTGCCGCCCGGAACCGGTTTTCCGGACTCTACGTCGGCCTGGATGCCGTTCATGCGGTCGGCCATGCCCGAATTTTTGTACTTGGCTCCGGAGTAGTCGATGCCGCCGCTGACGCCGATGTAGAAGCGGCCCACGAGCGAGGTGCAGTAGGAGATGCGGAAGGCGCCCATCGTCGTGGTGAGGTCCTGGGCGTAACCCTCCTTGCCGGCGTTGTAACCCACGCCGTAGAAGGCGCCGGGGAAGTAGACGAATGCGCCCGAGTAGCTCAGCCGCTGTTTGTTGTGGTTGTAGATGTTGTCGCCCGAAAAGCGCAGCAGCACGAATTTCTCGGTCGTGAAGTTGCCGTAAATCGAAATGTTCGACGGTGCGGTGACCGAGTCGGTGCGGTCGAGCCGGTAGAGTCCCGCCAACAGGAATCCGATGCCGAAACCTACGTCCGAGGAGTAGTTGGGTCCCGGGGCGATGCTCCAGTCGATCTTCTTTTCGAAGGTGCGGTCCACGTTCGAACGGCTGTAATAGTCGATGATGCGGCGGATCAGCCCCGGACGTTTCACCGGAGCGGCGAGGGCTGAAGTGTCGGCCATCCGGACGTGCCTGGCGTTCGGGTGCGCCTCGGCCTGTCCGATCTGTGAAAGCGTAGTTTCGGTCGATGGGAAATTCTCCTTCGAGGTGTCCTTGTTCTGGGCCGACGCGCGCAGCGCGGCTGTCGTCAGCAAAACGGTGAGGAGAAGGAAACAGGTCTTTTTCATGAATTTGGAGCTCGGAGTCGACAGCAAAGATAACCAATATTTCCGGTTGCGCAAAATGAACAATCCCAACCTCCGGAAGTAGTAACGAAACGGGTAAAAATTCCTACCTTTGCGGCAATTCAAACAATTGCCGCCCATGGAAATCGCCGCACCGCAACTGCTCCGGGAGTCAGCAGCGTCCGCTGATCCCGTTCGGATGACCCGTGACGAGGAGATCGCCGACGCTTCGTTCCGCGCTGCGGACTTCGCATCGCTCGACCGCGAGCACCTTTCGGTGCAGGGATGCCTCTTCACGGGCTGTCTCTTCGCGGGGAGCGTGCTTGCCCGTTCGCAGTTTTCGGACGTGGTTTTCCGCAACTGCGATTTCTCGAACGCCGACTTGCTGGGGTGCAGTCTCCACCGCGTACGGTTCGCCGACTGCAAACTTTCGGGAACGAATTTCGCCGAAACCGCGCTCAACCACCTGCTGTTCGAACGTTGCAAGGGCGAGTTCGCCAATTTCGCCTTTTCGCGGCTGCGCACGGTGCGTTTTGCGGGCTGTCCGATGCATGGCGCCGCTTTCGGGGACTGCCGTTTCGAACGTGTCGAGTTTGCGCAGTGCGACCTGACACAGGCCGAATTCTTCGGCACCCGCCTGCGCGGACTTTCTTTCGCCGATTCGGACATCCGCGGCATTCGCGTTCGCGAGATCGGGTCGTTTGAATTGAAAGGATTGAAAATTAGTCCATTGCAGGCTGTTGAGCTGGCCCGTCTGCTGGGCGTCGAGATCGAAGAATAGAGATTTATTTAAAAAAATTACAAATTTTATAAAAAATCTTAATAAAATATTTGGAAGTTTGGTTTCCGCGCACTACTTTTGTCCTGTCTTAAATGATAAAATATTTTAAGAATTAATTAAAATTATTTAGTATGAAAGCAAGGATTAACGAGTGGTTCCGTACCGCCCTGATTATGTTGGGAGAGAGCATCAAACTGCGCGAGATGTAAAATCTCCCTTTCGGTAGACTTAAAAACTTAAACTTCGATAAACGAACAGCCCGGCTTTTGCAAGCCGGGCTGTTTTGTCGTTGCGGGGATCGTCGGTCTATTTGACGCCGATTTTCTTGAGAATGGCCTTCGGAACGGCGTTTTTGTTGACCAGCACGGTCATCGTCTTGTAGGCGACGAACGGGCGCGAGAAATACCAGTAGCCGTCGTAGGGACCTGTCGTGTTCCACGAGTTCTTGACCTTGTAGTAGGGCGTTCCGTTCTGGTCGGTGGCCGTGCCCACGATCTGCATGCCGTGGTCGTCGGTGGTCTCGTAGTTGTCGTAGCCCTTCTGGCGAAGCTCCTGCGTGACGGTGCGCTCCCTGCCGGGTTTGTCGAACTTGTAGAGCGCCTCGTCCTTCTCCTTCTGGGTGAGTTTGCCCCACTTCTCGGCTTCGGTTCCCTGCATGCCTTCGAGGTCGGCTTCAGGGACGATGCCCAGACCTTTGGTGCGGCTGAACCCCTTCTCGCTCACGTCGGTTCCCCAGGAGATCGTGTAACCCTTCTCCAGCGAGTTGTCGATGATCTGCATGAACTCGTCCAGGGGCACGTTCCATACCTTGTCCCAGTTCCAGTTGTCGGGGACCTCCATGGCGAACTCCGTGTAGAAGGGGTGGTGGGTGAACGAGGTGAATTCGATGTAGTCGCCGAGGTCGATCGGCAGCGACGCGGCGAACGACGCCGGGGTGTACTCCCTGCCCCGGTAGGTGAACTTCCCGGGCATCGGGCCGAAATAAGCGTCGAGGATGCCGTTCAGCCCGGCCTGCCAGGCCGTCGTGAGGCGGCTGTCGCTGCGCTTCCCGCCGGCCTTGATCACCGCGTCGGCGTAGGCCTTGATCACGGCGTCGATCTCGTCGAAATTGGGCTTGTCGTAGCCGTAGTTCAGTCCCGGATAGACCTCCTCGGGGACGATGCCGTACGCCTCGATGCCGTGCAGCACGTCGTGGGCCTGTCCGCCGACGGCGAGGTTCAGCGAGCCGTGCAGGCGGACGTATTTCACGGCCTTTTCGAAGTAGATGTTGCGCACGATCCACATCTCCGAAAGGTCCAGTTCGGGACCTCCGGCGCGGAGGATTTCGCTTTCGAGGAACGAGAGGGTCGAGTAACACCAGCAGGTTCCGCTGCGGCTCTGGTCCTTGACCGGGGTGACGGGCAGGATTTTGACGTCGGTGAAACGGTAGCCTTCCGGGGCGGCCGTGTCGGGCGTTTGTGCCGCGGCTCCGAGCGCGTAGCAGAGCGCAAGTGCGGCGAGAATCGGTTTTTTCATCAATCGTTCGGTTTTCGGTGTTTGCTTTCTTGCGGGTCGTTTCGCAGTCCCGGTACGGTTTCTCCGTTTTGCGGCCAGACCCTTTTATCTCGGTACGGTTTTTCTGTTTTGCGGCCAGGCCCTTTTGTTCCGGGGAGGGTTTTCCGTTTTGCGGCCAGACCCTTCCCCTCTTGTCCGGGGCGGTTACTTTTTCGATCCTGCGACGATCTTCAGACAGTCGTCGAGGGTGAGTTCCTCGGGCTTCGCTCCCTTCGGCAGGCGGTAGTTCTTGCTCTTGTAGGCGATGTAGGGTCCGTAGCGGCCGTTCTTGACGAGCATGTCGGCATCTTCGGGGAAACTCTTCAGCGGCGTGTTGGCCGCGGCCGCGGCCGCCTGGTGTGCGCGGACGATCTCAACGGCGCGGTCGTAGCCGATCGTGTAGGGGTCGTCGGTCTTGGCCAGCGACGCGAACGACTTTCCGTAGCGCACGTAGGGACCGTACTTGCCGATGCCGACCATCAGCTCCTCGCCGTCCAGCTGTCCCAGGTCGCGGGGCAGGGCGAAAAGCTCCAGCGCCTCTTCGAGCGTGATCGACTCGATCAACTGGCCCTTCTTGAGCGACGCGAAGCGTCCCTTCTCGCCTTCGTTCCCTTCGATCTCGACCATCGGGCCGTAACGGCCGATGCGCGCCTTCACGATGTGCCCCGTCTTGGGATCGTTGCCCAGAATGCGCACTTCGCGCGTCTTGGCGGTCTGCGTCGTGATGGCCGAATCGACCATCTTGTGGAAGGGACCGTAGAACTCGTCGATCATCTTGTCCCAGGTGATGTCGCCCTCGGCGATGCGGTCGAACTCCTTCTCTACGCTGGCCGTGAAGTTGTAGTCGATGATCGGGCCGAACTGCTCCTCCAGGTAATCGTTGACCACCATGCCGATGTCGGTCGGCGAAAGTCGGTTTTTCTCTTTGCCGTAGTTTTCCGAGAGGGTCTTCGAGGCGATCTTTTCGCCCGTGAGCGTCAGCTGTGCGTAGTTGCGCTTCTGCCCGTCCCTGTTCTGTTTGACGACGTAGCCGCGGTTGATGATCGTGGTGATCGTCGGGGCGTAGGTCGAAGGACGGCCGATGCCCAGCTCTTCGAGGCGTTTGACGAGCGAGGCCTCGTTATAGCGCGCCGGAGCCGAGGTGAAGCGCTCTGTGGCGGTGATCTGCGACGGGAGGACCCGGTCGCCGGCCGTGAGTTTCGGCAGCAGCCCCTCGCCGCTCTCGGCAGCCTGGTCGTCGTCCGTGGATTCGGAGTAGAGGCGCAGGAAGCCGTCGAAACGGACCACCTCGCCCTGTGCGACGAACTGGTTCGAACTGCCCGACATGTCGATGGTGATGGTCGTGCGGTCCAATTCGGCGCAGACCATCTGCGAGGCGACCGTGCGCTTCCAGATCAGGTCGTAGAGTTTCTTCTCGGCGGGCGTGCCCTCGATCTCCTGACGCTCGATGTACGACGGGCGGATGGCCTCGTGGGCCTCCTGCGCACCTTTGGTCTTGGTCTTGTAGTTGAACCAGCGCGAATATTTCTCGCCGTAGAGTTTCGTGATCTCCTCCTTGCACTGGGCCAGCGCCTGCTGCGAGAGGTTCACCGAGTCGGTACGCATGTAGGTGATCAGACCCTGCTCGTAGAGGTGCTGCGCGACGGACATCGTCTGCGATACGGACATGCCCAGCTTGCGGCCCGCCTCCTGCTGGAGCGTCGAGGTGGTGAACGGCGGCGCCGGGAAGCGCTGCGCGGGCTTCTCTTCGGCCTTGGCCACGGTGAAGGTGGCACCGATGCAGGTGTTGAGGAACTCCTCGGCCTGCTCCTTGGTCTCGAAACGCGTGCCCAGCTCGGCCTTGAAGAGCGTCTTGGTCTGGTCGTCCGTACGGTAGAACTGTGCCACGACACGGTAGTATGGTGTCGAGTGGAAGGCTATGATCTCGCGCTCGCGCTCCACGATAAGGCGTACGGCCACACTCTGCACGCGGCCTGCCGAGAGCGACGGCTTGACCTTCTTCCACAGTACGGGCGAGAGCTCGAAGCCCACGATGCGGTCGAGTACGCGGCGTGCCTGCTGGGCGTTGACCAGATTCATGTCTATGGTTCGCGGCGTCTCGATGGCGTGCAGTATGGCGGGCTTGGTGATCTCGTGGAAGACGATACGCTTGGTCTTGTCTACGGGCAGGTCGAGAACCTCGGCCAGATGCCACGCTATGGCCTCTCCCTCGCGGTCCTCATCGGATGCCAGCCATACGGTATCGACACTCTTCGATAGTTTCGACAGCTCGTCCACGACTTTGCGCTTGTCGGGCAGTATCTCGTAGTCGGGGGCGAAGTGCGCGTCGATATCTATACCGAGTCCCTTCTTCGACAAGTCGCGGATATGCCCGAAACTCGACTTAACGACATAGTCCTTGCCGAGAAATTTCTCTATTGTTTTGGCTTTGGCCGGAGACTCTACTATAACTAAGTTTTCCTGCATTTGTTTCTTTGTTGGTTTAAGACGACAAAACCTAAGCCGTAAAACTTAGGTTTGCCGTATTCGGTATCATTACTCTATTTGACGAGTGTATATGTCAGTTCGAGGCGTATGCTTGCGGGATTTATCGTGTAGTCGCCGCCCTGCACAACCGAACGGTTGAACGTGTATTGGTCGTAGGCCGTGGGGCCGAGATATATCGTCGTGCCGTTGACCTTCGAGTAGTCGATCTTGCCGCTGCTGTCGGGTTCGAGTTTCAGCACCTCGTTGACGATGGTCTGTATGTAGGACGATATGTTCATCTTGTAGCACCCCAGACTTCGGTTTATATATCCGTCGTATGCGAGCGACGTTCCCGATGTCTCCTGTGTGTACCAGTAGTCAGCCACGGGGGTGAGTTTCTTGTAGTTCGTATACATGCCCAGTCGCGGCATAGCCGTCTCGTAAGCCTCGGCCATCGCTATGGGGTCGAGTTTGGTGTAGTCGTAATCCGACTTCTCGAAGTATATGCTCAGGCTTGCCTGATTGATTGCCGCCGAGACATACTCGTCATCGCCGCTGTGTATGTTTCGCAGCGAGGCGAGGAACTCATCTGTGAACTTGAGTTCGGTGAGCACGCCGCCGCAGCCGTCAACGTATCCCAACTCTACCTGCGGACGGTCTGCTGCCGACTCTTCGATGGGAATATATGCGAAATCCGAGTTCGAGTAGTCGAACTTGACGCTGTTGGCGCTGACATTGCCGCGGGTGGCGCTCTCCAGTTTGAAATAGTATATGTAGTCCAGCGTGTCGGCCATGATGTCGGCATCGGCGCCTTGGTTGCGCGTACGTCCCAGAAGCTCGAATCCCGTAGCCGTGGGGTCGAACGCCGCAAGCGACCCTTCACCCTCGGCTATAGTCTCCTCGGCAGGCTCGACGTAGAGTCCCTTGAACGTATGTATGAATGCCGAGTCGGTACTGTATGCCTCGATGTTGTGCGTAGCCATGCCGTCCCAGTCGCTGTCCTCGGTGTTGATGCACCATATTCTGTTTATGAACTCGCGCGTGAGGGGCGTCTCGCTCATGCGCACCGACGTCGACGAGGGATATACGCCCTTGTCGGGGTCGGGGAAGTTGAAGGTGAAGATGGGCTGTGCGTCGCTGGCGATGTGTCCGGCCTTGCGGGCGTCATACGAGATATAGAATGTCGAGTCCTCCGACTCCTCGTTCACCAGATCCGACGTCAGCGCATAGACGTTGTACTTTACGGGCTTTGTGGAGTCACCGGCGAAGGTGTCGACCTTGAATCGGAACATGGCCGAGTCGTAGACGGGGCGGAATCCGAATCCGACGGTATCGACAACACCCCGGAGGAATGTGAACTGGCTTGAGAAGGCCATGCGGCGCAGACCGAAACGGCTGTCGTTCTGCAGGCCGAGATAGAGCTTTCCAAGCGACGAGGAGATCAGCGAGT